>JAEEGL012421668.1_pt1 | contig 12075 bp, 10 predicted proteins | sample 9134231 | NCBI WGS metagenome assembly JAEEGL01 (sample SAMN16246548, study PRJNA631951) | gut metagenome | biome: gut microbiome; feature: rumen; material: fiber-attached | host: Bos | place: Iran: Karaj | collected 2018-10
ACGCGCTGTTCCTCAGCCAGAAGCAGTGCCGCATGTCCTCGGACGCGGTCCAGTCCCTGGTGAAAAAATACCTGAAGGCCGCCGGGATCGACCCGAAAGGCCTATCCCCCCACAAACTCCGCCACACGGCGGCCACCCTCATGCTCCGCAGCGGCGTCGACGTGCGCACCCTGCAGGAGGTCTTGGGCCACAGCTCCATCTCCACCACCCAGATCTATACCCATATCGACAACGAGGGCCTGCGGGTCGCCGCCGCGGCGAATCCCCTGGGAAAGCTGCGCCCCCCGGACATGCCGGAGGGCGAACACAAGATATAGTACAGGAAAAACAGAACGAACACTAGTTGTTGTGTTCTGTAGGCGATCGAAACGCTTCCGGGATGGCATAATCCGGCTCCTTCATCGCCCGGAGACAGGCGAAGAGGACGTCCTCTCCCCTGTCGCGCAGGAGCGTGAGGAGCGCCTCCAGCAGCGCGGCGGTGTCGTCATGCATGATGCGGCCGTCGTGGCCGCGGAGGTAATACTCCAGGGGCGAAGCGTCGGTATAGGAGTCCTTCTTATAGATCTTGCTGGCGGCGATCCGGTCGCAGACCATTTCCTTGAGATACTTAAGGGGCATCTTTACGGGAACGGTGCGGTGGATGTCCATGTTGTAGTCGGTCCAGTACTCGTAATGGTGCTTGTTGCGCCCCTTGTGGTGGAGCCAGGCGGAGGAATAGCCGCAGGCGATCCGCTCGCCCACGTTGGGGCTGCGGTTCCCCTGATAATACTTCGCGCCCGGGAGGAACTCCGCGGGGCTGTATTTCGACAGGTCGTGCAGAAGCCCCTGCCAGAAGATGCCGGCGCGGAAGCAGTTGCGGACCACCGCGTGCCGGTGCCGCGTGATGGTGACGAAATGCGCGAACGGACGGGCCAAGAAGCCTCTGCCCCTTCCTGTTCCCATTGTACCATACGAAAGCGGTTTTGGAAACGGCGTTTTGGCGGGAAGCGGGATCAGAAGTTACGAAAAGTTCACAGAAACGCCGGTTTCTCTTCATGAATTCCGGCGCGGCAGGTGTAGAATATATGCCAGAACAAGAGGAAACCATCCGCCGGAAGCGGCGGTGATTCGGGAGGCACGAACATGAAAACGAAGAGATTTGCCATAGTCCTGGCGCTGATCCTGGCAGTGGCCACGTTCAGCGGCTGCACCTTCGGGCCATGGACCATGGAGATCTACCGCAACGACGAGACTCCTGCGGAAGAGCCTGCTCAGCGGCCGGAAGTGACCGAGCCTGCGGAGCCGGAGGAACCGGAGGAAACGCCGTATACGGGCGAGCCGCTGACACCGGCGCCGGCGGGGACGTGGGCGACGACGTCCGACGTGACAGAAGTCGCGTCCGGCGTGGAATACGCCGCGGCGCGGGGGCTTCTCAGCGCGGTCAGCGTCTACTGCAAGTTCAACCGCAGCAATGTCCTCAACGGGAACGGGTACTACAGCTTCGGGTTCGGAAACGGTGGTTCGGACGGCTCCAACGAGGCGATGTCCGCGGGATCCGGCGTCATCTACTGGCTGGACAAGGACGCGGGCAGCGCCTACATCGTCACAAACTACCACGTAGTCTTTGACGTCAACAGCGACGAGGAGGACCATATCAGCCGGGACATCACGGTGTATCTCTACGGTTCGGAGCGTCAGGACATGGGGATCCCCGCCGTCTATGTGGGCGGTTCCATGTACTATGACCTCGCGGTGCTCTACGTGGAGAACAGCGAGATCCTGCGTGATTCCTCGGCGACGCCCGCCGTGTTCGCCAATTCCGACAGCGTTTCCGCCGGACAGACCGCCATCGCGATCGGCAACCCGGAGGCGGGCGGCATCTCCGTGTCCAGCGGGGTCGTGAGCAAGGATTCCGAGTACATCGCCATGACGGCGGTGGACGAGCGGACGCAGATCAGCCTGCGCGTGATCCGGATCGACACAGCGGTCAACTCCGGAAACTCCGGCGGCGGGCTCTATGACGACACCGGGTGCCTCATCGGCGTCGTGAACGCCAAGATCCAGGATACCCAGGTGGAAAACATCGCCTACGCGATCCCGTCGAATATCGTCCGGGCCATCACGGACAACATCCTCGCCAACTGCGTCGGGACCGAGACGCGGACTGTGCAGAGAGGCCTTCTGGGGATCACGGTCGGGACCAGGGAGTCCCACGCCTTCTATGACGAATCCACCCGCAAGACCTATATCGTTGAAACGGTGTTCGTGGAGTCCGTTGAGGACACCGGTGCCGCGGCAGGAAAGCTCCAGGCGGACGATCAGCTCCTTGCCGTCACGGTGGATGATGTGACGACGGAGATCCGCCGGCAGTACGACATCGTGGACGCCATGCTTGCCGCGTCAGCGGGAAGCGTCGTGGAGATCCGGTATCTGCGCGGGGGCGTCGAGGGCACGGTGACGATGACGCTCACCGCGGACAACGTGACGAGCTACTGATTTCTGCGGAAGGCGCTGGAAGCCCTCCGGAACATCATAGTACTGTATCAGCCCCAGGGAGAACTGCTCTCTCCGGGGCTGTTGCTTTGCGAGATGTGGATTGTTGGGTGGACATCACAATACCCAAACATGGGATCAGGAATCGTGCTTGAAGAACATCACATCATAGATAGGCAAATATGTGATTTTTCCATTTGTCGTGATTCTGCGCGTATTGGACAGAACGAAGGCTTTTTTTACATGATAATCTTCATTCGTCACAAAAGCATTTAGTGCGCTGTGGACAGTATAGTCCTTGCCGGACTTGACCTCGATTGGCACGGCAGACAGGCTATCATAATCATCAACCAGGAAATCGACCTCTCCCCTGTTGCGGTTATCATAATAAAACAGCTTATAGCCGTGTGCGGCCAGTTCCTGGGCTACCACGCTTTCATATACGGAGCCGAGATTGATACCTGTCTCGTCGTCCAGAATCGCACGGATATTGCTGCCGTACAAGATATCTGTCAAAAGACCCACGTCGTTCAGATAGAGCTTAAGCAGGTTTTTGCCGACAGACTGTGCAATGGGAAACACAGGCGTGGAGATTGCGTTGACATCCAGAACGACCCCCGCAGAGATCAGATACTCAAACTCATCCTGATAGTCGGAGAAGCGCTTGCCCCGTTTGTCCTCGATCTCCTGAAAGACCATGCGCTTTTTCCTGCTTTCCAGATTGGAGGGGATCATTTCATAGATCCTGCGGATTTTCAGCTTTTTGTTGTTGTCCGATTCATACTTCGACGCATCGTCGGAGTAAAAAGCACGGATATCGCGATGGATTGCCCGCACCTTCACGATGTTTGTTTCTGCGATGAAAGAATTGACGGCATCGGGCAGACCGCCGATCAGCAGATATTTTTTGAAGAGATCCAGCACTTTTTCGTGTGCGGCCGCATCTAGGCTTTCACGGGCCAGGAACTTTTCGTGCATCATGTCGATCGCAAAGCGGTTAAATCCGTTTGCCAAGAGGAACTCCTCAAAATCCAACGGGAACATACGCATGATTTCTATGCTGCCAATGGGGATTGAACTCGTTTTCTTCAAAGTCACCCCTAGCAAGGACCCGCTTGCGATGTAGGTGAATCTATCATCCTGCTTGAGAAATTTGAGCATGGTCAACAGGTGCGGGTAAACTTGTATCTCGTCCAGGAAGACCAGTGTGTTTTTCTTTTCGCCCATTTTTTCGCCGGCGATCGTGCTGATCTGGAAATAGAAATCCTTGACGGTGCGCACTTGCTCAAACAACTTGGGGCCGTTTTGATCCTCCGCGAAGTTCAGCTCAATGTAGTTCTCAAAGAGTTGCTGCCCAACATGGCGAATGATAAAGGTCTTGCCGATTTGCCGTGCTCCGTCGATGATCAGTACTTTGTTAGAGTCCGACTTCAGATAGTGTTCAATCAATGGCTGGATTTTTCGATATAACATAGCGTTCCCTCCGCACTTTTCAGCAGAATCTCTTCTTGGAAATATACACAATTCAATACTATTTGCAACACAATAATCACACAATTCAACATCTATTATACACGAATATTCGCACATTTCAATATCTTTCTTCACGGGATTGTACCAGTCAAGAAAAGTAGACACGAAAAATAACATATCTCAGATTAGTTTTTCAAAAGTGGACACGATCTCGGAATGCGCCGATGAGTTGTTTTGGGGTCGGAGGACCTGACGAATGCTGTGCAGGCACTGCCACGATCGGCAAACAAGATTCAAGGATCAGATGCCGGAGTAAAAGGAGTAAAGCTCCCGACCGCAATGCGGACAGGAGCTTTACTCAGTCAATGTTCATTTGTTCAAGCATTCTAAGTTGGTCTCGTCGAGCATAGATAACGTTTAATATATAGACCTGCTTTCGCCCCTCGTCAATGCGGTAATATATAAAAAAGTTGTTTACCATGATTCTGCGAATACCTCTGGAATGCCAAGGTTCGTCTTCAACAGGCTTATACCTTGCAGGCATCTCGGAGAGCATACCAATCTCTTTCCGAATAGCATGAATGTATTTTCTTGCCGTATCGCGGGCGAGAAGAACGTCTGTAATATAATTTCTCAGTTTAACCAGATCATCCTCAGCGTCTGGCGTTATGATGATGTTGTATGAGCCCATCAACCGAGGTCCCTTTCAAGCTCATCAAAAACAGCGTCGAAGGGACGGCCTTCCCCTTTGAGAGACTGATCATAACTATGCTGCAGTTTTGCGTCGAATTCAGCCTTTGTCATGCCGTCCAGTGCTTTTGGTTCAGACGGCAAGATGAGGGAGAATGGGACGCCGCGCCTATAGATAATCTGTCTGTACAGAGAGTTAATCACAACGGAAACGGGAACGCCGAGTTCCTGAAGGATTTCCTCTGCCTCGGTCTTCACATCATATTCTACGCGTGCGCTTACGGTTGCGTCTTTCATGACAGCACCACCTTTCACATGTATTGTACTACAATGTAATGCAGATAGCAAGACAAAAATGCGCCATGGGGAGGGGTCCGAACGAAATAGGAAATCTCCCCAGGGGCCGTTTCCCCCTCTTGTGTTAAAGTCCGCGAAACCGTAAGAGCGAGAGTTAGGGACCCCATTGCAAAACCCGCAAGCAGATAGAAAGGCCGGCTGTTTTCACGTGAAAACAGCCGGCCTTTCTATGCGTTTTGTCCTAGCTTTCGTTACTCCTTCCCTTCCGCAGGATTGAGCAGTCGGAAGAACGAGCCGTCTTCCCGTACCATCCTGACAGAATGGATCCCGGCGGATTTCAGGAACGCTTCCCACCGCTCGGGCATGCCCTCGTCGTACTCGACGGGCACGAACCCGGCGCGCAGATAACTCTTGAGCGCCGCGGCGCAGCTTCATCGCGCCGCGTCGGATTCCGTCTCGATCCCCTCGATCTCGTAATAGACGATGCCGTGATGCAGGACGGCGTCCCGGATGATCAGCGTGCGTCCGTCCCACTCCATGGGGTGGCCGGTCGGTTCGGGGAGACGGGCCAGCTGCGCGTAGCGAGCCTCATTTTCCTCCCAGTAGCGGACGTCGTCCGGATCCTGCAGAACCAGGGGGTACGTCGCGTCAAACGCCGACTGGAGATAGCGGGCGTTTCTTCCCCGTTCCTCCCACCAGGTCTTCCAGAAATCCCCGTGATCTTCGTCCACCTGCCAGCGGCGGAGGTTGACCGGCCGGGAGCTTTGCCCGCAGACGATGCGCAGAGTGACGTTCTCCGTCGTCCTGGCGTAGAAATCCTCGTTATGGTTGAACACCAGGATCTGCAGCTTCTTTTCCTCCGGGCGGTATCCGATCACGCCGTCCACCAGGTCCGACTTGTTCAGGAGCAGGCTCCCCCTGGCGACCGGCTGACGGAGGCTCCCGTGCAGACGGGACATCAGGCGGTACGCGTTGGTAAAGCCGTAGTCCACCCCGATCAGACAGGTGGAGTTGAACTTTCCGCTCCACCCCACGGCGCTGTCTGTGGTGAAGCCCCACATATACCGGCTTTCGACTCCGTTGTCCTGGTCCTGTTTGAAATTCCAGGCATTGTACGAGATCGCAAACGGCTGTGCGCAGTACGTGGTGGTGATCAGGTTCAGCCCGTCGATCCCGAGAAGCATGTTGCCCTCGTCGTGAGAGAACTTCCGGATCCCGAATCTCTCGCGGATCTTCCGCATCAGCTCCTTGTGATCCGAGTAGGACGGATTCCCGGGATGCCAGGCGTAATGCGACAGGGCGACCCAGGAGACCGGGGATCCCGTCCTCCCGCTGAAGGGGTTGACCTCGTGCAGGCAGGCGTCCAGAAATCGCAGGATGTCCCACCGCCCCTGGCAGAAATGCGGGCCGATGCTGGCCGCCCCCTCCCCCAGGGCGTGCTCCACGGCCGCCGTGGTGCACTGATAGATCCTGATGGCGGCCTGAAGCGTGTGTTCTTCGGAATCGTCGGCGGTCCGGAGCCAGTCCTCGTTGTCGATCTCGGTAAAGCTGCCCCAGCGCCAGGTCTTCAGTTCCTCTTCGCCGAAGGTCTCCTTCAGTCCGTCCATCACGTCGCAGAGATACTTGAAATAGCGGTTCCAGTCCGTAGGAGGACGCAGATTCGTGCGGAACTTCTTCGAACGCGCGAAGTCGTCGCTGAACGTCACAGGAACGTGGCCCAACTTCAGATACGGCTTCAGCCCCTGCCGGACGATGTTGCGGCAGATCCGAAGCAGCGGCTCAAAGTCATATCCCTTCTCCGGATGGAACGGATCGACGAAGAGGTCGCGCGTGACCTGTCCGTCGGCGTACCCGGCGATCTCGCCGCCGGTGGCGCAGAAAAGCTGAACGTAGGTCAGGAAGGGAAACCGCGCTTTCATCGCGCCTTCGGGCGCGTCGTCCCACAGCACGCCGTATTCGTACTGATCATCCCCGGTACACCAGACGGAGTAGTCGAAGCGCCCGTCGGTAATGGGCTTGCCGTGGGGATCCAGTTCCGTGTAGAGCGTGTATTCGCGCCGGTTCAGAAAACAGCCCTCGTCGATCTCGTAGTGAAACGGCTTTTTGCCGGTGCCCTTTTTGGGAGCCCACTCCTCCACCGCGTCTGCCGTGGCCTTCGTGTCCTCACACATAACGATCCGTCTCCTTTCTCAGGCTTTCGTTACTCCTCCCCTTCTTCGGGGTTGAGCAGTCTGAAGAACGAGCCGTCCTCCCGCACCATCCTGACGGAATGGATCTCGGCGGATTTCAGGAACGCTTCCCACCGCTCCGGCATGCCCTCGTCGTACTCGACGGGCACGAAGCCGGCGCGGAGATAGCTCTTGAGCGCCGCGGGGCGGCTCTCCCCGGAGGTCAGCTCCACGATCTTCACGCCTCTGGCGCGAAGATCTTTCTGCACCACGCCCGGCAGGAGCTTTCCGAGCCCCTTGCCCCGCCAGTCCGAGCGCATCGCGACCTGATGCATATCGCCGAGGCCGTCCGACCGGACGAAGCCCGTGATCGTGCCGATATGCTCTCCCCCGTAGTCCAGGAACCACACGTCCGTTTCCGGGACGATGTCCTTCCAGCTCCCGATCTCCTTGTCCCACGCCGCCTCGTCGCTGATGGACTCATCCACGAGCCACCCGCCGCGCAGGCAGCTGCGCCAGGCGGAACGGTCCGCGGCGTTCTTCGGGTGCGAATAGGAGAAGCCCTCCGGAACGGCGACTTCCCGCATGGGAGAATCCGTGAACCAGTACATTTTCAGCTGCTGCATCGTGTCCGCTCCTCTCTCAGTCGTACGTTTTGCGGACGTACGTCGTGTCCTCGGTGTTGAAGTAGAGCACCTTGCCGTTGTTGTACACGTCCCTCACGGCTTTGTATCCGAAGGCGCGGTCGTTGTTTCCCACGAGCTCCAGCCTGGCCGCTCTTGCCCAGCCCGGGGCATCCTGCGCCTTTTCCATCCCGACGTGGTAGTTCCCGTCCTCCGGCGCGGTGAACGCGAGCTGGAGGCATTCATATTCCGTGTTGGAGAACTCCTGCGACGCGACCAGCTCCCCCGTGTCCGCCTTCCGGACGAAGAGCCGGCAGGCGATGCCGGAGGTGCAGACGTTCCCGAGGAGGCTGCAGATCTGCCCGCCCCGGATGAACACGCCCTGATAGAGCGCCGCGTCTCCCTCGTCGAGGCGGTCCAGATACCCGTAGGCCGTCCCGTCCACCTCCCGGATCACGCCCGCGGAAGGGATCCCGTCGGGCTTTCGCATCGCCCAGAAGCTGCGGCCGTCCCGGAACTTGACGTTCTTCATCTGGCTCATGGAATGGAAGTGGCTCATGTCGCTCACTTCCGTCTCGAAGAAGTTCCACTCGATCGCGTCGATCCGGTTGTTCTCGAAGCGGACCGTGGTGACCGGGGGCGGGTTCCGGTTCTCCGTATACGGGCAGTAGAGCCAGTTCCCGAGATACTGCAGATAATTGTCGTGGATATAGACGTTCCGGACCTCCACCTTCTCCAGATCCGGGCAGTCGATCCCCCACAGGATCATGCCGAAGGACTTGCAGCAGTTCGACCGCAGCTCGTTGTGGTCCACCTCGATGTTCTCGGATGCCTGGGGATAGTCGCTGGACCACCAGGTCCCGCCCCGCGGATCCCGGTAGGAGGAGAAGATGTACACGGTGTCGTCGTCCGTGTTCATGTCGCATCCCGTGACGCGGATGTCCCGGGAGTTCATGAGGCTCACGCCGTCCCCGTTCCCGCAGGTGCACCCGTCCACCCTGATGCCGCGGATCATGCCCCGCGTGCAGGTAAAGGGCATCAGGGCGTAGCTGTGGTAGTTGGTGATCGTGATGTCCGCGATCAGGAAGTCGCTCACCTGGTAGAACCCGACGGGACAGACCTTGATGCAGGTCTCCTCGGACGTCTTGTCCATCATGCGGATGGTCCCGAGGCCCGTGACGGCGATATCGTGCGTCCCGGCGCTCGCGTAGATCATAGGGTAGTTCCAGTACCAGCAGTGGCTCCACCGGATCTCCGGGGAATAGTTGTGGCCGTGCCGCGGCCGGTACTTCTCATAGCCGTCCGCGGACGGGCGGACGTACTGGTCGGCGTCGTCGGTCTGTTGCAGGACGGCGCCCTCCTCGATGTGCAGTTCCACATGGCTTTTCAGGAAGAGCGGCGCGGACCGGTAGACGCCTCCGGCGGGAAGGACCACGCGTCCCCCTCCCTGCCGGGCGGCCTCGTCGATGGCGCGCTGGATCGCTTCCCGGCACTCCGTCCTGCCGTCGCCCGCGGCGGAATACGGGGCTTCGGTCACACAGATGGTCCGGTTCGGGATCCTCGGGGAATAGTCGTCCGGGAGAACGTGGCGTTCCGTCATTTGTTCATGACCTCCGTTCAGAAGTACTCGAATGGGATCAGACGCTCCGGATGAACCGCAGGATCATCTGCGCGTATACGCTGTTCCCGTTTTCGTCGAGCTCTTTGCAGTAATGAGTGTGTCCGCCGTGCCGCACCTCGTACGTGACGCGGCCGGGATCGGCCCCGAAGTCCTTCAGCGCCGAGAGCATCAGCATGGTCTGCTCGTAGCGGCCCGGGATATCGTCGTCGGAAATGACGAAGTGCATCGGAGGCAGATCCATATCGGTCCCAACGTAGTAGAGCGGCGCGGCCTCGTCGACGATCACCCGCCTCGAGTCCAGCCCGCGCTCCTTCAGCACGTTGAAATGCGTGGTCGGCTGGCCGGCGTCGTGGAAGAAGCCGTCGAAATCGGCCGGCTTCAGATGATGCTTCCCGAGCCATTCGGCGTCGAAGCAGAGCATCTGCGTCAGGTAGCCCCCCGCGGAAGACCCGCCGAGGAAGAAGCGGCGGACCGGCGTCCAGCGGGCGATGTTCTCCTTCAGCCAGGCGCAGGCGAGCGCCGCGTCTTCCACGAAGTCGGGATAGGCCGCTTCGGGGTACATGCGGTAGTCCGCCGTCGCGACCGCGATCCCGCTGCGGACGAGGCCGCCGTAAAACGGTTCCTCGTACTTCCGGGTCCCCCCGGTGAATCCTCCGCCGTGGAAAAACAGGAACAGATCCGGCGCCGTTTCGGCCTCCGGCAGATACAGATCGATCCGGTTCAGCGGATGCGGCCCATAGGAAAGATCGGGGATCGCTCTCATGGCTGTGACCATTCCTTTCGACGCGATTTATCCGGACAGACGGGACAGCGGCCTTACGGCCGGATGGACGCCGGCCGTATCAAGTGCGGGCGTACCGTCCGATACCCGTACTATAGCCAAGGCGCCCGGCGTTGTCAAGCACGATGCGGGCGATATGCGGGATCTCCCTGTTTCCGGTCCCTGGCTCCTTGACAGTGCCGAGGGTGCGGAATAGAATGGAGAAAACAGGCGCGAAGGAGAGTGGTGGACTTGAACGGAAGAGAGCGTATCCGGGCGATCCTGCGGCAGCAGCCGCACGACCGGCTGGGCTGGGATTTCCTCGACCCGGCGTATCAGGACATCTACTCCGCGGGAGGACCGGAACTGTACCGGCCCGAGGCGGAAGGGATGACCGGCTGGGGCACCTATCCGGAACTTCTGGAGAAGGTCCCGGGCTTCCATGGAGAGGTGTATCTCGACGCGTTCGGGAACATCATGGGCCGGCTGGAGGGCAGGACCAAGGGCGAGTGCGTCCGGGGCGCCCTGGAGGACGGCTGGGAAACGCTGGAGGATTACCGCTTCCCCACCTTCGACGTCGGAAAGTTTACGCAGACGATTTGCGGACTGCGGAGGGAGCACAGTGAGAAATACCTGCTGACCTACCTCCCCACCGCGATCTTCTCCGTTCTGCGGGACATGCGCCTGATGGCGAACGCCCTCGCCGACACGCTGGAGGAGCCGGAGGCCGTGGAGGAGTTTCTGAAGCGGCTTCACGATTTTACCCTGCCCATGCTGGACGCGCTGACCGAAGGCGGCGCCGACGGCGTCATCATCTGCGACGACTGGGGCACCCAGATCTCCCCGTTCATCAGCCCCAGATCCTTCGGGGAACTGTTCCAGCCCGCCTACGCGGCGCTGGCGGACGCCTGCCACGGACGGGGGCTGGATCTTATCGTCCACTCCTGCGGCTGCGTGTATCCTCTGGTGGGGATGCTGGTGGAGGCGGGGGTCAACGGGTTCCAGTTCGACCAGCCGGAACTCACCGGCAGCCGGGTCTGGGCGGAGGAATTCGGGCGGAAGGCGGCGTTCTACAGCCCGGTGGATATCCAGAAGGTGATGGCCACCGGGGACCGGGCGTACATCGAATCCACCGCCGCGGCCATGTGCAACGCGTTCCGGAAGACCGGCGGCATGCTCATCGCCAAGGACTACCCGGCCTACGGGGACATTGGCGTGGAGATGGAATGGGCCCGGTGGGCCATGGATGTGATCATCGCCCATTCGGCGCTGGAGTGACGCTCCTGCGCACCGCGGGCGGAATGCCGGAAGGAGGGATCCCGGATGTTGGAGAACGGCAGAGACTGGGCGCCGGCAGGGCCGGCGGGCCCTGTGACGGGACCGGGAGATTTCGTCTTTTCTGTCGTGGGCCTGGAACACGGCCACGTGTGGAACATGACGCAGGCGCTTCTGGACGCGGGCGGAACGCTGAAATACGTCTACGACCCCGACGAGGGGAAAATCGCGGCGTTCCTCCGTGAGTTCCCCCGGGCGAAAGCCGCCCGGCGGGAGGAGGACGTCCTGGAGGACCGTGACACCCGGATGGTGGCCTCCGCCGCCATCCCCTGCGACCGGTGCGCCCTGGGTCTGCGGGTCATGGAGGCGGGAAAGGACTACTTTACCGACAAGGCTCCCATGACGACGCTGGAGCAGGTGGACGCGGCACGCGCGTGCGCGGCGCGGACGGGCCGGAAATACATGGTCTACTATTCCGAGCGGCTCCACAGCGAGGCCGGCGTGCTGGCGGGGTATCTTCTGGACGAGGGGCGCATCGGGCGGCCGGTGCATGTCTACGGCAGCGGGCCCCACAAGCTGGGCGCCGCCGCCCGGCCGGACTGGTTCTTCCGGCGGGCGCAGTACGGCGGGATCCTCATCGACATCGGGAGCCACCAGATCGAGCAGTTCCTTGCCATCAGCGGCGCGAAAGACGCG
>JAEEGL012601091.1_pt1 | contig 12075 bp, 9 predicted proteins | sample 9134231 | NCBI WGS metagenome assembly JAEEGL01 (sample SAMN16246548, study PRJNA631951) | gut metagenome | biome: gut microbiome; feature: rumen; material: fiber-attached | host: Bos | place: Iran: Karaj | collected 2018-10
CTCCGCCGCGGCGAGACCGTCCGCGCCGCCGAGGCGTTCCACCTCGCCTACGGACTCGCTTCCGTCCGCGAGGACGCCTCCGCAGCCATGCTCCGCCTGATGGACGCGTTCGACAAGCTCGACAGCAACGAAGAGGCCGCCGAACTCGCCCTGCGGATGATCTCCGTCTTCAAGGACGTGCAGCTGTCCTCCGATTTCAAGCTCAGGATCGCGGCCATCCTCTTCCGTGCCGGCCGCCCCGACGACGCGCTCGACGTCTGCCTCTCGTGCATTCCGGACGTCTCCGCGCCCGCCGCCGACCGTGAGAAGGCCTACCGCGCCGCGCTCCGCACCGCCATGCAGGAGAAGGCGTTCCCGTCCGCCCTGAAACTCATCGACGCGTTCGATACCGTCCCTGAGGGCAAGCCCGCCCGCGCGATGGACCGCGCCGAGGTCGCCTGGCGCGAGGGCGACCCCGCGAAGGCCGCCGAGCTCTACCGCGAGGTCGCGAAGACCTCCGGCGATCTCTGGCTGGAAGCGACCCTGAACGCCATGCGCTGTTACCTCGACGTCGGACGTTACAGGGACATGCTGGACGTGGCCGCCGCGCTTCGCGAAAGCGACCCGGGCAAAACCGATCCCGAGATCGTCCTCCTGACCGCCACGGCGCAGGACAAGACCGGCGACCTGGCGGCCGCGGCGCAGAGTTACCGCGATTACGAAGCGTCCGCGCCTGAGAAACCCGGCAACCTCGCCTCCCGCGAACGCGCTCTCTTCCGCGCCGGGCAGATCCTCTGCAACCTCGGCCAGTCGGCCGCCGCCGTGGGCGTGTTCCGCCGGTACTGCCAGAAATACCGGGACGACGGATCCGGCCGCTACTGGCTGATCCACGCGCTCTACTCGTCCGGCGACGAGGTCCAGGCCGAACGCGAGACCTGGCGTTTCATCGAGGACAATCCCGATTCGCAGTATGCGGGCGCGGCGATGCTCCGTCTGGCCGAACACTATCGCGGCACGGGCTCCGTCCAGCACGCCGAAAGCACCCTCGACCAGCTCCTCTCCCAGAACAAGAACCCGAAGATCCTCGCCTCGGCCACCTACGAACGCGCCTTGATCGCGTTCCAGCGCGACGACCTGGCCGCCGCCTTGGATTACCTCGGGAAGATCGACGTTTCCGACCCGAAGAACGCCCCTGTGGCCGACATTCATTATCTCCGCGGCGACATCGCCCGTGCTTCCAGCGACTTCGCCGCCGCCCGCACCGAATATGAGGCCGCGGCGAAGGCCGCCGCCGGGACTTCCCTCGAACAGGCCGCCCTCGGGTCCGTGGCGGACTGCATCTACGCCCTGGCCGAAGCCGCCCCGGCGGAGACTGCTCCCGCTTCCTCGGAATCCGCCGCCGACAAGGAGGGCGGCACCAAGCCCCAGACCGCTCAGGCCGCCCCGGCCACGCCCGCCGACAATTACCGCAAGGCGTACGAGGCGTATCAGGCGCTCCTGCAGATGAAGGGCCTGCTCGGCGAATACAAGGCCATGGCGATCTACAAGTCGGCGCAGTCGCTCTGGAAGGCCGGCGACGATCGGGCCGCGTTCGACCTCTTCAACCAGATGGTCTACCTGATCCCCTCGAAAGACGCCGCGTCGCGTCCCGTCGAGGCCTACTGGGTCTTCCGCGCCGTCGAAGCGCTCGAATCCCTCGCCCACGAGGACCCGACCGTCGACAACGTCGAATCCGCCGTCTCCGCCCTCGTCTGGCTCGGCCAGACCGGGACCGTCGACCAGGCTTCGGTCCGCCAGCGGATCCGGGCGCTCCGCAAGAAACAGTATCAGCCGCCGCTTCCCGCGGCTTCATCTTCAACCACCAGCAGTTCGGAGGCTTCGCAGTCATGAAATATCTCTCCATGCTTCAGCAGGGCGGTCCCGTCATCGCGCTCATCGCCGTTTGCGCCCTCATCGCGGCGTTCATCTTCATCCAGAAATGGTTCGAATTCTATCGCGCCCAGGTCAACATCAACGAAATCGTCGCCGGGCTCATCAACGTGCTCCGCCGCGACGGCATGATCGAGGCCATCACCCTCTGCGACAACTCCCCGGGGCCCGTCCCGCGCGTCCTCTCCAGCGCCATCCGCGCCTACAAGGAGGGCGACGACATCCGCGACGCGCTCGCCACGCAGACCCTGATCGAAGTCCCGCGCCTCGAATCCCGCCTGAACATCCTCGCCACGCTCGCCTACATCACCCCGCTCCTCGGTCTCCTCGGCACCGTCCTCGGCCTCGTCGATTCCTTCCAGTCGATGAACGCGAACCCGGACGCCGCGGCCGCCATCCTGCCGGACATTTCGAAGGGCGTGTACAAGGCGCTCCTCTGCACCGCCGCAGGGCTCTCCGTGGCGATCCCGTGCCACGTGGCGTACAACTACCTCGTGTCGCGCGTCCAGGACTTCTGCACGGACATGGAGAAGGCCTCCGCCGAGATCATGTATTTCTTCCGCCACCACAAAAAAGAAGGCGAGACCGACCATGCCGAATGAAGCCCCGGTCCAGGTCAAGACCAAGCTCAAAATCTTCAGCGGGCTCCCGAGCCTTGTCCTGTACTTCTGCGTCTTTTTCATCCTGCTCGTCTTCTTCATGCTCAGTTCGAACTTCGTGCCCCTCCGCGGCATCGAGGTCAATCTCCCCCGCACCGGCGGCCGCCTGACCTACACCTCCCGCAACTTCGTCGTGACCGTCGACAAGGACAGCCGCATCTACTTCAACGACGCGGTCGTGAAGGGCACGGACGAACTCAAGCGCCGTCTTTCCGAATCGCTCAACGCGCGCGAATTCCGCCCGGACAAGGAGCGGATCATCGTCCGCTGCGATGTGAACGCCCCGCTCTCCACCGTGGCCGAGGTCCTCACCGTGGCCGAGGAACTGAACGTGAGCGTCCTTTTCATGTCCGGCGGCCAGCCGAAGAGCAGGACCGCCAGCTTCACCGAGCCTGAATCATGACCGACGCCTCCACGGAACATCTGCGGCTCCCGGTCGACGATTCCCCGCCCCGGGAACGTCTCCGGTGGCCCATGCTCGCCGCCGTCGCCGCCGTCGTCCTCCTGCTCCATCTCGCGCTCGTGACCGTCTTCACGCCCCTCGCGCCGGGTTCCGACCAGAGCGAATCCGCCACCGACCGCTCCATGCTCTTCATCTCCTCGCAGGCCGCGGCGAATGACCCGCAGTTCCTGAAGATGGTCGACACCTACGACCCGATCGCGTTCCTGCATCCGCGCGAGGAGGTCGGTTTTTCGTTCTTCCGGGCCACCCGCGACGAATTCGCGCTCGATACTCCGGCGGAACTCCCCGTGCCGGCGAAACCCGCCGAACTTGAACCGCTGCCCGTTCCCGCCATCGACCCGGTCGTGCGTCCCCTCGTCCGCGAAGTCGCGGAGTCCGACGCCGGCTGGGACGCCGCGCCCCCGGAGACCGCCATCGTGTCCTATCCCTACTGCGTGGCGGATTCCCAGCCGGACGCGGTGTTCCCGGCGATTCCCCTGGTCCCGCAGATGGAACGCGTCCTGCGCCGGTCTCCCCCCGCTCTGCCGTCGGTGTTCGTCCTGGAATCTCCCGCTTCGGTCCTGCAGCAGGCCGCGAATTCCGATCCCGCCCCGCTCGCCGTGATCCTCTCGGAGTCCTGCGGCGTGGCCGAGCTTGACCTCGCCGCGCGCGCCTGGCTCGATACCCTCCTCAACTCCGGCGACGTTCCCGGATTCCAGCGGATCCCCGGCCGCCGCTGCCGCGTCGTGTGGTCCGCGGCCGCCCTCGGAAAGGAGCCGTCCGTCCGATGATCCCCATTCCGTTCGACCGTCTTTTCGTCTGGTATTTCGGGGCGTGGTTCTTCGTGGTCGCTCTGCTGTGGATTTGCGACGAACTGCGCAAGCGCAAGAATACCAGCGACTCCGTCGTGAAGGACCGCCTCTATCTCTGCGGCAAATGCCGTCTCACGTTCCTGGCCCGGGACGACCGCGAACACATCGTCCGCTGTCCCCGCTGCCACGAGATGTGCTTCTTCCGTCAGAGCAAGCGCTTCTGACGTCCTGTTTCCGGTTGTTCCGGCGAACGGGCGAACCCTTTATTCCGCCTCGTCCCTGCCCGGGAACTGCACCAGGTAGAACCTCATGTTGTGCAGGAAATCCGCGGCCTGCGTGATGCCCATGTGGGCTCCGCTCACGTGGATGACGCCCGACCATTTTACCGGCGACTGCATCCGCGGTCCCCATGCGGCCTGCCTGTCCGGGTTCCGCAGGTCCGCCCGCGCGCTCACGGCCGAGACTTTCCCGTCGCCGGAATCGTACCGCACGACCTTGATCGCGCCGTCGTCGTTCACCAGCGCCAGCGAGGACGTCGGCACCGAGTCCCCGATGAAGATCATCTGGAAGGCCTCGGAATCCTTCGGGTCCGGGGTCGACAGCATGGACGCCACGCGTTTCGCCGAAGCGAGGCATTTCTGAAGGTGTTCCAGCGCCACGTAGCGCCGTTCGCCGGCGGTCTTCACGTCCGGCAGCAGCCATTGCAGATCGGCGTCCGCGTCCGGGCTTGCGAGACCCCATTTGTACTTGATCCAGGTGTTCAGGTCGTACAGGTCGACCGCTTCGCCGGACTCAGCGGAATCCTCCTCGCTCCGCCCCGGGATGCTCTTCCGCACGGCTTCGAACTGCGGGAACGGCATCATCTCGTAGAAGGACGGGAACGTGCCGATGACGGTCGACGGATAGACCGGCGCGCCCGGCTGCAGCCGCAGCCCGTTCACGAGCTCGATCACGGTGTCGAGGTAACCGGCGTTCGGGGTCCCGATTTGGATGAGCTTGCCGACGTTCTTCGCTCCGGCCCAGGTGATCGCCGGGTCGGGCGCGCCCTCGGGCGGAAGGGGCGTTTCCCCGTAGCGCATGTAGTAGCGCGCGATGAGTCCGCCCATGCTGTGCCCCATCAGGTCGAATTTGACCGGGTCGGGCGACGCGCCGTAGCGGACGCGGTATTCCTGCTCCAGCTGGGCCTGCTTCGTCCGGATGAACCGCCCCAGTGCGACCGCGTTCTCCGCGATGCTCCGCCGCCAGTCGTAGTAGAAGATGAAGAACGACGGACAGCGCGCGTCCTCGAGGTGTTCCTTCGATCCCTCCTGCACGTATCCGGCCTCCTTGATCGCGTTCACCAGCGGTTCGTACGCGAACATCGAGAACTCCAGCCCCATCACGCGGATGGACACCGTGTCGAGCAGGAACGACGCCCGGGTGTTGTTCGTGAGCTCGTTGAGGGGCTTCCCCCACACCATCGGGACCGACAGACGTTTCAGGTTCTCGCGCCCGGGCAGGGTCGGCGAGAACGTGCCCCAGAATTCCTTTCCGGTCTCGGCGTCTTCCAGCTTCGCTCCCAGCAGTCCGTGGATCAGGATCACCGGAGTCCGCCGGATTCCCTCGTACGCCAGCGAACGTTTTGTGGCCTGGCTGAAGATCGTCTCCTGCGGGGTCAGGGGCGACTGGTAGGAGCCGACGGCGTCCGGCTGGCAGGCCGTGATCAGACATGCGGCCGCGAGGAACGCCGCAGCGAGGATGGTTCCGGGCAAATGTCTCAGGTTCATGATGGTATGCCTTCTGTGGTTGACAGGTTATGTTTTCTCCAAAAAGCTTTCGTAATTCTCGCTGATCCGTTCCAGTGCCGCCAGATACGCCTGGATCTGCTCCCGGGTCCCGCAGATGCTCACGCACCCGGCGGTCCCCCCGCCCCGGCAGGGCATGTCCATCCGGCCGAACGCCAGGAACCCGCGAATCTGCAGGTCGGTCACGGGAGCGATGAAGACTTCGGCGTGGCGGAGCACCGACAGCCCGAACGTTCCGACAACGTCCTGGAACGCGTTCGGCATGAGGTATTTGGCGTAGTAGTAGAAGAGCGGATGGATCATCGACAGCAGCTCCAGCATCTCGTATGTCTCGCTGCAGCGGTAACGCGTCTTTTTCAGGCGGCCGTTGAACTCGCGCTGGAACGACAGGAAGCCGCCCATCTCCTCCGCGTGCGTCATGAAGTCCGAGGGACGGATGAAGACCAGACTGAGCTCGCGTTCGAACCGCTGCGGGGGCAGCCCCGCCTCCGCGGCCTGGCCCGGCTCCACGTCCACCGGGAACAGCATCTTCACGTCGTGCAGGTCCGGCGATTTCGCGAGCCCCCACAGGATCATCCCGGCGATCGTCGCCGGTCCCCTCATCTGCGCCGCGTAATCCCGGTTCAGGCGTTTCCGTATCTCCAGCAGGCGGTCGAACCGGTAGAACGCCCTCGCGCGGTACAATCCTTTGCGCGGAGTCTCCTGGAGTTCCACCGCGGCCGCCGGGCTGCCCGGCTCCGGGAAACACATCCCGCCGGCCTCGCCCCACTCGCTTTTGAGTTCGCTCAGGACTTCCTGCATCGCCAGTCCGTCCACCGGGACGTGGTGGTACTGGATCCACAGGTCGGCCTCGTTCAGGTTCGGATGGATGCGCACGAACGCGTTCAGCAGGCCCCAGCCGGGATGCCGGAACACCGCCGAGTCGGGGGTCGCCATCCGCGCCGCCAGGATCGCGTCCTCGTCGCTGACCGCCGGAAGCGGTTTGAACGACACGCAGGAGGCGTTCATCACGCGTCTCAGCACGTGCACGGCCTCCATGCGGCTCCCGATGCCCGCCAGGTTCAGATACAGCACGCGGCGCTTCACGATCCGGTACAGTTTGCGCGCCCTCGTGGGCTCGTCCCCGGAGTCGAGCCGGTTGTGGACCCGCACGAAGAGGGACAGGATGGTCTGAATGTCTTTCTCGGGCAGGGCGGGGGGATGCCGCGGATCGAACGTCATCCGCACGTTTTCAAGCGTGCCGTCGGCGCGGAAATCCGCCTCCAGCAAATCGGTTTCGGCGAGGCGTTTCCGATGCAGACGGAACGTCCTCTGTTCGATCGCCCAGTGCAGTTCTCCGTGCCGCCGCAGGAATTCCCCGAAGCGGTTCAGGAAACGCGCCCGAGCCTCCTCCATGTCGGCGGCCGGAGCCCCGTCCGAATACGGCGTCACGCGGAACACTCCGAGCATGAATTTCGAAATGTCGCCCTTCAGGAAGATGCCGGCCGTTTTTCGCCAGCCGTTCTCGCGCGGTTTCGCTCCCAGCAGCTTGCACAGCTGCAGCAGCTTCAGGAAGATCAGGAAGCAGATCGCGTTGAACGACCACTGATCGAAGAGGCGCGTCATGTGGGACGACACCCTCCGCCGGATCCTCGATCCGTCGTCTTTCGTGGTGTTCTGGCTCGGTTTCATGCTTGCTCCTTCCGGGGCGCCTGTGATTCGTGTCTTTGGTACGGCGTTTTCCGTATGGTGATTCAGATAAGGGTATCTCTAAAAATTCGATCGGATGGATTTTCAGCGCATGGACCCAAAGGCCAATGCAGGAAGATTTGAGCGTGGCTGCCTGAAGGTAACCACCGAAAATCTTACCAGTTGGACTTGGTCCGGACGCGAAAAGCCGCCGAAAACAAATTTGTAGAGGTGCCCATAAATATACCGCCGTTTTTCTTTAGTTCAAGCGATTCCGTCATATTTGCCCCCGTGTTTCGCGTTTCTGCATTGCCCGCCGGTTTCTTTTTCGAAAAATCCGCGTATTTCGCGCTTTTTTCGTTCGCTTTTTTTCATCCTTGCGATATATTAAAATAAATCTGCCGTTTTCGGGAACCTGAACCTTTGTGATGCCAGTGAAACCCTCCTCGCCAACCACCAATGCCGACGCTCCGGCGTCCTCCGCTCCGAATCTCTCGAAGAAGACCAAATTCTGGATCGGTCTCTCCCTCGCCGTCGTCATCCCGGTCATCCTCGGCGTCTTCTGCTGGCTCGCCTACCGGGCGCTCTTCCCGAACAACCCGCGCCTCATCGTGAACAGCATCCGCCTCGCCGGAAATTCCGGCTACTGGAGCCCGGCCGACCCCGACGAACGCCAGGAGCGCATGGACCGCATCTGCTCCATCCTCCAGCTCCATCCCGGGCGCACGCCGCTCTTCTCCGGCCGCAAGGAATACGACCTCGCCGCGATGACCGCGAAACTCCGCACCGAGATCCCCGAGCTCGAGCGCGCCGACATCCGCCGCGTGCTCCCCGACCAGCTCATTTTCGAACTGCATGAACGCATCCCCGTGGCCAATCTCGGCACCGGGTTCTACCTCGACGACGACGGCGTCGTCCTCGACCAGTCCGCCTACTACGACGTGTCCGGCTCCCTGCCCGCCCTCTCCTGCAAACCTTCGGCCGTCCGCGCATCCGGCGACGGTGCGCCGTTCCAGCGCGGCGAAGTCCTCTCCGACGTCTCCATCCGCACCGTCCTGGACTTCATCCGGCTCACACGCCTCAAATTCACCGACGTCCGCCCCAAGTCCTTCTACATCGCACAGGATTTCATCCAGTGCGATCTCCTCTACAAGAGCGACCCCGGAGTCTTCACCATCCAGATACCGCTCCGGGTCCGGGAGGAACTCCTCCGCGAGGACATCTTCGGCCGTCTCCTCCCGAAGCTCGAGACCGCGGTGCGCAATCACGAGGACGAACGCTGCCTCGACCTGCGTTTCAAGGACCGCATCGTCGCGAAGAAGCGCAACTGACGCGCCCCTTTTCCGCCGCGGCTCCTTCCGCTTTTTTCTCCTCACGATTCGATTTCCTCGCCCTTTTTTCTCTTTTTTTCCTTGTTTTTTGTCCTTTTGGGGGTACATTAACTGTTACTCGTTTTAAATTTTATTCATGATGGACTACCCGCTACCCGTATCATGAGGACTGCTCAAATCATCCGCCGTTTCGCCTTCGCCGAATGGGGAAGTACGGAATCGGTCGTCTGGAATATCGCCAGGACGCTTCAGAAAAACGGCGATCCCGCCGAGATTTTCGCAACGGATGCTCTTTCCCGCGTGAAGGACGAGGTCCACACCTCCGTTCCCATTCACCGGCTCCCCTACCGTTATCCGGTCTTCCCGCTCTCCAAGGACAAGGCGCGCCTGCTCGACCGCAAGGGCGGCGATCCCGTCGTTCCCGGTCTCGTGAAGGCCATCCGCAAAGGCGAATTCGACCTGATCCACTGCCACTCCTTCGGGCGTATGGCTGCCGCCGCCAGGACTGCCGCTTCCCAGATGCGCATCCCCTGCGTCATGACCATGCCGGGCGGCCACTTCGATCCTCCCCCGCCGCCGGAGATCCAGAAGAAATATCAGCCTCTGAAGGGCTTGTTCCGCTACGGCGACTTCTTCGACCGCCTGAGGGGGCGCACGACCGATCCATTCAAGGCGGCCAGCGGCATCGTCTGCACCTCGGAGTCCGACCTCGCCCGCGCGAAGGAAGTGTATCCCGGCAAGCCCGTCGTCCGCATCCCGAACGGCGTGGACTACGGTGCATTCCACGAGTACACCGGCAGCGATTTCCGCAAGCAGGTCGGCATCCGCATGGACCGGAAGATACTCCTCTGCCTCTCCGCCATCGACTACCGCAAAAACCAGCTCGTCCTGCCCGAGGTCCTCGCGCTTCTGGGCGAACCCTGGCATCTCGTCTTCATCGGCTCCCCGATCGAGGACTGGTACGTGGAGAAGCTCCGCGAGAAGATCCACCTCATGAGCCTCTCGGGCCGCGTGACCATGATCAACGGCGTCCCGCCCGATTCCTCCCTCATTTACGCGGCCTATCACGCCGCCTCAGCCGTCCTGCTCCCCTCTCTCCGCGAATCGTTCGGCTCCGTGGTCCTGGAGGCGTGGAGCGCCGGCGTCCCGATGATCGCCGCCCCCACCGGCGGACTCAAGGCGCTCATCCGCGACGGCGAGACCGGTTTCTTCGCTCCCGCCGAGGGCGCGCCCGAGGAATGGGCCGAAATCGTCCGCAGGCTCGACGCCGACCCGGATTTGCGCGCCCGCGTGATCGAGGAGAGCGACCGCGAAGTCCGCGCCAACTACACCAGCGAGATCTCCACCGCCAGACTCAAGGAGTTCTACGAGGAGGTCCAGCGTCTCTCCAAACGCAGGTGAGCTTTTCCCCGTTTGCCCTGAAAACGATTTGCCCGCCTTGCCTTCCGGCTCGGCGGGCTTCTTTTCGGTGGTTCCGGGGGCGCGTCACGGACGCGCGATGCGCCGCTGCAATCCGACGACCACGCCCTTGAACTGCGTCGCGTCCGGCATGGTCCCGTTCACGATCGCGTCTTTCGCCTGTTTCAGGATTTCGCGCCCGTTCTCCTCGGCCACCACGATGTCCTCGCTCCCGATGTTCCCCGGATTGCTCTTCACGATCAGGATGTCGCCGTCGAAGATGCCGTTCGCCGTGAAATCCGATCCCTTCACGTGGACCGCGTAGAGGTCTTCCTTGCCCGTGCTGTCCAGCAGCTGTCCCACGTCGCAGACCAGCGCCTTCTCCCCGGCGTCGGCGGCCGCGGCGTTTCCCCCGCCGACCTGGTGGAACGGGATCGACTGGACGCCGGCCGGGAATCTCGTGCGCTTCTTCGGATGCGACAGGCTGATGCTTCTGGCCTTGGAGCTGCGCGTGAGGTACGACTTCTTCTGCAGGGCCCGGATGTGCGCGAACACGGTCGAGGTCTTGATGTGGAAATGCTCCGCGATCTCGTAGATGGTCGGAGCCATTTCCTGTGTCGTCATGAATTCGTTGATGAATTCGATGATGTTTTTCTGCTTCTGGGTGAGGCCTTTCATGTGATCCCTCCTGTTTTTGGTTGGCCTGGGGCCCGATCCCCGTCCCCCTTCCGGATACGGCGGGACCCCTTTTCCCAATACTTTAATTCACCGCGCAGTTTTTTCCACCGTTTTTTCCTGCGCGCATCGCGGTTTCTTCCGCGAAAACCATCCGGCGGTTCCCCTGTCCGGTTTTGGTGCGCGGTTTCTTCCGGTTTCGCGGGCTCTGCGACCCAGCCCGGAGACCCGCGCCTTTTCCGTCACGTTTTTACCACGATTCCCGCTTGACAAACCTCCGCCCCGATGCTATAATATATCTTCCGGTTCCCCCTCGAATCCCTTTTACCGACAAGGCTTCGCCGAAATGACGACTCTCTCCGCTCCCGTGTTCACCCGTGAGACTCTGCTCACCTGCTGTCTCTGCGTCGTCATGTTCTTCTTCGCCTCCTGCTCTACGCTCGCGGTCACCCCGATTTACGAGCACAAAAAAGGCGAGCTGCCCTCCATCCGCTTCATGCTTCCCGGCGAGATCCCGCTCGAACTCGTCACGCTCCCCGCCGGATCCATCGCCATGCAGGTGAACCGCTCGCCCGCCCGGGGCGAGAAGACCGACAAGGACGGCCGCGTCATCTATACCTTCGCGGAGAACGCTCTTTCCGTCGGGAAGTTCGAGGTCACGCAGGCGCAGTGGCGGGCCGTCATGGGGACCGCCCAGACCGAACTCTCCGCCGCGGCCCGGCCCGGAGGCAGACTTTTCGGCGTCGGTCCCTCGCTGCCGGTGTACGACGTTTCCGCGAAACAGGCCCTCGATTTCTGCCGCCGCCTCAACAATTCCCTGCCGTCGTCGTTCCGCTACCGGTTCACGCTCCCGAACGAGGCCGAATGGGAGTACGCCTGCCGCGCAGGGACCACGACCGAACTGAACAGCGGCCGCGACCTCCGCGCCAGGAATCACATCTCCGCCGCCCTCAACGACCTCGCCTGGTACCGCGGCAACTCGCTCATTCCCGAGCCGACCGTTTCCGCCGCCGGGCTCAGGAAGCCCAATGCCTGGGGCCTTTACGACATGCACGGAAACGTGCAGGAACTCTGCCTCGACTGGTTCATGCGCGACTTCTCCGCCGCCTACGCCGGCGACCTCTCCGCGCGCCGCGGAGGCTCCTGGCATGACAATGCCGAGAACTGCACGTCGGCTTCGAGCGAGCCCGTGGACGCGTCCGTCCCGGTCTTCGACGCCGGGTTCCGCGTGGCCCTGAAACCCCTCGCCGACATCCCGAAAAACGCCCCGGCGTATGCCCGGACCCCGCTTCACCCGGACACGATCACCGGACTTGCCGTCCTCATCAAGTTCCCCGACGATCCCGATGACCTCATCATCCCGAAGGAGAAGGTCGAGTATTTCCTGAACGAGCGCAA
>JAEEGL014052297.1_pt1 | contig 12075 bp, 7 predicted proteins | sample 9134231 | NCBI WGS metagenome assembly JAEEGL01 (sample SAMN16246548, study PRJNA631951) | gut metagenome | biome: gut microbiome; feature: rumen; material: fiber-attached | host: Bos | place: Iran: Karaj | collected 2018-10
CTGATGGGCGACGACGAGCACGGCTGGGAAGAAGAAGGCATCTTCAACATCGAGGGCGGCTGCTACGCAAAGTGCATCGACCTCGTCGAGGAGGAGCAGCCGGAAATCTATCACGCGATCCGCTTCGGCTCGCTGGTCGAAAACGTCGTCGTGAACGACAAGCGCCAGCCGGACTACTCCGATCCGAGCCTTGCGATCAACAGCCGCGTCGGCTACCCGGTCGAATACATTCCGAACGCCGCGATCCCCGGCGTCGGCGGCATTCCGAAGGTCGTCATCTTTTTGACCTGCGACTCGTTCGGCGTGCTTCCGCCGATCTCCCTGCTCAGTAAGGAAGCGGCGATGTATCAGTTCGTGACCGGCTTCACTTCGAAGGTCGCGGGCACCGAGATCGGCATCAACGAGCCGGTTCCGACGTTCTCCACGCTGTTCGGCGAGCCGTTCATGCCGCTTCGCGCGTCCGTCTACGCGGGTATGCTCGGCGAGCGCATCGAAAAGTACAACACGAAGGTCTACCTTGTGAACACAGGCTGGGTCTCCGGTCCCGCGGTCAATCCGGACGGCACCAAGAATCCGCGCATGAAGCTTCGCTACACCCGCGCGATGATCACCGCCGCGCTGAACGACGCCTATGCAAAGGAGAACGTCCCGTTCACGCACAACGATGTGTTCAATCTCGATGTGCCTGCGTTCGTGCCCGGCGCCGACGTGCCCGAGGAGATCATGAATCCGCGCAATCTTTGGGCGGACAAAGCGGCCTACGACGCGCAGGCGAAGAAGCTTGCGGGTATGTTCCACGATAACTTCGAGAAGAAGTATCCCGATATGCCCGAGGCGATCAAGAACGCAGGTCCGAAGGCGTAAAAGAAAATCAAACGGAAAGGGAGCGAAAAGCTCCCTTTTTTTATCGGAGAAGCATCCTCTTTTATTCAATAATCCTTTTTCATTTTTCAGTATTCATTTATCCTTCTTTCTCCATGAGGCTCCGGGAGTATCATAAACACACCAACCGAAAAAAAAGGATGGAATGAAAGAAAAATCAAACGGTGGTTTTTTGTGGAAAACGCTTTTCATGCGGCAAAAAATCTGTTATGATTATAGCGGTAGAAAAGCGCCCGGTGGATTTATCAAGAATCCGCTTGGGTAAGATTGGGGAAAATCATGGAAGATCTCAAAAAAATCTGGTACGACGCGCGGGAGAGCATCCGTCCGCAGATCTCGGCGGTGACGTTTCACCGCTGGATCGACGCGCTCGATCCGGTCACGGTGCAGAACGGCATTCTGGTGCTGGAAGCCCCGGACGACGTCGTGAAAAATACGGTCACGGAATATTACTTTGATCATGTCCGCACCGCCGTACAGAAGGCGGAACCGGATATTCTGGACATTCTTCTGATTTTGCCCGGTCAGCGAAAGGATTTTATCCGTACACAGAATGAAGAGGTTCCTCTGAATTCACTGACGCTGAATCCGAAATACACGTTCGACACGTTTGTGGTCGGCAAATCGAACAACTTTGCACACGCAGCGTCGCTCGCGGTCGTCGAAGCGCCCGGCATGGCATATAACCCTCTGTTCCTGTACGGCGGCGTGGGACTCGGAAAAACGCATCTGATGCACGCGATCGGGCACGCCGTAAAGGATGCGAATCCAGAGGCGCGGATCGTGTATGTAACAAGCGAGATGTTTACAAACGATCTGATCGAAGCGCTGCGGGCGGGCAAAAACGTCGAATTCCGGCAGCGGTACAGAAACGTTGATCTTCTGATGATCGACGATATCCAGTTTATTGCCGGAAAACAGTCCGTGCAGGAGGAGTTTTTCAATACCTTCAACGCGCTTCATAACGCGGGCAAACAGATCGTTATCAGCTCGGACCGTCCGCCGAAGGAGATCAAAGCGTTGGAGGAGCGTCTTTCTTCACGCTTCGAATGGGGACTTGTGGCGGATATTCAGGCGCCGGATCTGGAAACAAGAACGGCGATTTTGAGAAACCGCGCGCAGAATGAGCACGTGGAGATCGGCGATGACGTCATCAATTTCATTGCGGAGAATTTTGTAGACAACATCCGAAAACTGGAAGGCAGTTTAAACCGCGTCATCATGTATGCGCGGCTGAAACGAATGCCGATCACACTGAGTTTCGCAAAGGAAGCGATGAAGGATATGCTTCCGCAGAAAAAAGATATCATTGTGACGCCGGAACGAATCCGCGACACGGTTGCGGAGTATTATTCGATCCCGGTGGAAAGTATCATGTCGCAGCGCCGTGACAAAGAAGTTGTGATTCCGCGTCAGATTGCCATGTACTTCTGTCATACAATGCTGAGTCTTCCTTATAAAAGGATAGCGATGCTTTTTGAGCGCAACGATCACACGACGGCGATCTCCGCCTGCAATAAGATCTCGCAGATGATCACGGAGGATCAGGCTTTTGCCGATACGATCGAAAGCATCCGGACGCGTATCCGGGAAGGATAAGTTTTCCACGGAATGTGGGTTTGTAAAGTGGATGAAAACGGGGTTTAGAGGATAAGACGAATAACGTGGAAAACAATTCCGCTTGTCCACACGAAAACTGCAGCGTTTCCCACAGAAAAAAAGGAGGCCGCTGCACACAAAAAGGCGTTTATCCGTCTTTTCCACACAACCTACTGTTACAACTACTGAAATAATAATAAATGATCCGATAAAAAATAAAGAAAGACGGTGGAAAACCGTAGGAAAGGAACCGATATGAAGTTTACGATGCAAACCGAAGACCTGTGCGCAGGCGTACTCTCCGTCATAAAAGCGCTGCCTGTGCGCAGCACGATGCCCGTTTTGGAAGGCGTCCTGATCGAAGCGACCGGCGAAGGACTCCGACTGACCTGCTCCGATCTGATGTTCCAAAAGGAATGCTTCCTTCCCGCAACGGTTGAGGAAGAAGGAAAATGCGTTCTGAAAGGAAAGTTTCTTGCGGAGATCTTAAGAAAACTGCCGAACGAGCCGCTGTATGCCGAACAGGAAGGTATGATTCTGAAAATCAGAAGCGGACGTGTGCGTCAGCGTCTTCAGTGTATCGAATTCGAAGAATATCCGATCATGCGTGCAAAGGGAGACGTCGTCGATATTTCTGTCAATGCCGATCAACTTCGCACAATGATCGACAGCACGGTTTTTGCGGTTTCGCAGGACGATTCCCGTCCCGTACTCACCGGAGGATTGGTTGAAGCGAGCGCCGGTATTTTGACATTTGTTGCAACGGATTCCTTCCAGTTTGCCATGACGCGTCTGCATATTCCGAACGAAACGCTTGAAAAACGCACGATTGTGCAGGGCAAGGTTTTGAACGAAATCGCCAAAATGGCCGAGGAAACCGAAAAAGACGTTACGCTTTCTCTGACACAGACGCATTTAACGGTGCAGGTCAACGATTCGAGACTGACCGCGCGGCTTCTGGATGGCAATTACATTGACTACAAACGCATTATTCCGAAGGAATGCAAAACACGTGTGCTTGTGAACACTGCGGATCTTTACACGATGACCGATCGCGCGCAGCTCATTGCGCGGGAAGGAAACAACAGCGTTATGATGCACTTTGAGGGCGATTCGCTGACCATGAGCGCGGAAAGCTTCATGGGCCGCGGCGAGGACACGATGGAAGTCAGCACGGTGGGTGATCCGATCGACATCGCTTTCAATCCGAAATATCTGATCAATATCCTGCGCAATATTACCGACGAAACGGTCTATCTCGAGTTTAACAGCCCGATCAGCCCGTGCGTCATCCGTCCGGTGCAAGGAGATGCATATCTCTATCTGATCGTCCCGATGCGCGTATACTGAGCTTACTGTTCCGTATATCAAAAGGTTCCCCTTTTTCGGGGAACCTTTTCTGCATCTGTATTCTTATGCGCCGTTGATCGTGTACTTGTCGATATACCCTTCTTTTTTCAGTTTATCAAGCTCATCTTTTATGTAGTTCTCTTTGGATTTCACGACCACCTCTCTGATATTCGTGTTTGCGATCACAGAGAACCAATTGAATTCCGGCAGCGTTTCTCCTTTGAAATTGAGGCCGATAAAGATACGCTTCAGACCTTCCATTTTTTTCAGAAAATCAATACTCTTTACGTTTGTATTGTGGAAGTTCAGATAAGTGACATTGTCAAGATATTCAAGCTGATCGAAATCCGAGAGCGGATTGTTATAAAGATTCAGAGTGGTGAGTTTTGTGAGCGTACCGATGATCGGCATCGCGTCGTCGTTCACCAGATTCTCTCCCAAATTCAGCTCTCTTAACTCCGTAAGTCCCTCGATCGCTTTCACGTCGGTGATCCTGTTGTGATTCACCGCAAGCTTTCTGAGCTTTTTCAGAGGTGCGACCCAGTCGATATTCGTGATCGGAACGCCTTTATCGCCGTAATAGCAGAAGCGCAGCTCGATCGTTTCCAAATCGGTCAGCTTTGAAAGAGGCTCGTAGGTATCCATGTAACAGTATTGAAGCTTCAGCGTTCTTAAATAAGGACACATCTTTGTCAGCATCTGAACTTCATCTGCCGTAATACGTCTGATGCTGTCCTTTGTTCCGTTGATGCCGAGCGCTTCTCCGTCTATGGCTGTATCGCCTTTTTTGATTTCCGCGCCGCCGAACAGAAATACATTCGGAAGCGGCGTTTCCGGCGCCGGGAACAGATGGCTGAAGCTTTCTGGGACCGTCTGTTTGCAGTCCGTGAGCTTCCATGTTCCGGTGTAGGGATCGAAGGTATAATAAAGCTCGACGGCAGAACGGTACGTATCGTCCGAACGGACCTCGTCCAGCGTCAGCGTAACTTTATCCTTTTGTTCTTTTGCGTCGACCTTATGAGAGATTTCTATGATCGAAAAGCTGCTGCAATTATTGGCGATCACATCATAGATGCTTTTATCGATCTCTTCGTCCGACACACCTTCGGTCGGGAACGGATGGACCGTTTCCGCCTCCGGACTTTCCGAGGGCTTTTCTGTATTTCCCGGATCGGTCGATTGCGGCTGTTCCTCTGATTTTCCGCGCGTAAGCCAGATGCTGTACCCTTGGTCCGGGAAATTAAGGAAGAGTTCGTCGGTCGCCGGATCGTACATCCCTTCTGCGGTAATTTCTTCTGTGCTGAAGGTGATTTTCTTATCGCGGCTGATATAGGTTCCGAGCTTTTCTCCCGCACCCGTCAGAATACGGACCGTTCCGTCTTTTCGGAACGTAAAGGAACCTTCAAATCCTACATCCTTTGCGGCATAGATTTTACCGTCCTTCTTAACCCTCGAAACGATCCATGTATCAATAAAGCTGTCCTCTTCCTGCGTCGGCGCGTCCGTTGCAGACGGCGTCGGTTTGGACTTGCGCCCGGTTTCTTCTCCGTCGCAGCCTTTCAATACAAAGAACAGTACGACGCCGATTCCGGCAAGCAGGATCGTCGACAGCACGATCATCAGGATCATAAACAGACGGTTTCCCTTTTTGGATTCTTCGTGACGGAAATCGTCGTACAGATTCTGCTGCGGGGTATCTGAAAAGAGGTTTTCCTGCGGCGCCTCGGTTTCCGTTTCGTACGGTCCGTGCGAGTATTGAGATTTTCCGTGCGAATACTGTGATTTTCCGTGCGAATATTGGGATCTTCCGTATCCCGTTACGGAAGACAACGGCGCGCCGGTTTCCGGATCGTAACTCGGATGCGATGCGTAATCGTCCTCCTCCATATACGGTATTGCAACCGTTTCCCGGCCATCCCAATCGGAACCGTTCTGCGTTTTCACAGTCTCTTCCATATCGTACGTCTGCTTCTGCTCAAACGGACGCCGATTCCATTGATCGCCTTTAGCCGGCATTTCAGAAGGAGCGTTTCCGGCGAGATTCTGCGAGCGTTTCAAACCGCTGCCGCTCTGAATCGGTTCTCCGGTTTGCGGATCGAATTTCGGCTTTCTCTGATTGGAAAAAACAAGCCTGCTTTGTTGATCCTTTCCTTCGAAATTGTTTTCCATACTGTCCTCCGATCTGTCGGTTTGACGAATTTTGTCAAATACCATTTTATCATATCATTGCCGTTTTGAAAAGCGTTCGCCGAAAAACATCGGAATGAAAAAAGGTCTTCCTTTTTACGGAAGACCTTTTGTATGCGGTATCGTATTGAATCGGAGAATTACGCGATTCAATGCTGCAGCGGAACGACGACTTTCCAATCGGTGACCTTGCGCTGTCCGTAATACTGGCTGCCGGTCGAAACAACCGAACCGTCCGCTTTGATGCCGAACGTGGACCAGCCGGTCGCAATGATCGCTTTGATATTCGTCCAGTCCTTCGTGTTGCAGCGGGAATCCCAGTTTTCGCCGACCGCGACGACGGTTCCGTCCTTTTTGAGACCGAGCGTATGCCAGCCGCCCGCAGAGATTGCAATGATATCCGTCCAATCGGATACCAGGCACTGGTTGCAGTTGTTCTGACCGGTTGCAACAACGGTGCCGTCCGACATCAGACCGACCGTATGATCGCGCTTAGAGGAGATTGCAACAATATCGTGCCATGCCGCAACGTTGCATTGACCGTTGCTGTTGTCACCGCAGGCAACGACGGTGCCGTCCGCCTTCAAACCGACCGTGTGCTGATCGCCGGCTGCGATCGCTATGATGTTCGTCCATTCGGAGACTTTGTCCTGTCCTTTGTCCTTATTGCTCGTGGCCTTGGTGGAGACGACTGTACCGTCGGATTTCAGGCCGACCGTATGCCAGCTGCCGGCAGCGATCGCAACGATATCTGTCCAGTCGGAAACTGCGCAGCGGTTGTAGTCCTTGCTGCCCGCCGCAACGACCGTACCGTCGGATTTCAGACCGACCGTGTGATAGAAGTTGGCGGAGACAGCGATGATATTCGTCCAGTTGGTGACGTCCATCTGCTTGTATTCATTTCTGCCGGTAACGACCACTAAACCGTTCTGGCCCACGCCGACCGTATGCAGAGAGTCGCCGGAGATCGTTTCACGCACCGCAACATGGTCCCAGCAGACCTTAAGCTGATCCTTGCTGTCGCGATAGTCGCCGAACGCAATAAGCTGCGGGATCGCTTCTTTATAGTGTCCGCCTGCGATCAGAGCAAGGATCGCATTGTATTCTTTATCCTTTTTGCAGGCTTTGATGCGGTCCGCGCTGTCCTTGTAGCCGTTGAGGTTCGTGAACGCTTCGATCGCCTCGTCATAGCTGCCCGCGTTCTGCAGCGCGATCGCCGCTTCGTAATCGAGATCCGTTTCACAGGCGGAGATACGGTTCGCGCTGTCCTTGTAGCCGTTTAACTGTTCGAACGTTTTGATCGCTTCTTCGTAACGTCCTTCCGCCTGCATTGCGACTGCGGAAGCATAGAGATCGTCCTGAATTGCAATTCTGCAAGCTTCGATCTGTTCCGCGCTGTCCTTATAGCCGTTCATGGCTTCAAACGCTTCGATCGCTTCTTCGTAACGTCCTTCGCTCTTCAGCGCTGCAGCGTTGTTATAAAGCTGATCTTTCGAAGCAAGGATGACGTCCGCGCTGTCCTTGTAGCCGTTTAACCGTTCGAACGCTTTGATCGCTTCTTCGTATTTGCCTTCGTCATGCAGCGCTTTTGCAGCGTCGTAAAGCTTGTCCTTCGAAGCAGTGATCTTATCGGCGCTGTCCTTGTAGCCGTTCAAGGCTTCAAACGCTTCAATCGCTTCTTCATATCTGCCATCGTTGAAGAATATGACCGCAGCGTCGTACGCTTTGTCGTTTTTGCACGCTTCGATCCGGTTCTTGCTGTCTTTATAACCGTTCAGCTTTTCGAACGCTTTGATCGCTTCGTCGTATTTGCCGTCGTCCGCGAGCTTGGCCGCAGCGTCGTACGCCTTGTCGTTTTTGCACGCTTCGATCTGTTTTTCACTGTCCTTATAGCCGTTCATATCCACGAACGCTTCGATCGCTTCGTCATACTGACCGGCGGCAGCAAGCGATTTGGCTTTGTTGTATCGCATCTGCGGCAGGATCACCGTGAACGTGACGACAACCAATGCGGCGCAAATCGCGATGGCGGCCGCCGCTATGATGATCCATTTTGCGGATCCGCCCTTTTTCTTCGGTTCCTTCTGCTGCTTTTTCGGCTCTGCGGGCTGTTTCTTCTGTTCCTTCGGCTGCGTTGCCGGAGAAACGGGCTTTTGCTGAATCGGTTTGCCGGTGTTCGGATCAAACCGCATCTGCGGCGCTTCCGTCTGCTGCGCGCGAGCCTGAATCGGCTTTCCGGTGTTCGGATCGAACCGCGTCTGCGGCGCTTCCGGCTGCTGCGGCTGTGCATTGTACTGCGGATGCTGTCCGCGAGTCTGAATCGGCTTTCCGGTGTTCGGATCGAACCGCGTCTGCGGAACCGCCATCACCGTATTATCCGAAAGAGAATCGACAGTACGGCCGGATACGGTCTTTTCCGGATCCATATAATTGGAGGAACGCTTCAAAGCGTTCTGTCTGCGGATCGGTTCTCCGGTGTTCGGATCGAATCGCTGCTGTTCGGTATTGTTGGATCGAATCAGCTTGCTCTGCGGCTCGTGATTATCAGGATTGTTTTCCATATATCTCCCTCCGAAATAATGATAGACGGTTTTTCGTCAACTATTATTATATCATGAATAAAGAACTTTGAAAAGCCCGTATTTCAACAGGAAAACCAATATTGTACATGAAAGACGGAAAAGATGTGTCGATTTCTGAAGTTCCTTGACACGGCGTGTCGGGAACGGTACAATAGCAATGATGAATCAAAAAGGAGAAACCAAATGGGTACTGCAAACGAAAAAAGAAGCAGAACGCTTTTGATCCGGCGCATCATCGCGATCGCGCTGATGGCAATCTCGGTCGCCTGCCTGTTCTGGCCTTCGATGCTCACGCTGAAAAAGGAAGCAAAGCAGGAGTTGGAGGAAAGATTCCTGCCGGAAGAAGATCCTGAAAAGAAGATCGAAGAAAAGATCGAAGAAAAGATCGAAGAATTATATCAATATCTGGAAAACGAAAACGAATACTTTCGGAGGGCTGTCGGGAGTGATCTGCCGAAGTTGTCGATCCGCAAAAAGGATCTGACCAATCAGGCGAAAACGGCATACGGGACCGTGAAAGACGGCGCGCTGACCGCCGACGGACTGCGGAAAGACCTGACCGCTGCGGCGCCCCTTGCCGAAAAGGCTATGGATTATCTCAATAAGGTCATCCGGTTGTTGAAAAACAAATCGGCAAAAATGACGTATTGGGAAAAGGATTATGCGTCCGAATACTGCGAGGTAACGCTCAATGAGCTGAACGACGTCAAGGAAAAGTACGAAAAGTATGTGCCTTATGTGAAAATCGCTTCGATCGCGTACAACGTGCTGTTCTTTGCGGTGATCGGATTCGCGGCGATCGCAATCGTGCTGATGAGCTTCAATCTTATCAACCTGAATCCGATCCACACCGTTTTTGCGTTCCTGTGTTCCGGCGTGTTCGTCGCGATCCTGGTGATCGGAAACTTCATGCTTCCGGAGATCGAACCGGAAATTCCGGAAAAACTTTTCCTGCCGGGCGTGTCGATGATTCTGATGCCGCTTCTCTCGCTCGCAGCCTGCATCGTCTATAAGCGCGACAAAACGAAAAAGGCGAAGCATGCCGCCGCAGCGTCCGTGCCGCAGCAGACAAATGCGCCGCGGTCCTATATGCAGCAGCCCGCCGTCAGGCCGATGACGAACGCTGCGCCGAAACCGGTGCAGACCGCGGGAAAACCCGATTGGACCTGCAGAAACTGCGGTTCGAACAATCCCGCAAGGAATGCGTTCTGCGGCTGCTGCGGATCGCAGAAGCCGGAAGAAGCGCCTGCCTCCGGGACGATGTTCTGTACGGAATGCGGGAGCCGGCTCAATCCGGGCACGAAGTTCTGTCCGATCTGCGGCACGCAGCAAAACGAATGAACCTTCGTTTATAAAAAGCGAAAGAACAATAACAGGGGATGTTGGAAAAATGCTTTGCATTTCTCAACATCCCCTGCATATTTCCTTCGGCACAAATGGCGCTTCGGTCAAGAATCGGTTTGCGCCGGACCGGACGCCGCGGTCGCGCATCGCCGTATAGGCAGATCGCGCGCTTCCCGCGCGTACCGCAGCGTTCACGGAACAGAGTGTACATTCAGAAAATAGGGTGTTCGGAAACACAAAACGATTTCCGAAGCTCGCCTTTTTATGCAAACAACTGTCCCGGAAGCTTCCGTTTTTCTTTCGGCGGAAAGCTTTTGTCGAATTCCTCACAGGCGGTTTCGTCTACGTAATAGCCCGCGGGCGTCTGATAGACGCCGGTGACGTCCGAAAGAACGCCCGGAATCAGCTCCTTGCAGAGAAAGAACGAATCGTCCGCGCCCTCTTTTAGATCGTGATAGCGGATCCCGAAGTTTCGCGCATAATCGAAGCCGGACTTGCCGTAAAATCCGATATTGCCCTCGAACAGCACCGCGCAAAAGCCCATTTCCTTTGCCTTTTCAAGCGAGTAATCAAGCAGCATCCTGCCGTAGCCCTGTCGCTTCAGCGCGGGCGTGATGCCGATCGGTCCCATCGTAAGGACCTCGATCTGCCGTCCGTCGTCGGCGTCGATGCGCGTTTTCATAAACATATTCTGGCCGATCGGTTCGCCGTCCAGTTCCATGACGAAATCGAGCGCTTTTACAAACGCCGGATCGTCGCGCAGGACGTGGAGCACGTAATGCTCCAGACAGCCCGGGCGGTATACGTTCCAGAATGATTCGCGCACAAGGTTTTCGACCGCGCGATAGTCCTCCGGCTTTTCCAACCGGATGACGATATTGTTTTTGTGCATGATGATCCTCCTTCTGTTTTGTCCCGCAGCGCGCATCAAACGGTATGCCGCATACGGGGATGTCTGAAATCGGTTCGGCGGACGATCAAATCCCGGACGGAGGTCCGTCCGGGATCGAAAAACACGATGGAATAAGGCGTGTCATTCGCCCTGATGCACGACGACCTGCGGGAACGGGATCTCGACGCCCTTTTCGGCAAACAGGACCCGGAGATCGCGCGCAAGACGGCGCTTGGCCGGGAAGAAGTTTTCCTCCTCGGTCGAGACGCAGAAGCGAAGGCGCACGCCGCTTTCGCCGAGATCCTCGACGCCCATGTACTGAGGCGCGGCAAGATACAGCTCTTTGTTTTCCGCATACATCCGCTCGAGCTCGGGCGGAAGCATCTTTTCAAGCGCCTTGAGATCGGTGTCGTACGCCACGTCGACGTCTACGATCGCCAGCGACGATTTGCGGGAGCGGTTCTGCAGATTGCGGATATCGGAGTTGTTGACGATCTTCAGGTTGCCGCCCGCGTCTTCGAGAACGGTCGTACGCACGCCGATGCTGCGGACCGTACCGCGGAAATCGTCGAGCACGATGATGTCGCCGATGCCGTACTGACCTTCAAAGATGATGAAGAAGCCGGTGATGATGTCCTCGATCAGGCTCTGCGCGCCGAAGCCGAGCGCGAGACCGACGATCCCGACGCCTGCAAGCACCGTAAGCGTATTCACGCCGAGGATGCCGAGGCCCCAGATGAACGCGACGATCACGGCGAGGTACTTCAGAACGCTCTTCAGAAGCGACGTCACGGTCGAGGCGCGGTTGTTTTTCCTGCCGAGCAGCTCAAGAACGGTGCGCAGGACGATATAACAGAGCCAGACGACACAGATCACCAGCACCACGTTCAGAAGCCGCGTGGCCGAAACCTTGAAGTCCCCGTCGATCAGGAAGTTCTGTCTGGTGATGTCCTGCATCTCCTTCGCCGATTCCGGCTTCATGAACCATTGCGGGTTCAGAAGCAGGACGATCAGGATGATGGCGATCGCCGCGCCGACGATCGTTCCGATGCGTCTGCGGTTCTGTCTTGCAGCTTCTCTGGATCTTTTGTCAGATACTGAATGTTTCACTTCCATGGCCCTCCCAGTCTCCATAATACAGGTAGATATCGAATAAGTATTCTCCGGACTCCAGCGAGTCGGACAGATTAAAGGTATAGATTACGTGATCGCCGTTCGGCTCCACGGTCGGCGTCGGCA
>JAEEGL015110749.1_pt1 | contig 12075 bp, 11 predicted proteins | sample 9134231 | NCBI WGS metagenome assembly JAEEGL01 (sample SAMN16246548, study PRJNA631951) | gut metagenome | biome: gut microbiome; feature: rumen; material: fiber-attached | host: Bos | place: Iran: Karaj | collected 2018-10
CAAAGCAACCCCATTTCCGCACGCGCGACATACTCCACGTTGCCGGACGCCTGCAAAACGGCGACACGCTCCACCTCTTTCTCTGCCACCTCTCAAGCCAGCGCGGCGGCCGCAGCAGCCAGCGCCACCGCATCATCGAGTGCCAGCACCTCAGGCGCAGCGTAGACACCCTCCTGCGCGACAACCCCCGCGCCAAAATCATTATCATCGGCGATTTCAACGACACCCCCTTCTCTGAAACCCTGACGCTCAACCTGGGCGCCACATCGCTCGCCGGCAACGCCGTTAGTCCCCGCTACGCAAGCCTCTACAACCTGTTGCCCGCACATGCCGGCGCCAACGTGGTAACGGGCACATACAAGTACCAGGGCCGTTGGCAGATGCTAGACCAATGCATCGTGTCCGGTAGCCTGCTGGATACTGCAGGGCGCGTCTATACATCACCGACGGACCTGCATATATGGGCTCCGCCGTTCCTGCTGGAAGAAGACAGCGACGACCTTCAACAGACCCCCCGCCGCACATACAACGGCTACCGGTATAACGGGGGATTTAGCGACCACTTGCCTATTTTTATAGACTTGACGGTGCGTTTCTGACTATTCGTGGTGGTAGGGTTCGCCGCGGATGATGGTCTGGGCGCGGTAGAGCTGCTCGACGAAGAGGAGGCGGACGAGCTGATGGGAGAAGGTGAGGGGGGAGAGGGAGAGCTGCTCGGCGGCGGCGGCTCGGACGTCATCGGAGAAGCCGTAGGGTCCGCCGATGACGAAGACGAGGCGGCGCGGGGCGGCGGTCTGTTTCTGCTGCAGCCAGCGGGCAAGCTGCTGGGAGCGCATCTGGAGGCCATGCTCATCAAGTAGCACGATGTGGTCGCCGGGACGGAAGCGGGCCAGCAGGGCCTGGCCTTCGAGGTGTGTCTGCTGGTCGGGGCTAAGATGGCGCGTGTTGCGGAGAGCGGGCAGTTCCTCGATGGCGAAGGCCATGTGGCGGGCGATGCGCTCGCGGTATTGCCCGATGAGCTGGAGCAGGGGCTGGCCGGTGGTCTTGCCGACGACGATGAGTTGGGTTTGCATACGAGGACAAAGTTACTATTTTCATCGGGATTTGGGATGGGGTGCTGAGTTTTTTTGTATCTTTGCACATTATATTTAATATGGTAAGGATTATGTACAGTGTAGATGAATTGGAAGAGGGCCTGTTTGACTTGGCGTTTGCCGAGGACATAGGCGACGGTGACCATACGACGCTTTGCTGCATTCCGGAGGATGCGGTGGGCCGATCGCAGCTGCTGGTGAAGGAGAGGGGCGTGCTGGCGGGCGTAGAGGCGGCGCGCAGGATTTTCAGGCGTTTCGACGACACGCTCCGGATGGAGACGCTGCTGGAGGACGGGGCTCTTGTAAGCCCGGGCGACGTGGCCTTCACGGTGACGGGACGCGTGAGGAGCCTGTTGCAGACGGAGCGGTTGATGCTGAATGTCATGCAGCGCATGAGCGGTATTGCCACGATGACGCGCCGCTACATGGACGCGCTTAAGGGCACGAAGACGCGGGTGCTGGATACGCGTAAGACGACGCCGGGGATGCGGGTGTTGGAGAAGGAGGCGGTGAGGATAGGCGGCGGGGTGAATCATCGCATGGGGCTGTTTGACATGATTTTGCTGAAGGATAATCATGTGGACTTTGCCGGCGGCATAGCTCAGGCTTTGGAGCGTTGTCACGAATATTTGGAGGCGAAGGGGCTTGACCTGAAGATTGAGATAGAGGTGCGCTCGTTCGACGAACTGAATACGGTGCTGCGGGTGGGGGGCGTGGACCGCATTATGCTGGATAATTTTTCCGTTGAAGATACCCGCAAGGCTGTGAATTTGATAGACGGGCGGTATGAGACGGAGTCGAGCGGCGGGATAACGCTTGAGACGATACGCGGGTATGCGGAATGTGGCGTTGACTACGTTTCGGTGGGTGCATTGACGCATTCGGTAAAGGGGTTGGACCTCTCGTTTAAGGCAGTATAAATTGTGTTTTTAAATATAAAGGTTATGAATCTGGTGAAATGGATGTTGGCTGCCGCGGCCTGTGCTTGTGCGGTGGCGGGGGATGCTTGTACGAATTTGATAGTCGGTAAGCAGGCATCGGTTGACGGGAGTGTGATAGTGTCGTACAATGCCGACAGCTACGGTTGCTATGGTATTATGCAGCATTTCCCGGCTGGCAAGCACGCCAAGGGCACTATGCGCAAGGTGTACAATTGGGAGAGCAACAAGTATCAAGGTGAAATTGAAGAGGCGGCTGAGACGTATAACGTGGTTGGTAATATCAACGAGTATCAGCTGACTATCGGCGAGACAACCTTTGGTGGGCGTGAGGAACTTGTGAATAAGGATGGAATACTGGACTATGGCAGCCTGATATATATCACCCTGCAGCGGGCACGTACGGCTCGCGAGGCCATTAGGGTGATGACGTCGCTCGTGGAACGCTACGGGTATAACAGTGAGGGGGAATCGTTTTCAATAGCTGACCCTAACGAGGCGTGGATAATGGAGATGGTGGGCAAGGGACCGGATGAGAAGGGCGCTTTGTGGGTTGCCGTGCGCATTCCTGACGATTGTATCAGCGCGCATGCCAACCAGAGTCGCATCCACAAGTTTTCCCAATATGACAAGAAGGATGTGATGTATGCCAAGGATGTTATTACATATGCACGCAAGCATGGTTATTTCCAGGGAAAGGATGCTGATTTCGATTTTGCCAAGGCTTATTGCCCGCTGGACTTTGGCGGGGCACGTTATTGCGAAGCCCGTGCGTGGAGTTTCTTTAACAAATGGGTCGATGGTATGGATAAGTATTACGACTATGCCTCTGGCAAGGATTTGAATGCAGAACCGTTTCCGCTCTATTTCCATCCGAAGCGCAAACTCTCTGTCAAGGATGTGCAAGAGGGCATGCGTGACCAGTATGAGGGCACCCCGATGGAGATGACTTCAGACGCCGGAGCCGGTGCTTGGGAATCGCCTTACCGTCCAAGACCTCTGTCGTGGGAGCACAAGGGTGAGAAGTATTTCAATGAGCGTCCTATCGGAACCCAACAGTCTTCTTTCACTTTTGTGGCACAGATGCGTGCTGACAAGCCTAATCCTATAGGCGGTATCATTTGGTTTGGCAACGATGACGCCAAGATGATAGCCTATACTCCGGTATATTGTTGTTCGACCGAAGCTCCAGCTTGCTACACGAAAGCCTATGGCGACGATGTGACGTTTTCATTCCAATCTGCCTTTTGGGTGCAGAATTGGGTGGCTAATATGGTTTACCCACGCTATTCCCAATTGTTCCCAGACCTAAAGAAAACGCGCGATGAACTGGAATCGTCGTATTTCAACAACCAAACGTCCGTTGAAATGAGGGCTGAGGAATTTTATAACCAAAACCCGGCTGAAGCTGTGCGCTATCTGACGGATTATTCCGTACGTACGGCGACGAAAATGGTAGAACGCTGGGTGGAACTGGGAAAGTTCCTAATTGTAAAATATAATGATATGGTCGTAAAGCCAGAGGAAAACGGTGTGTTCAAACGTACCCCCGAAGGTCTTGGAGCGCCTGTGAAGAGTCCTGGATATCCTGAGAGTACCCGCGAACGTATCATTAAAGAAACTGGTGACCGTTTCAAGGTAATTGGACAAAACTGATTTTAAATGGGACCTAATTCCCTCTATATGGGATATAGTGAATAATAAGTTTGATATAATATATAATGAATATGGAAAATAAATCTTTGATTGCCCGATGTGAGCAAGTGGCTCAGACTTGGCTGGATTCACCGCTATATGACGAGGAGACGAAAGCGGCTGTTCGTGAAATGATGTCTAACGAAGACAAGACAGAACTGATTGATTCGTTTTACAAGTCGCTTGAATTTGGCACCGGAGGCCTCCGCGGCATTATGGGAGCCGGCACAAACCGTATGAATATCTACACTGTCGGTGCTGCAACCCAAGGCCTGAGCAACTATCTTAACCAAGAATTTGCCGGGCTGGAACAAATCTCTGTAGTCATTGGTTACGACTGCCGCAACAACAGCGAATTGTTTGCCAAAACCTGTGCCAATATTTTCTCGGCCAACGGTATCCATGTCTATCTTTTTGATGACATGCGTCCAACGCCAGAAATGTCGTTTGCTATCCGCCATTTGGGATGCCAAAGCGGTATCATTTTGACCGCCTCGCACAATCCGAAAGAATATAATGGATATAAAGCCTATTGGGATGACGGAGCCCAAGTATTGGCCCCGCATGATAAAGGCATTATCAATGAAGTGAACAAAGTTTGCGTTGATGATATCAAGTTTGAAGGCAATCCCAAACTTATTGACATAATTGGTGAAGAAATAGACCGGGAATACTTGAACCAAGTGAAAGGTATCTCAATTGACCCCGCTTGTATCCAACGGCAGAAAGACCTGAAGATCGTTTATACGCCGATACATGGCACGGGAATGAAGCTGATTCCGCAATCTCTCAAACTTTGGGGCTTTGAAAATGTGACCTGCGTTCCCGAACAAATGGTGAAGGACGGCAATTTCCCCACTGTCGTAAGTCCAAATCCGGAAAACGCCGAAGCACTTACGCTTGCTCTGAAATTAGCAAAGGAATTGGATGCAGACATCGTGATGGCCAGTGATCCAGATGCCGACCGCGTTGGTATGGCATGTAAGAACGACAAGGGAGAATGGACTTTGATCAATGGAAATCAAACTTGCCTCATATTCTTATATTATATAATAAAAAATCGTCAGGCACGCGGCCTGATGAAGGGAAATGAGTTTATTGTAAAAACAATTGTAACGACAGAACTGATAAAGCATGTAGCAGATGCAGCCGGGATAGAACTGTTGGACTGCTATACGGGTTTCAAATGGATTGCACGTGAAATACGCCTTCTTGAGGGTAAGAAGCAATACATTGGCGGTGGAGAAGAATCCTATGGATTCTTGGCAGAAGACTTCGTACGTGACAAGGACGCAGTGAGCGCATGTTCATTGCTTGCCGAAATTTGTGCTTGGGCCAAAGACCATGGGAAAACGCTATACGATGTTCTTATGGACATTTATAGTGATTATGGTTTCTCATTCAATACAACAATAAATGTTGTTAAACCAGGTAAAGCAGGTGCCGATGAAATACGTGCCATGATGGAAGATTTCAGGAAGCATCCTATTAAAGAACTCGCCGGTTTCCCTGTTGTGAGAACGTTGGATTATCAAGATTTAACCATAACGTATGCTGATGGCAAACAAGAACGTTTGTCAATGCCCGAAACTTCAAATGTGATGCAATGGTATGCTGAAGACGGGACGAAAGTAAGTGTTAGACCCTCTGGAACTGAACCCAAGATAAAATTCTATTTGGAAGTAGCGGGCGAAATGCATGATGCCGCCGATTACCCTGCAGCCTGTTTGCGCGCAGAGGGGAAAGTGCAACTTATTAAACGTTCCTTAGGTCTGCAATAGCGACAATAACGTTATAAGAGAGCGGAGAGAGAAAGACCTGTAGTATATCTTTCTTTCTCCGTTTTTGTGTTGTCGACAAGCTAGTGGGAGATATTTGTGAATATAACAAGAGAGTGAAAATCTATGTTTGATTTTCACTCTCCTATATTAGATACTATATTAAAAAGTAATCGTTATCCTTTAAAGAACTTTTTTACATCTTCATTAGGTACCATTTGTTCATCAAAGATGTAAGCACCTGTTTTCGGACTTTTCACCATTCTGATGACTTTAGAATAAGAACGGCCGTCTTTTTTACCTTCTTGCAAGGTTGCAACTGTTTTCTTTGCCATAATTCAGAGGTTTTACTTGATTTCTTTATGAACTGTCATTCTCTTAAGAATGGGGTTGTACTTCTTAAGCTCCATGCGGTCAGGAGTGTTCTTACGATTCTTTGTCGTAATATAACGGGAAGTCCCAGGAAGACCGCTTTCCTTCATCTCAGTGCACTCTAATATTACCTGCACTCTGTTTCCTTTTACTTTCTTTGCCATAACCTGAGAGTTTTAAGCAATTACTTTAATGTCTTTCCAGTCACAATAACCTTTTGCTACAGCTTGTTTCAAAGCAGCATCAAGGCCGACCTTGTTAATCATGCGGAGTCCAGCTGCACTAATGGTTAAACTAATCCAGCAGTCCTGCTCTACGTAATAGAATTTCTTGTTAAATAAGTTCAGGTCAAAAGTACGCTTGGTACGACGTTTGGATTTGGAAACGTTGTTACCAATCATGGGCGTTTTGCCTGTAATCTGACAAATTTTAGACATGGCTCTATTTTGTTTATTCTTTTCTTGCGAATTTATTTCGAGGTGCAAAGTTAGCATTTAATCTTTTAACAACCAATTAAAGTGCAAGAAAAATTACGATTTTTCCATTTCTTCTTTCAAAAAATCGCGTAAAAGTGACATTGCTGCCTCTGTTGCAATGGTGACATTCTCATCTCGGCCGAGATCATTATAGACTTTTTGGGTGACAATTCGGTCTTTGTTTCCAACAGCTATCCATATGGTGCCAACAGGATTCTCTTCAGTTCCGCCACCTGGGCCTGCGTAGCCGGTAATAGCGACAGCGTAGTCGGTAGAAAACATTTTCAGTGCTCCACTTACCATCTGCTGAGCCACTTCTTCGCAGACAGATGTTTTTTCATCAAGTAATTCTTGTGTCACTCCGAGGTAACGGACTTTTATGTCGTCAGCATAGCACACAATGCCTCCTTTATAATAAAGTGAGCTGCCGGCTGGGGTCGTGAGAATGGCACTTAGTCGTCCGGCACTGCAACTTTCGGCCGTTGATATGGTTTGACCGGAAGTCCACATGAGTTGGTTGATTTCTTTACTTGTTACTTTGAGATTCAGTTCCATATTATTCTTTTTACTTAATTGTTACACGTGAATAGGCCGGTTGATCTAGCTGACAGAACTGGCCGCTTAGATATTTGTAGTAGCCTGCTATGGCTATCATGGCTGCGTTATCGGTGGTATAGGAGAAAGGAGGAATGAAGACATCCCAACCTTTGTCTCGTTTTTTCAAGAATGCTTCGCGCAGTCGTGTGTTTGCTGAAACACCACCTGAGAGTGCTATGCGACGGATGCCGGTTTGTTTGACCGCGAGTTCGAGTTTGTTCATTAAAGAGTCAACAACAGCTTTTTCAAAAGAGGCGGCCAGGTCTTCTTTGTTTTCTTCAATGAAATCGGGGTTCTCCTTAATGCGGTCTCTGATAAAGTAAAGCAGGCTGGTCTTTAGTCCGGAGAAACTGTAGTCTAATCCGGGGATGTGTGGCTTGTTGAAGCGGAATGCTTCGCTGTTTCCTTGACGGGCTAACTTGTCAATTATGGGTCCTCCTGGGTATCCAAGTCCCATGAACTTTGAGCACTTGTCGATAGTCTCCCCGGCAGCATCGTCTATAGTCTGACCGAGCACGGTCATGTCGGAGTAACTGTCAACGCGCACGATTTGTGAGTTGCCTCCACTGACTAAAAGACAAATGAAGGGAAACTCTGGGTGACGGTTTTCCTTTCCTTCCTCGCTGATAAAGTGTGCCAGAATGTGTCCTTGTAAATGGTTGACGTCAACGAGTGGGATATTGAGAGCGACAGACAAGCCCTTGGCGAAGGAGACGCCTACTAAGAGGCTTCCGAGTAAGCCTGGTCCGCGTGTGAAGGCGATGGCTGCGAGTTCTTCCCGTTTAACCTGGGCGCGGCGTAAGGCTTCGTCCACCGTGGGAACGATGTTCTGTTGATGAGCTCTGCTGGCTAATTCTGGAACTACACCTCCGTAGTTGCGGTGTACTTCCTGCGAGGCCGTAACATTGCTTAGCAGCCACGGACCTCGGATGACGGCCGCCGAAGTGTCGTCACAACTTGATTCAATACCTAATATTATGGGGTCGTCTTTACTCATTGGTGATTCAATATGCTAATATTTCGAGGCCATGTTCGGTCATTACGAACGTGTGTTCCCATTGTGCACTTGGCAATTCGTCTTCAGTTACAACAGTCCAGTCATCGTCTTCGTCTATAAACACTTCCCACGTGCCGAGGTTTATCATCGGTTCAATAGTAAATACCATTCCTGGTACCAATACCATACCTCCGCCACGCCGGCCATAGTGGTAAACGTCTGGTTCTTCGTGGAACTGTAGGCCAACACCGTGTCCACAGTAATCACGTACTACGGAGAAGCCGTTTCGGTGGGCCAATCGGGTAATAGCAGAAGCTATGTCGCCCAGTTGTCCGAAGGGGCGGGCGGCAGCCGCACCAGCCATAAGACAATCTTTGGCTACGTGGACAAGACGTTCGTTCTCGGGCGCCGTCTGGCCGATAATGTACATCCGGGAAGCATCGCTATAATAGCCATCAAGGATTGAGGTGACGTCAACATTGATGATATCGCCGTCCATCAGTATTTCTTCTTTACAAGGAATGCCATGGCAGACCACTTCGTTGAGACTCGTGCACACACTCTTCGGGAAACCTTCGTAGTTAAGCGGAGCAGGAGTGGCTCCGTGGCTTATGGTGTATTCGTGTACCAATGTGTTGATGTCTTCAGTGGACATTCCTGCATGAATTTCCTTTTCAACAAGGTCCAACGCCCCTGTGGTCACCAGGCCGCTGCGTCTGATTCCTTCAATCTGTTCCGGAGTTTTAATCATATCGCGTGTGGGTAGCAAGAAACCTTGCGATTGCAGCTCCAATGCGCGACGGTCAATCGATGACAATGGTTCTCCAGGAGGTATGGTCCAACGTTGTTTTATTCTTCTGCTTCGCATATCTGGGCACAAAATTACAAAGAAAACGACAATCCCGGAAATTCCCACACGTATTTTGCCTTTTGTTGTGCATGCTTGACAGAAAAAAACGCACATTGCAAAAGTTACGTATGATAGTTGTCGTAACGAAATATATGTCCCATATAGAAGTCACTAAATCCGATTTGAGCTGTAGCAAGTTTGACATGTTCTTTTGTAGAAACAATACGATAGGCATCATTGCTGACTTTCCACAATGTATCACGGAGTTGTCACTCTTAATTACCTTCATAAAAAAGGGAATCAAACACTTGTTCTGTTTGACTCCCTTTCTTGTGGCTACCAAATAGGTCCTGTTATTCTATAGGCTGCAGTTTCAAGTGCAATTCTTGCAACTGCTCATCCTCAAGCGCCGTTGGTGCGCCCACCATAACGTCACGTCCGGAATTGTTCTTGGGGAATGCGATGCAATCTCTAATACTGTCCAGTCCGGCAAAGATTGAAACCAGACGGTCAAGGCCATAAGCCAAACCTGCATGGGGAGGTGCACCGTAGCGGAAGGCACGTACCAGATACTTAAACCGCTTTTCGACCGTTTCAGGTGTGAGTCCCAAAATACCAAATATCTTCTGCTGCATTTCAGGATCGTGGATACGCACGCTGCCTCCACCAATTTCTTGTCCATTGAGTACCATGTCGTATGCATTTGCCCTGACTTGCTCCGGATGTGTATCAAGCAGTGACGCATCTTCGGGCTTTGGTGCCGTAAACGGGTGGTGCATAGCCATGAGGCGCTGCTCTTCATCACTCCATTCGAACATGGGGAAGTCAACAACCCATAGCAGCGAAAACTCGTCCTTCTTGCGCAATCCCAAACGGTTTCCCATTTCAAGACGGAGCTCACAAAGTTGTTTTCTGGTGCGCATAGCATCATCGCCGCACATGATTAGCAGAAGGTCACCGGCTTCAGCCTGCATGAGATCCTTTACCTGGTTGAGAATGTCTGGTGAATAAAATTTATCAATGCTACTTTTGGGTGTGCCGTCCTCTTCAATTTTTACGAAAGTGATTCCCTTTGCGCCAATCTGGGGCGTCTTGACGAAATCAACAAGTTCGTTTTGCTGCTTGCGCGACCAGTTTCCACAGCCCTTGGCACAAATGCCGCCAATGTAGGCTGCTTCGTTGAACACACCGAATTCTCCGGTTCCTTTAAGAACTTTGTCAAGTTCAACGAAAGGCATACCAAACCGCAAGTCAGGTTTGTCACATCCATAGAGCCGCATGGCTTCAGACCATGGCATCCTTTGTATTTGTTTTGGGAAATTATCGTAGCCCAAGATTGTTTTGAAAAGGCTCTTTATCATTCTTTCGAAGAGCTCAATCACGTCTTCCTGTTCCACATAGCTCATTTCGCAGTCTATTTGTGTGAACTCGGGCTGTCTGTCTGCGCGTAGATCTTCATCACGGAAGCACTTGACGATTTGGAAGTAGCGGTCCATTCCAGCTACCATGAGCAATTGCTTGAACAACTGGGGACTTTGTGGCAACGCATAGAATTGTCCGGGATTCATTCGTGAAGGTACGACAAAGTCACGTGCCCCTTCGGGTGTAGAATTAATGAGAACGGGCGTCTCAATCTCGAGGAAACCTTCGTTGTCGAGAAATTTTCTGGTTTCAAGACAAACTTTGTGACGCAGTTCTAGGTTTTGGCGGACATTTTTACGGCGTAAATCAAGATAACGATATTGCATACGCAGTTCATCTCCGCCGTCGGTTTGTTCTTCAATGGTGAAAGGTGGAACGTCGGAGCGGTTAAGAATGCGCAGCTCTGACACTTCGATTTCAATATCCCCCGTAGGAAGTTTTGAGTTCTTACTATATCGTTCACACACCAGTCCTTTTGCTTGTATGACAAATTCACGCCCCAGTGCATTGGCTTCAGCAAAAAGAGTAGGGGATTTTTCTTCATTAAAAACCAATTGGGTGATGCCGTAGCGGTCTCTGAGTTCTACGAAAGTCATACCTCCCATTTTACGTACGCGCTGTACCCAGCCGGCTAAAGTTACCTGCTCACCACTATTTTGGAGACGCAACTCTCCACAAGTCTTAGTCCTGTACATATATTTATAAATGAATGATGCGGCTTTGCGGCATATTGCCGCGTTTGCCGCACAGTTTATATTATGTCGGGGTGAAAGGATTCGAACCTTCGACCCCCTGCTCCCAAAGCAGGTGCGCTAACCGGACTGCGCTACACCCCGTTTACGGAGTGCAAAGTTAGTGCTTTCATTTGAAATGTGCAATTTTTCAAAGCGAGAATTCAGTCAAAACGTATCGCTTTGACGGGTCTGATACGTGATATAAGATAGCTGGGACCGATGAGAGCCAATGTGCAAATGATGATTGTGCCAAGATTGATAAGTAAGATGGCCGGCAGGTTAAATGCAATGGGAACACTGTCTACATAATAATTTTCCGGGTTCAAACTGATTATGCCGGTTTGCTGTTGAATGAAGGCCAAGCCTAATCCAATGAGATTACCATAAATTAATCCTTTGCCCATCAAAAGTATGGCGTAAAATAGGAACACTTTTCTCACTAGATGATTGTTACTTCCGAGGGCTTTGAGCACACCTATTGTGTTCGTTTTCTCAAGTATGAGGATTAATAGGCCACTTATCATAGTGAAACTGGCTACACATATCATTAGAATGAGAATTACCCAGATGTTTAGGTCGAGTAATTTCAGCCATTCAAAAATGTGGGCGTATAGTTCTTTCACAGTAAACGTTGCATATTGATTCTGATTGCTGTCAACCATGTGACGGGTTGTTTCAAGTACGTTTAAATAAACATCATCCAGGTGTTTCTCTTCGTCTATATTGAGTTCTAATCCGCTGGCCTCGTTTTCGTTCCAATTATTCAGTTGATTGACTGTATATAGATTGGCCAAGACAACGGCATCGTCAAACTGATTCATATGCGTCTCGTATATGGCTGTAATCGTGAAACGCCTAGTTTTAAGTGCGTCTTCGAAAAAATATGCATAGACCTTATCCCCGAGTTTTAGGCGCATCTTGTTGGCTTGTGAACGGCTTATAAGAATACTGTTGCGGTCTTTGTCTTTTGAGAAATGGGGCATCCGGCCTTCAACAAGGGGTTGTTTTATGAATGATGTGTCATATTCTTCCGCTATTCCCTTGAGGTATATAGCGTTGGAGTCGGAAGCTGTTTGCAAAATACCGGCGTTGGTGGATACGCGATGTTCCTCCTTCCCTCCC
>JAEEGL016098698.1_pt1 | contig 12075 bp, 10 predicted proteins | sample 9134231 | NCBI WGS metagenome assembly JAEEGL01 (sample SAMN16246548, study PRJNA631951) | gut metagenome | biome: gut microbiome; feature: rumen; material: fiber-attached | host: Bos | place: Iran: Karaj | collected 2018-10
CAGGGCTGCAGATTAGGCGGACGTCCGCAGGTGTGATGACCAAAATAACGTAGTCTGGTAAACAGACTGGGGGTAGTCAAGCTCGGCTCGCGAAAGATACTGATATACAATATCCTCCGCAAGCCCCCGCTTCAAGACTCTTCAGAGTCTAAGCGGTGGGTTCTTGACCGAAATGATTTTCCTTCCTCTTCTCCTGCGCAGCAGGACGGCGTATTCTTTTTCAAAGCCTGTACGAGTTTAGCGAGTGTCGCGGAGAGATTCTGCATCTCCTCCTGCGTCAGGTCCTTGAACATCTCTTCGTCGATCTGTCGGAACAGGATCTTCGTCTTCGAAACGATCTCCCGCCCCTTGTCCGTCAGATCGATCTGATTGAACCTGGCGTCTTCGGCATTCGTCTGTCTCCCTACCAATCCGGCATTTTCCAGCTTTTTCAGCGTGGTCGCCACGGCTGCGGGGCTGATCTCGAACCGGTCCGCGATCTCTTTCTGGCTGAAATTCTCACCGACGTGCCTGGACAAAAACATCAGCATCATATGCTGCGAACGGTGAAGACCGAACCGGGCAGCCTCTGCTTCGATCCGGGCCCTGTGGGCCCGATCCACGAAAGAGAGCATGCGGATCAGTTTGAATTGTTCGCTGACCTCAAAAGAATCCATATCTGGCCTCCAAAAACTTAATGCGTTAATCATTAACGTCTTAATTATAACGGTACAGATCCGTTCTGTCAAGACAAAATATCGAACTTTCCCGCTTTTTTTGTTCCTGTTCCAAAACCGCCTCTGAGCAGCCGCTCTTTTTACCTTTTTTTGCTCAACTCGTTGAAAGAAATCAAATTTTGGAGTACAATAGTTATAATGCACTTACTGATCATTTTGGAGTTCTCATGGATTACGGAATGTTGAAAAACGGAACAGATATCCGGGGCGTCGCGCTGGACCTGGATCCCACTCAAAAAGTGGACCTGAGCGAGTCCTGTGCCCGCGATTTCGGGCGTGCTTATGCCCGGTTCGTCCGGAAGACGACCGGAAAGGACCGGATCTCCGTCGCTTTAGGCCGGGATTCCCGGCTGTCCGGTCCGGCTTTGGAAAAAGCCTTGTCCGAAGGCCTGACAGAGGCCGGCGCTAACGTTGTGCTGACCGGTCTTTCGTCGACGCCTGCCATGTTCATGATCCTGAAAGAGACGGATCTTGCGGACGCGTCCGTCATGATCACGGCGTCCCATCTCCCGGCCAACCGGAACGGATTCAAATTCTTCCTTCCCTCCGGCGGGCTGGAAAGCGGCCAGCTGGACGAACTCATCCGCATGGCTGAAACAAAAGAGGCCGCATCGTCTGAACGCGGCCGGATCACATCCTATGATTTTATGCCTGTCTACGCCCGCTCACTCGCCGAAAAAGTCCGGGCCGCCACGGGTCTTCCGAAGCCTCTCGCGGGCTTGCATATCATCGTGGACGCCGGCAACGGTTCCGGCGGATTTTATGTCCGGGACGTGCTGGAAGCGCTCGGAGCGGATACGGAAGGATCCCAGTTCCTGGATCCGGACGGACGTTTCCCGAACCATATCCCGAATCCCGAAAACAAAGAAGCCATGGACTCCGTCTGCAAACAGGTCGCAACATGCCATGCCGATTTCGGCATCATCTTCGACACGGACGTAGACCGCGCGGCCGTCGTGGGCGAAGGCGGCGTCCCGATCAACCGCAACCGGCTGATCGCCCTGATCTCCGCCGTGTTGCTGTCCGAACGTCCGGGCACCATCGTGACAGACTCGGTCACTTCGGACGGACTGACCGAATTCATCGAGAAACACGGGGGTGTGCATCACCGCTTCATGCGGGGATACAAGAACGTGATCAACGAGTCGAAGAGGCTCAACGCGTCAGGCGTCTATTCTCCGCTGGCCATCGAGACGTCCGGCCATGCGGCGCTCAAAGAAAACTATTTTCTGGACGACGGCGCCTATCTGGTGACCAAATTGCTCATCCTGCTCTCCCGGATGAAAGCGAAAGGGTCTTCCGTGCTCGAGATCATCAAGGATCTTCCCGAGCCTGCGGAGGCCTGCGAGATCCGGCCCGTTTTCAAGGAACCCGCAAAAGCCCGCGAACAGGGAGAAAAGATCATTGAAGACTTCGTCTCTTATACCTCTTCACTGCCCTATTGCCGCGCAGCCGGATCCAACTATGAAGGTTTCCGCGTCAATCTGGACAAAGATCACGGAGACGGATGGCTATTGCTGCGCATGAGTCTGCATGAGCCGATCATGCCCATCAATTTCGAGAGCCGGACAAATGGCGGGTGCGAAAAGATCAAGTCTTTCCTTTTCGGTTTTCTCAAAAACTATCCGGATCTGGACATATCGCCTTTCCTCTGACGCCCCGGAGAGGCCTTGGAAAAGACTTTCCGGACAAGGCTTCTGAATTCCTCATAGGCCTGCGTACCGGACAAATCCCGGAGCGCTTTGACGAGCTCTGCGTAATACCATTTGTGCGCGTACGGATCCTTGACGCTGAAGCGGGACCAGAGCTTGTCCCCGAGTTTGAGATAATCCCTTTCGATGTCCCGGATATTGGACAGTTTGTCCCCCAAAGCGACGATCTTTTCATCCCTGGATCCGTGCAGGATCTTGTCTACCGTGGATCTTTTCGCGGACTTCCAGCTCTTCATCGGGTCCGGGTCTGCGTTTTCTTCGTGAGTCTCGTTTCGGACCAAATCGGCGATCCGGGTCCCGAATTGCTCACATATTGTCTCATATGAGACATTACAATCCTCTATCACGTCGTGAAGGAGGGCTGCGCACCACAGTTCCTCGTCATCCGTCATCGAAGAGACGATCAACGCCGCCTCGCAAGGATGCAATATGTAGGGAGTCTCTTTCCCTTTCCGGGTCTGCCCGGCGTGCGCCCGGGCGGCAAAAGCCAAGGCCTTTTCGAACAGGGTCTCTTGTTTATCCATCGAAGTCTTTCCCCTTTCAAGGAGTTCTATGTCTAAAAATCTAAATCCGGGAGGCCTGACCTTCCGGCAGGGTCTCCGGGACGGGATCCCAATCTGTCTCGGGTATATTTCCGTATCCTTTGCCTTCGGCGTCTTCGCGACGGCCTACGGCGTCTCTATATGGGAGTCCATCCTGCTCTCGCTCACCAACGTGACGTCCGCAGGACAACTGGCCGCTGTCCCGATCATCGCCGCGTCCGGTTCTTTTCTGGAGCTGGCCGCATCCCAGTTCGTCATCAACTTGCGCTACATGCTCATGTCGACTTCCCTGTCTCAGAAAATGGACAAAAAGATGACGATCGCGGGCCGGCTGGCCGTAGCCTTCGCCGTCACGGACGAAACGTTCGGCGTGGCCAGTCAGAAAGGGACCCTGACAAGGAATTACATGCTGGGTCTGGAACTTTTGCCCGTCGTCGGATGGGCCGCGGGCACGGGACTGGGAGCCGCTGCGGGCTACCTGCTCCCCGAGGTCGTGGTCACGGCGCTCGGGATCGCGATCTACGGCATGTTCATCGCCATCATCATCCCGCCGGCCAAAAAGAGCCGGGCCGTGCTGCTCTGTATCGTCATGGCAGCCGGGCTTTCCTGCATTTTCCATTACGTGCCCTATCTGAACCGGGTCTCCGGAGGCTTCGTCATCATCATCGTCTCGGTCCTGACCGCCGCGCTGTTCGCCTGTCTGTTCCCTGTCAAAGAGGACAATGGCGGAGAGGAGGACAAAGATGGAGATTGACTTTCTGACTTTTTTGCTGTATGCTTTAGTATGTGCCCTGATCACCTATCTTCTGAGGGCGCTTCCGCTGGTCATCTTCAGGCGCGAGATCACGAACAGATTCGTCAAATCGTTCATTTACTACGTTCCCTTCGCAGTTCTTGCCTGCATGACCATCCCGTCCATTTTCGAGTCGACGGGCAACATCTGGTCCGCCGTCGCGGGTTTTGCCGTGGCTTTGATCCTTTCCCTGTTCGGGCGCAGCCTGCTCACCGTTTCGCTCAGCGCGTGCGGCGTGGTGCTGGTCATCGAACTGGCCGTACGCTACTGGCCTTTCCAGTAACCTTTTTTGGAGGTTTCTATGAGAACAAACGAATCAGCTGAAATGTATCTTGAGACCATCCTGCTCCTTCGCGAGAAGATGAGCGGCGTCCGCTCGATCGACGTAGCCAGGGAGACGGGCTATTCCAAGCCCTCCGTGAGCCGTGCGATGGGTCTTCTCCGCGCGCGCAAACTGATCGAGATCGACGAACTGGGCATCATCACGCTGACGGACGAAGGATGCGCGCTCGCATCCAAGATCCTGGACCGCCACCGTTCGCTCACCCGTTTTCTCATGCGGGTCGGGGTGCCCGAAGAGATCGCAACCGAGGACGCGTGCCGGATCGAGCACGTCATCTCGGACGAATCCATGGACTGCATCAAGCGGGCCTGCCTGGATCCGGAAGACAAATGATCAAGAATTCAAATGAACATAGCGGGGAGTGCGTCTCCCCGCTTGTTTTCTACATATCGTATTTGGACAGGATCTCCACAGGCGTCTTGGACAGAAGCCGCCACACGGGGATCATGCCGCAGAGCGTCGAAATGCCGACCAGAACGGCGAAAACGAGGCAGGCCATCCACCAGGGATAGTACAAAAGGGACGAAAACAGCGGATTTGCCGCCATCCAGGCCGTTCCCGCGCTCATGATCAGAAATCCAGGCAGCACGTTGGACGAGAGCAATACGAGCGTCTCGACGAAGAATTTGAAGGAGATATTCTTTCCGGACGTGCCGATCGCCCGCTCGATGCCCACCCGGTGCACTTCGCTCATCAAGGTCGCCCGCATCAGCAAAAATACGCAGAGCGAAAGGACGATCAAAAAGATGAGCAACGTCACGACAGACGCGACGATCGCAATTCTGTTGCTGATATCGAACTGTTCGCGGAACATCTCGGAACCTGTCAATACAGACCCGTATCCGAGTGTCCGGATCTCGTCTCTCAGTTCCTTGGGATGATCGGAGAGCAGCAGGAGATAGGAGCCTTCCGGAGAAGCCGGTTTGTAGGAATACATGTTCTCACCGGAGATCCATGTGTCCGTGAATCCGGTCGAACGGAGCACCGTATCGAAATCAGATTGAGAAAGGATCACATAGGGCGGATTGGAAATTTCCCGGTATTCATAATCCCAAGACCAGTACTCGAACGCGTTTTCGACGGTCATCCCGTACTTGATCTCGAACGTGTTTCTGTAAGGCTCCAGATCGTCCGATTCCAGATCGGGCAGCGTATGATTGGCCTCGTAATACAAAGAGATCAGATAGCTCGTCACAGCGCCCGGCGCATTCGTGAGCACGGACCAGGAGCCTTTCAGATAGGTGCCCGGAAGGCTGTAATATTCTCCGCTCGTCACAGATCCTTTGGTCTTTCCGCCCAGGATCATGACCAAAAGCTTCGGGTCGCCCTGGCTGTGCTTCAGGATCGCTTCCGCGGGTCCTTTGTCGTACGTATTGAGCACAGGATAGTATTTCAAAAACCCTTCCCCGTAAGTTTCGCATATCCGGACGGCGGCGATCGCGCTGATCGAGTCTTCGTTGGCCTCCAGGAAACTCACGTTTTCCTCGGTCGTCGGCTCCGTTCCGTAGATCTCTTTGTAGATCTCGGCAGAGATCGATTGCATGCTCTTGAAGGAAACCGATTGAGCGTTCAGATAATCTTCGAAGAAGGGATAACCGGCTCCGTCTTTCACCGTGAACCGGTGACCGACCAGTTTGATCTGGTCTCCTTTCCGGATCACCTGGCCCGTGAACGAACTGCCGTACATATCCGCCGCGAAACCGTTGACGTAAACAGTCCCGGGCTCCAGCGGCTCCAGACCGAGTCCCTTGATGAGTTCGTTGTCTTCCGAAATGATCCGGCTCAGCACCGTTTTGCTGATCCGCAAAGCCGGCAGCACCGAGGATTTGACGTAGAAGAAGCTTTCGCTGCCCGAAACGACCCCCACGATGCGGAACCGGTAGGTCCCGGCCCACGTCGAAAAGCTGACCAGATTGAGCAGATCCGAGTTCTTCCTGATGTAGCTGTACGGAGACGTTTCGATGAGCTGTCTGGCGACGTTTTCGCTGATCAGGATATCGTCGTCATTTGTCAGTTCGTTCGTCCCCGCCAGCACCCGGGTGCCTTCAGCCGCGGAGATATCCGTCACCACGCCCCGGCCCGTCAGGGCTCCGGTATCGAAATAGCCGGTATAGGAGACGGGATTGGCAAGAGGAGCAAAGGTCTCGAAAGACATCGGGACGAATTCGATCGTCTGGGCGATCTCGGATGGTTCGTCCAGACAGTAGGCGTCATAGTAGTCGCTGACGGAAGACTTGATGCGCACGACGTCCTCGTCCAGGGTTTCGTCATCCAGCTTAACGTAAACGGCGTCTTTGACATAGTAATTCTTTTCGCGGAAATAGGCCTTGACGAGCGTGCCGAAGTTGGCCGCTCTGGAGACCAGGATCACGGCGAAAATGATCAGGAGCGCGTTGAGGAAAACGCGGCCTTTTTTCTTTTTGCCGGATCTGTAGACGTTGCGGAAAGCCAGTTTCAAAGCCTGTTTGAAACTGTACAGTCTGCCGTAGGCATTCCCTTCCTCCAGCTGCACGTGTTCAAAAGGAATATCGTCAGATACGTCTGCAGATTCCTTCCTGCGGACCTGGTCTTCGAAAGTGCCTTCGCGCAACTGCAGTTCCCCGTTCGGCTCCAGCACCTTGACGGTCGCGTTGGAACCCGTCTCCAGAAGCAGCGTGGAACCCTGGCGGACCAGACGGAGCCGGATGGGCTCTTCGGAGTCCAGATCCCCGAAATATTCGATCCGGATCTTGCCCAGATCGGTCTCGTGGCGCTGCATTTCGCCCAGAAAGATATCCGAGCGGCTGCGGCGGACGACTCCGTTCGTCTCCTGATTTTCATATTCGGAAACGACCCGTCCGTCCGAGATCTCGATCACGCGGTCGCAATAGGCGTCTACGAGGTCGGATTCATGCGTGACCAAGAGTACCAGACAGTGCCGGGACAGCTTTTTGAGCAGCTTCATGACCTGAAGCGTGTTGGCGTCGTCCAGGTTGCCCGTAGGTTCGTCTGCCAGGATCACGCGGGGCGACTTGACCAATGCCCTGGCGATCGCGACCCGCTGCTGCTGGCCGCCGGACAGAGAGGACGGAAATCTCTTGACGAACTTGTCCATGGAGACGGCACGGAGCGCTTCGGTCACCTTGTCCTTCCGGACGTCCGGATCCGTCACGCCGCACAGTCTGAGCGCGTCCTCCACGTTTTCAAAAACGGTCTTGGTCTCATCCAGGTTGTAATTCTGGAAGATGTAGCCGATATACTGGTTCCTAAGCCTTGTCGCCGAGGGGCTGACGCTCGAACCGTCGATCTCGACAGTTCCCGAATCGTATTTGTCCAGCCCGCCCACGATGTTGAGCAGGGTCGTCTTGCCGCACCCGGAGGGGCCGAATATGGCGACCAGACCGGTTTCAGAGAAGCTGATCGTTGTGTCGTCCACGGCATGCACGCGGACCGACGACTTTTTGTTGTAATACTTGTGCAGATGTTCGATCCGGATCATGATGCGTTCCCTCCTTTCAAGGTCTTCTTGACGGACTGTCCGAAGAGTTTCCGGATATAGCGTTTGGCCACCAGAACGTCAATGAGAGAAAGAACCGCGGCGATCAGGATATAAGCCCAGATCGGCAGATAGGTGAACGAAGCGTTGGATTCCGGGAACGAGTAGACCAGAACGGCCGCGGCCGCCATGGCGATCAGGGCCGGGATCAAGGTGATCAAGGTCTGAAAATATACCGACGTCCGGATCACTTTGACGTGGATGCCCATACTGCGCATGATCGCAAGGTCTCCCTGTGTGGAGAGCATCGCGCGGGTCGTGGTCAGCGAGATGAAGATCACCAAAAAACCGACTGTGATGAACCAAAGGAAAACGATCCCGATGATCGAGAAAATGCCTGTGATCAGATTGAATCCCTGGTAGGCTTTCTCGCATGCAGCGACCGCTGTGTAAGTGCCTTCCGCACGCAGTTTGGAAGCGGCGCTCCGGGCCGCCTGATCGCTTGAGAAGAACAAGGACGCCTGACGGTATTCCTGATCGAAGAAAACCTGCCCCGCGGCAATGATGTGCTCCGGATCCATCTGGAGCGTCGGGGACGCGGCATTCCGGCCGGGTTTCTGCACCACGTCGGTCAGTTCGACGTAGGTCAGCCCCAATTCGTCGAATTCATCGGGCTTTACCACGTTTCCGGTCAGAGGATTGCGGACCTGCACGGCCGGGATGAGATAAAATTGGGCATTAGACAGGGTCTTCCGGTCCGGCATTTCCAGCGTCGTCCGGTCTGTCTGCGTGAGCTGGATGACCGGAGTGAAATAGGTGATGTAGGGACTGTAGTCGTAGACCGCGTCCTCCGTTTCCAAATAGACATAGATGCTGCGGCTTCTCAGAAGGGCCAGCGCGTTCAGGGCCGCGAAACCTTCATCCGTCAGATTGGCGATGCAGGGCTTTCTGTTGTCGCGCACATATTCGATCCCGACCACAGTCAGCCGGACGGCGGGAAATTCGCTATAGTAGTCGCCTGTGAGATACAGGTAGTCGCCAAGGGCGATCGGGCGGTAGCCGGCTTTGTCTGAAAGAGGCAGCCGGACGGAGACCTCGAAAGCCGTTTCCGGATCTCTTCCCTCCTCTACGTGGACCTTTTCACGGTTCGTGGGCCGGAAATCTCTTCCTGAGTAGGTGGATTCAAGTCTCTGATCCAAAAGAAAGTCGTCCGCCATGACGTCCACGGCCCCGTATTTGGATTTCAGAGAGGCAAGTTCCTCCTCACTGATCAATCCTCCGTCCGATCGCGCAACGACCATCCGCCCGGTAACGGGCGTAAAGACCGGTTCGCTGACCGAATAGTCCTGAAAGATCGACGCGGAAAAAGAGGTGATCGCGAAGAGACCCAGGGCCGCTACGATCATCAGAAAAGAGAGGAAGAAGGACAGTATGGGCGTCGCTTTGAACCGGGTCAGCCCCAGCCGGATGCTGTTGGACAACCGGTGCCAGACCGTGTTTTCGGCCACTGCAGGCGCTTTCGAGAGCGTGCTCCCGGAGACGTCTATCGCGTCTGCCGAATTGGGCACGTCGAATTCGACCCCTCCGTCGTGGATACGGATATGTCGGGTGGCCAGATGCTCGACCTGATTGAAATCGTGCGTGACGATGATGACCAGCTTGCCCTCGGACACTTCTTTGAGCAGCTGGAGGATCTCACGTCCGGATTTCGAATCCAGGTTTCCCGTCGGTTCGTCCGCCAGGATGATGGGGCTGTCTTTGGCCAGCGCACGGGCGATGACCGTCCGCTGTTTCTGACCGCCGGACAGTTTGCTGCCCCGTTTGCGGACGAATTTGCTCAATCCTACGCGCTCGATGAGTTCGAGGGCGCGGCGGCGTCTCTCGGTAGGGTCCTTATAGTCCATCAGGGCCAGTTCCACGTTTTCCAAAACCGTGAAGCTGCCGACGATATTGTAGTCCTGGAAGATGAACGAGATATATTTTTTTCGGAATTCCTCCCAGTCCGACTGGGAGTAGTAGGAGGTCGGCTCGTCTTCGACGAACATCTCCCCCTCCTCATAGGTATCCATGCCCGAGATCACGTTGAGCAGGGTGGATTTACCGCTTCCGGACTCGCCGGTCACGGCCACGAATTCACCCTTTTCGAAATCCAGATTGATCCCCCGGACACCGACAGCTACGGTCCCTTCGGACACGTAGATCTTGCCTATGTTGGACAGTTTGACAAACGACATCGAAAATCCTCTTTCTGATAGAGTCGGTTTTTGTAAAAGATTGTACCCGTTTTTCCCCCGGGCGTGACAGGACAACAAAAGATCCCCGACAAACCGGAAGCCGTGCCAGACAGGATCTTTCGCAGATGACTGGAACAATGAGCGGACAGAGCACGCTCATCGATCATTTTTCTTCTGTCGGCTGCGCTTCTCCGTTCTCGGGTGCTTTCTCTTCAGACGTCTTGTGACCGAAGAGATAGAATTTCTTCTCTTCTCCGCGGAAGAGCCTTCCGAGATTCTCCTTATGACGGAAAATGAGCAGCGCGGCGCCCAGGAAGTTGATGATCACCATGATAAGATACAGCGTCGTCCCCATGGAAGACGTGATCAGACCTACCGTCAGCGTCCCGATTGGGAAACACAGCGCGGCCAGACAGGACGAAAGCGACATGATCTTGGTCACGAGAAGCAGCGAAAGCAGGAAGATCCCGGCTACGACCAGAGCCACCCGCCAGTCGATGAACCAGACGATCGCGGCTCCGCAGGAAAACGTCTTTCCGCCCTTGAATTTATACCAGACGGGATAGGCGTGGCCGATCATGCAGAAGATGCCCGCATAGGCCGCTCCGAACTTCCAGAGGAGCGAAGCGTCCTCCGTGACGTCCGTCCCGAAATACCGGAACAGGAAAGCGGCAGAAAGGACCGGTACGACCGTTTTCAGGATATCGAACAGGAAGACGAACCAGGCCAGTTTCGGGCCGAAGACCCGTTTGAAATTGGTAAATCCCGGGTTTTTGCTCCCGTATTCGCGGATGTCTTTATGATAGACCAGTTTGGAAAAGATGATGGCTCCGTTTGCGCCGCCGCACAGGTATGCGACGACCGGAACGGTCAGACAAAGCGTCAAAAACATGACAGATCCTCCCTGAAGCTGACGACCTGATGCGTCTCCGCGGAACGGAAGGCGCTCAGCATGACTTTCATGACGCGTAGCATCTGCTCATGCGTCACAAGCTGGGGCTCCAGCCCGTCCACGGCGCGGACGTAGTTCCTGTAGAAATCGTGGACGTCCGCCACGGGTCTTTCGACTTCGAAAATATCCGTTGTGATCTCGTCTCTGGGCGCCATGGTCTTGGTGATGCCGGCGGCCGTCTGAACGGGCATGACGTCGTTTTCATGCCAGTATTTGTAACGGACGACTTTCGCGCATTCGCGCCAGTCACGGATCATGGAAGTGCCCTTCTCGCACTGGAGATAGAACCGGGGCATGGCGATGAAATTGAAGGTGCCCACTTCGACGAAAGCGGTCACGCCGTTTTTGAAATAGATGTTCAGCCTGAAGCCGTCGTCCACTTCTTTGTTCGTATAGTGGGTCACGTCGCAGAAAACGGAATCGATCTCGGAGTCGATCAGTTGAAGGATCTGGTCGATCAGATGAACGCCCCAGTCCAGGATCATCCCGCCTCCGTGCGCCTTGGTTCCCCGCCAGTCGCTCGGAATGCCGCGGGACCCGTGCACGCGGGACTCGATATGCAAAGGCGCGCCGATCATGCCCTCGCGGAGGATCCGCTTCATGGCCAGAAAATCGACGTCCCATCGTCTGTTCTGATGGACCGTGAAGCAGACGCCGTTCTCTTTGGCCGTCCGGATCATTTCGAGGACCCGGTCATACTTCATCTCGACAGGCTTTTCGCAGATGACGTTCTTGCCTGCTTTCAGCGCTTTGAGAACGATTTCGTAATGTGTATCGTTGGGTGTGGCGACCGTCACGATATCCACGGACGGATCCGAGAGCAACGCTCCGAGATCCGGGTAGGCGCGGATGCCGCGCGATTCGGCGAGCGCATTGCGTTCAGGCAGGATATCATAGACGCCTTTGAGTTCGACAACGTCCGAACTCTGAGCCATTTGAGCATGCCAGCCGCCCTGCCCTCCGTAACCGATGATTGCCAGATTTTTCTTTGCCATATATGCCGTCCTTTCCGAAAAGGAAGAGTGCTGTTGAAATTATATCACAAAAGGCGAAAAAAGGACACGTTGAGCCCGTTTTTCCGTATGTGCAAAAAGGGGTAAATGCCCAAACGGATCAGATCTTGCAAATCAGATCCGCGAGGAGCATGATGAGCGGGAAAGTGCCCAGACAGAGCACGGATGTCGTGCCCACCATCTGAGACGCCTCGTGCGAGCCCTCCAGCTCGTACATTTCACAGAACATCGTGACCGACGCGGCGCTGGGCAGCGCGGCCATCGCCGTGCAGAAGATCGTGATCAGATCGCTGAG
>JAEEGL016869171.1_pt1 | contig 12075 bp, 12 predicted proteins | sample 9134231 | NCBI WGS metagenome assembly JAEEGL01 (sample SAMN16246548, study PRJNA631951) | gut metagenome | biome: gut microbiome; feature: rumen; material: fiber-attached | host: Bos | place: Iran: Karaj | collected 2018-10
CCAGGTCTTTACGAAAGATCCGGAAGTCATCCGTTTCGCCATGGTCAGAGTCATGAACGTCGCCCTGTTCCATTGCCTGATCGCCGTCTACGAGATCCCCGGGGGCACGCTCCGCGGAATGGGGTACTCCCTGACCCCGACGCTCCTTATGGTGTTCGGGACCTGCTTCCTCCGGATCCTGTGGATCTCCTTCGTTTTCCCGCGTTACAGGACCTTTGAAATGCTCTTCCGGGTCTACCCCGTCTCGTGGGTCATTACCGGCACGCTCGTCATGACGACCTATCTCATCCTGCGCCGCCGCGCGTTCCGGCATCTCAAAGCCCCGGACTGATCATTGCGGCAGCGGGTGTCACATCATTTTCCGGAGACAGTCACGCCGTCGAAGGCCATATAGGGCATCACCATCCTGCCGTCCTCGAGCGTTTCACGGCTCACGGCGCGCAGGGAATGCAGCATGTCGTTGAGGTTCCCGCTGATCATCGTCTCGGCGAGCGCGCAGGTGATCTTCCCGTCTTCGATCAGGAAGCTGTTTTTCGCGATCCCGGAGAATTCGCCGTTCGCGCCGGGCTGCCCGCCGGAAAACCGGCCGATCAGGATGCCGCGGCCGATCCCGCCGATGATCTCGTCAAGCGGCGTATCTCCGGCCTCCACGACCAGCGTCCCCGCGGTATTGCCGCTTCGTTTCCTGCCCGTCTTGTTCGCTCCGTACTGGGATAGCATGAAGTTTTCGAGCACGCCGTTCCGGATGAGGTCGAAATCCTCGTTGAGATACCCTTCTCCGGAATAATCGCTCCCCACGAAGATCCGCGGGTCGCCGGGCGCGATCCGCACGCTGATCCGCTCGTCCGCGATCTTTTCGCCGGCCTTGTCCTTCCAGGTGGACGTGCCGTCGATCAGCGGGAGGTCGGAAACGAACGAGCCAAGGATCGTCCCGAAAACGACGTCCGCGAGGCATCCCGGCATGAAGAGGACCGTACCGACGAATTTCTCGCCGAACGCCTCCGGCACCGCCTGCCGTTCGCAGTACTCAAGATCCTTTTCCACGCCGGAGCGGCTGATGAACGGGGCATCCAGATCGTAAAAGACCTGCATTGATCCGAAGGAATGGGAGCTGCTCTCTCCCTCGTGCGCGGAATAGCCGGCCGAGAAAGCATACCACCCGGTCCTCGTGTCGTAGGTCGTCCCGTACGAATTCTTATACACGGCCCTGCCGCGGACGTACTCGGAAATGATCGACTCCACAAGGAGCTTCGGATACCGCTGCCTGATGTCGGAAAGCAGTTCCGCCGTCCTCCGGAAAAGCTTATCCGTGTCCGGCTCCTGCGGTCCGTGGACGAACGTCCGGCATTCCCCGCTGCTGCAGATCTGCCACGCGGGATCCGGCTGCGCGCTCTCCGCGGCCGCCATCGCCTCGGCCACCGCGGAACCTGCGGCATCGTCGTCGAGACGGTTGAACGAGACCGTCCCCTGCCGTCCTTCCCGGTATACGGTAAGGGACAGACTGTTGTCGAAAAGTGTCCGCATCAGCGTAAAAGCGTCGCTTTCCACGTTGAATTCCTGCTTTTCGGATTCGGTCACCACGCACCGGGCCATATCGGCGCCGGCTTCCTTCGCGCGCGAAAGCAACTCGTCCGCAATTTTATGAAGATCTTTCATCGTTTTATTCCTCTTTATCCCGCCTGCGCGGGGAATGCTCCACAGATCCGTTCCCGTCCGCGGCAGCTGCCGCGGCTGCGTTTACCTGCCGCCGATCGTGATCCTGCACCGCAGCGCGGGACCGCCCATACCCACCGGCATCGGCTGCTTCTTCCCGCAGAATCCCGAGCTCGACCAGACGATCTCATTTCCGACCATATCGACCGTTTTCAGCATGTCGAACGCGATCCCGGAGACCGTCGTGTCGAGAAGCGCGCGTCCCAGCTTCCCTTTTTTGATCTCATACCCCATACTGACGCCGAACATGAATTCCCCGGTCACGTCCGCCTCCCCGTTCGTGGAATCGAGGAGGAGGTACCCGTCGTCGATCGAGGCGATCATATCCTCCAGGCTGTCCTTCCCGGGATGGACCACGGTATTGCGCATCCGGATCAGCGGTTCGTCGGAGAAGGCGAACCCGCGGGCGTTCCCGGTGGGCTGCACGCCGTAATAAAGCGCGCTGTCCCTCGAATGCATATATCCGGTGAGGATCCCGTCCCTGATCAGGGGCGCGTCCACGGCCTTCGTTCCTTCGTCGTCCGCGTAGACCGGCAGCGGGCAGCGTTCCCCGAAGCATTCATACGCGAAGTCCGTCATGGATACAAGATCGCTTCCGACCCGCTTTCCGAGATTGTGCGCCGCAACGGATCCCGCGCGGACGATATCGGCTTCCACGGTATGCCCGACCGCTTCGTGCGCGAGCATCCCGGTCATCATGCCGCCGAGGATGACGGTCTTCTCGCCCGCCTCGGCGTAGACCCCTTCCCGTTTCTGCATCACTTTTTCGTACAGCGCGTCGATTTCCGGGAAAATGATGGAAGGATCCGTGAAATTCTTTACGAAAATGCCTTCGCCGCCGGGCGCGTGGAACAGTTCCACCGGCACCCCGTCCTTCGTTTCGGCATCCATGATAAGGTATACATAGGAACGGGGAATGACGGTATGGGCGTCCGCCCCGTCCGAGGTGCGGAGATCCTTCTCCATCGAATCCTCGTACGCGACGAGCGTCCTCGACGTAAGATCCGGGCAGTGTTTCTCAATATAGGCGTCGATCTCCCGGATATAGTCGATGTACGCCTTCTGCTCCGTTTCTTCGATCTCATACGCCGTATCGACGGTCTCGCGCGGCAGCGCGGGCAGGGGCGGGTCTCCCTTCCGGACGTGGGCGTCCATGAACGACGCGTTCTCCGAAGCCGCGCGCAGCACGGCCCCGGCCGCCTCCGGCGTGAGTTCCGCCATGGAGGAAAAGCCCCAGGTGCCGTTCTTGTATACGCGTGCCGAAACGCCCGACGATTCCGTCCTCTGGTTCGCGATGAGGCTGCCCATCACGCTCACGACGCGCCTCGTCCTTGAAAGCTGTGAGCGAAGCTCCGTATGTGCCCCGGGGAGGAACAGATCCTTCCCGGATCCCAGAATATCCTGCAGCATTTCCGTTCTCCTTTGCTTATCGTTTGCACTCATCCGACAGATTGATTATAATCGCTCACATGAGGAAAGAAAAGAACCGCGCGCCGGGCGTTTCCGTCCGGGAACCGTATATGAGAACGATCTACGCGAGCAGCTTCGGCATGGCCATGCAGGCGGTCGTCAATAATTTCGCGCCGCTCCTTTTCCTCACGTTTACGTCCGAGTTCTCCCTGTCCCTTCCGAGCATCACGCTGATCACGACGATCAACTTCGCCGTCCAGCTCCTCATGGACCTCCTGTCGGTCACATTCGTGGACAGGATCGGCTACCGGGCCAGCATCACCGCCGCGCACGGGCTCATTTCCGCAGGCCTTACGGGGCTTGCCGTCCTGCCCGGCCTCCTTCGTTCCCCGCTCGCCGGCATCCTCCTTTCCGTCGTCCTGTACGCCGCCGGAGGAGGGCTCATCGAAGTGCTGACGCCCGCCATCGCGGACTCCTGTCCGACGCCGCACAAGGCCAGCGCCATGAGCTTCATGCATTCGTTCTACAGCTGGGGTCAGGTCCTTGCCGTCCTCCTCTCGACGGTATTCTTTTCCGTATTCGGCATCGCGCACTGGCGCGCGGCAGCCCTCCTCTGGGCGGTCCTGCCGCTCCTGAACGGCGTCTTTTTCCTGACCGTCCCCCTGTACCCGGTCGTCCCGGAAGGGACCGAAAAAGTCCCCTTCCGCATCCTTGCCGGGAAGAAGATCTTCTGGCTCATCATCCTCATCATGATCTGCAGCGGCGCCTCGGAACTGGCAATGAGCCAGTGGGCCTCCTACTTCGCGGAGGCCGGCCTTCACGTCAGCAAGACCGCGGGCGACCTCCTGGGGCCGTGCATGTTCGCCGTTTTCATGGGCATTGCCCGTATGATCTACGGGAAATGGGGAGACAGGATCCCCATCCGGAAAGTGATCCCTGTCTCCGCCGCCTTCTGCGTCCTCTGCTACGCGCTTGCCGTCATCCCCGGGCATCCCCTGCTCTCCCTTGCCGGCTGCGCGCTCTGCGGCGCGACGACCGCGCTCTTCTGGCCGGGGACCCTGTCGCTTGTTTCCGAGGCCATCCCGGGCGGCGGCACGCTGCTCTTCGCGCTCTGCGCGCTCGCGGGCGACGTGGGATGTTCGGGCGGCCCCACCCTGGTCGGCCTTGTTTCCGCGGCTTCGGGAGGGCAGATAAAAAGCGGCCTTACGGCCGCTGCGGTATTTCCCGTCCTGATCCTTATCTCATACCTGATCCTTCGCCCAGGCAAGGACACCGGCAAGACGGTCCTTTGACACGACGCTGTATCCCTCTTTGATCATGCGATACGTCGGGTTCTCCGCCTTTTCCTCTTCGCTCATATCCTTGAAATTCCGGAGGATCACCTTCTCCACGGCCACCATCAGGGCTTTGTGATACCCCTTCAGTTTTTTCCGGTCGTAACCGCCCTGGAGATAGAATACCGGCACGTCGTCCGGGACGCTCATTTTTTCCCTGAGCTTATCCGCCATCCCGTCGGCCTCCGGGCTCATGCCGACGCCGACGACACATTTGATGTTGACGAACGCGGCCGCCTTCTTATAGCCGGCGACGCTCCCCGCCATGATCCATCCGAGATAGATCGCGTCCTCGTCATACGCGTTTTCCGGGAGCCTTTCCAGATGATAGGCCGGAAGGCCGAGTTCCTCTTTCAGATAATTCGCGTACTGCCTCGTATTCCCCGTATTGGATGTGTAAACGATGATCATTCTTTCTCCTCCTGCTCCTTTTCCCGGTCTTTTCCAGACATCAAAGCAGGCGGCAGATCCTGCCGCCTGTCCTGTTTCATACGGCTGTCACACAGCCATTATACACCATTCAGGGCATATGTGCCCCGCGTTTTCCCTGCTCAGGCTTCCTGCTTCGCGGGTGTTTTCCCGCCTCCGATCAGCTTGATCACGTACAGGACGCCGACCATGATGACGATGCCGACCGGCAGCACGATGAGCCAGTTCCGGACGAAGCCCGCGATGAGATAAACGACGAGCGAGACCACCGCCGCCGTGATCGCGTACGGAAGCTGGGTCGATACGTGTTTCACGTGATCGCACTGCGCGCCTGCCGAGGCCATGATCGTGGTATCAGAGATCGGCGAGCAGTGGTCGCCGCAGACCGCTCCGGCCATGCACGCGGAGATCGAGATGATCATGAGCTCGCTGCCAAGGTCCGCCCCGAAGACCTTGACCACGATCGGGATGAGGATCCCGAACGTGCCCCAGGAAGTACCGGTCGCGAACGAGAGCAGCACGGCGATCAGGAAGACGAATGCCGGCAGGAGACCGAGGATGTTCCCGCTCCCGCTCATGGCGACCTTGTCCACAAGGCCCGCCACGTAATCCGCGGCGCCGAGGGAATCGGTCATCGCCTTCAGCGTCCAGGCGAAGGTCAGGATGAGGATCGCCGGCACCATGCTCTTGAAGCCTTCCGGGATCGCGTTCATGCACTCCTTGAACTTCAGCACTTTCGTGCAGAGGAAGAAGATGATGGTCAGGATGAGCGCGACGGCGGAGCCGAACACGAGTCCGACCGAAGCGTCCGAATTCGAGAACGCGTCGACGAAGGTCTCGCCTTCAAAGAAACCGCCGGTGTAGATCATGCCGATGACGCAGCAGACGATGAGCGCGACGATCGGCAGAACGAGGTGGATCACCTTTCCTTTCGGCGAGATCGGCGGATTGGGCTGGTCCTCCGCGCCGGTCATGCCCGATTCCGGGATCTTCGCGACAGCGTCCCTGTTCAGCTTTTCACTCATTTCCGCAAGCTTCATCGGGCCGTAATCGAATTTCCCGAACGCGAGGGTGAGCATCATCACGATCGTCAGGATCGCGTAGAAGTTATAGGGAATGGCGCGGACGAAAAGCGTCAGGCCGTTCGCCCCGTCCACGAAGCCCGTCACCGCGGCTGCCCACGAGGAGATCGGCGCGATGATGCAGACCGGCGCGGCCGTCGCGTCGATGAGATACGCGAGCTTCGCGCGGGAAATGCCGTGTTTGTCCGTCAGCGGCCGCATGACCGATCCGACGGTCAGGCAGTTGAAATAGTCGTCGATGAAGATCAGCACGCCGAGCGCGATCGTGGCAAGCTGCGCGCCGACTTTCGTCTTCACGTGTTCCACCGACCAGCGTCCGAACGCGGCCGACCCGCCGGCGCGGTTCATCAGCATGACCATGGCGCCGAGAATGACCAGGAAAATGAGGATGCCGACGTTCCAGGGATCGGAAAGCTGCCCGATCATGCCGTCGACGAAGACGTGCTCCATCGCGCCGACCAGGTTGAATCCCGAATACAGAAGGCCGCCGACCACGATGCCGATAAACAGCGAGGAGTAGACCTCCTTGGTGATCAGCGCGAGCAGGATCGCCAGCACAGCCGGCACCAGTGCCCAGAATGAATTCGCGAACATAACGATTCCCCCTCTCTTTGTCCGCCCGCAGATGCGTCCCGTTTCCCGGAAGGCGCCCTGCTGATTCATGGTGCTTTATAAAAAGAAAATGCCATGATCTCCATCATGACATTCATAGGGCGAAGGCCCTGTCATGACAGCGCTCCGCGCTTTCGCGCGACAGTCCGCCGGATCTTCTCCGGCGGCCCGGCCAAAGGAGAATCAGGAACTTCTCCCCCGCCTCGGCAGCGTTCCCTTTCCCTCCCGGCTTCCCGGCCGTTTCCGGAGGTACTGATGTCCGCCGCGCCTCTATCATGCTTTTCTTTTGTGATTCTACTATACGCCCTTATCAGCCCGGGTGCAAGGCTGTACTGTCCCTTCGCTGCGCTCCAGCGACTTTCTGAATTCCGCGCCCGTCCTGTATGCCGGGGCGAAGGATCCGCCCAGATACCGGTACGTAAGGCTTTCCTCGTCATACATGAGCGGGTCGAGCCGGTCCAGAACGACGTTCCCTTTTTCGTCGAGGATATCCTCGTCGGCCAGGATGTTCACGATCTCCCCGGTGACCTGTGTATGGCTGCCCACGACGGCGGTATGGATGACCCTGCACTCGAGAGAGAGCTTCATTTCGCGGATGACCGGCGCATGGACCGCCCTTCCTTCCGTGACGCTGAATCCCGCGTTCTTCAGTTTATCGGTTTCGTATCCGGATACCACGCCGAAATAGTCCGCTTCCTTCACCTGGTCCGCCGACGGATAACCGACCGTAAAGGCGCCGCTCCTCAGGATGCTCTGCAGGGTCTTCCGCTTCTTCGTCGCGTTGATCCCGATCATGACGCAGGGCGGCTCCAGCCCGATCGGCGTATAGAACGCCAGCGTGCACACGTCCGCCTTCCCGTTTTCGTCATACGCCGCGGCAAGAATGACCGGCGTCGGCGCGACCATGATCCTTGTTTTCAGCTCCTTCTTTCCACGCATTTTGCATCCATCCTCCTTTGAAGACGGCTGCCAGACATGGAGTCCTTCCCCGGCAGCGATCGTCCTTATAAGTTCCAGCAGTTTCCGGCCGGGATGATACACCGTCATGTACGTATCGTCCGGCTCGGCAACGATCATGGAATCATCCAGCATGACGCATACGTGCCGCTTCCGCATTTCCTCCGCAATGGACTCAGGGGAAAGATCCTCTCCTGTCTGCCCGTCAAGGGAGATCTTTCTGTAGCAGCTGAGCTTCAGAATGACGTTGATATGCTTCTGCCGGATCGCGGCAAGCCGGTCCTCCTGCCGGAAATACCGTTCGACGGCAAAATACCGGCCGGGGCTCCCCTCCGGCACCTGTTCCGGCAGAATATCGACGATCCAGTACGGCGTCTCAAGCAGTTCCTCTGTTGTCATTTCTCCGTTCCTTTCCTTCAGCGCAGGGCATCTGCCGGCACGGATCCGTCCGCGGAGACGTGCCCGTTTTCCTTGCGGACGCCGGGGGAATCTGTTATTCTGAAAAACGCTATGGATCCGGAATTTTCATCAAAACCTGTGTCCGCGGAAGAAGCCGTGCGTAAAAAGAACCGCCGGAGCGAACTTACGGGCTCCGCGCTGCTCCTCATCGCCGCCATGGTCTGGGGCTTTACTTTCGTCGCCCAGAGCATCGGCGCCGCGCTCATTCCGGCATTCACGTTCATCGCCGCGAGGAACTGGATCTCCTTCCTGCTCCTCATCCCCGTTACCGCCCTGCTCGGGAAGAGGGACGGCAAAACGGCAAAAGAAGCGGTCCTTCCGGACCGTGTCTCCGCGCTCGCGGGCGTGTTATGCGGGGGATTTCTCTTTACGGCCAGCGTAGCGCAGCAGATCGGGATCGCGCATACGACCACCGCGAAATCCGCTTTTATCACCGCGCTGTACGTCGTGATCGTGCCGGTCATCTACGCCTTTATCCGGAAAGGGCTGCGCCCCGCCGTCTGGATCAGCGTCGTCCTCGCCGTCGTCGGGCTCTATCTTCTCAGCATCAAAGAAGGCTTTTCCATCGGGGCAGGCGATGCCTGGACCGTGCTGTGCGCTTTTCTCTATTCGTTCCAGATCCTTTCGATCAACCGGTACGTCGGGAAGGTCGGCGGTGTGAAGCTGACCTGTTATTCCTTCGGCGTGGCTGCCGTCCTTTCTACGGCGGCGATGCTTCTTTTCGAATCCCCGGACCCCGCGCTCGTGTATGAGGCGCTTCCGACGATCCTCTTCGCGGGAATCTTCTCCGGCTGTATCGGTTATACGCTGCAGGCGGTCGCCCAGCGCTTCGTCAATCCGGCCGCGGCATCCCTCATCATGAGCCTCGAGAGCGTCTTCGGCGCGCTCGGCGGATGGGTCGTCCTGCACCAGGTCCTCACCCCGCGGGAGCTCCTCGGCTGCGTCATCATGTTCGCGGCGATCCTGCTCTCGGTTCTGACGCCGTCCTGAACCCTGTCCGAGCCTTTCCGCTTCCCGAATCCTTCTGCTTCCCGGAGTTTATTTCACGTCCTTCCGGGAGCCTCGGGCGGTTTTTTACTTCTTCAGTTTCCTCGCCCCCATCAGGATGATGCCGAGACCGGCGACGGCAAACACGACCGCGAAAGCGATGAACAGCGCCCTGTTCGATCCCGCGGCGCTTACGCCTTCCCGGACATCCCGCATCATCTTGTAGGCAATGTACATGAGGTATCCGCCGGCGGCGATATAGAGGAATCCCCGCGTCTGCTCGCGGCGCTTCTTTTCCTCGTCCTCCGGTCCGCCTGCCGGGACCACGGGGCTCTCCGGCTCTGCCGCGCCCGGCGCCTTTATTTCCAGCTCATTTGTTTCCGGCGCTTCTGTTTCAGGTATCCTGTTTTCCCGCTCTTCCATTTCCCGGCCTTCCTTTCCCGCCTTACGGCGTATCCTCCGGCGGAACGGAGCTGATCCCGGCAAAGACCGTCTCTACGAGGAAATGGTATTCCTGCCAGGCGTCATATTCACTGAGATCGGAAAGCAGGGCCTCGATGGTACGGTAATACCAGGCCTGCCGCCCGGGATCTGTCTGGTTGAAATGCGCGAAGGACCCGGTTCCCTCCGCTCTCCAGCCGCGGTAGAACGCCCGCATATTGGAGAGCTTGTCTCCGAGCCAGAGCATTTTCACCGCAGGGTCGTCAGCCGCTGCAAGTTTCTCAAGCGACGCCGCCTTGCGGACGGGCCAGCTTTCCTCCGGAGGAAGGGAAGGCATTTTATCCTCGCTCTCCGACGCGACGAGCGACGCGACGCGCGGGCCGAACCGCTCTTCCAGTTCCGCCATCGTCGTATCGGTATCCTCTACCGTATCGTGCAGCATCGCCGCCGCGAGGACCTCCTCGTCGCTGCACATGGTGCCGATGATCGCCGCTGCCTACATGGGATGGAGGTTGTAAGGCGTCTTCTGTCTTTTCCTCATCATGCCGCTGTGCCGTTCCACGGCAAACCGGATCGCTTCTTCAAATATCGTCATGACTGCCTCGCGCGTTCCTGTTCATTCCATCCTGTCGGACAGGATGGTTCCCGTTTTCCCATTACACCCGGTCAAACAGCAGGGTATCCGTCTTCTCAAGAAGTTCCAGGAGCTCCGCCTTCCAGTGCGCGATCTCCGCGCGTCCCTGTTCGCTCTCCGTCCCGCCCCGTCGGATGGAGCGCCGGATCAGGCGCGTGTACCCGACGATCCGGGCCTTGTCCTCGACGTCGCGGATCACGTCCGCGTCCTCCGTGCCGAGGTACGACGCGAGGGACCTTTGCCAGAACGCGAGCGAGACGTCCCGCGAGAATCCCTGGAACCGCTTTACGATCTCGTGATCCAGCTCCGAGAACCCGATGAAGGCGTTATACATGCTCGCGAGCTCGAACACCGGATGGCCGACCGCCAGCGTGTCCATGTCGATGACCAGGACCTCGCCGTCCATCAGTTCCAGGTTCTTCGTATGGTAATCCCCGTGGATCATATGATTTGTCCGCGGAACCGCTTCGACGAGCGAGACGAGCTTTGCGCCGGCCTCCTCCGGGAGATGGTCCGTCAGGACATGTGCCCAGGAGAGCACCGTGTCCTTCAGATCGGGCAGTTTGCCTTCCGGCACTTCCGTATCGTGGATCTGCCGGAGGAGCTCCGAATACTCCCGCACGCACCAGTCCATTTTTCCGGGATCGTCCGCGAGGATCTCGGAAAATGATTTCGCGTTCAGAAGTTCGAACACGGAGCCGTAATGCTCCCCGACCCGGACCACGTCGTAGGAAATGGCCGTCGGGATCCCCAGGATCAGCGCGAGCTTCGCCATTTCCCGCTCATGCCGGATCTCCGGAAGCGCGTCGGCATGGTTGTAGACCTTGACGACGTTGTCCCTGTCGATCCGGTAAATGGTCCCGTTCGAGCCCCTGCCGATCACCTCGCATCCCTCTACCGAAACGACGCGGTATGCCTTCTCCACCTTCATGAGTTCGGTGAAGCCGGTCATTTCCAGGATCTCGTAGATTTCCGGGCCGACGTCCGTGATCGTCATGTCCGGGTACTGCTTCCTGATGCGCAGAAGGACCCGGAGACCCGCGCTGGAAATGTATTCAAGACCCGCGGCGTTGAATACGACCGCGCCGGCATCCGCGCCTTCCATCTTCTTAAGAAGCTCTTTCTCGACCTGCGCGGCATTGCCCGAATCGATCCTGCCTGTGAGATCTATCATCATTTTTCCGCCGTCAGACGGCATGCGTCCGTCCTCCCTGTTCGTTCGTTTTCCGATGCCGGATATTCTGATTCAGACTATACCATAAGCCGCCCGCCTCCCGCAACGCGGGCCAAACGTGCTACAATAAAAGAGCTATGATCGAAATGACGACGCTCTGCTATATCGAATACAACGGCTGCTATCTCATGCTCCGGAGGGACCGGAAGGAGCACGACCTCAACGAGGGGAAATGGATCGGCACAGGCGGCCATTTCCTGCCGGGCGAAAGTCCCGACGAATGCCTCGTCCGGGAAGTCCGCGAAGAGACCGGGTTCTCCCTTTCCGGCCTCCGGTTCCGCGGGATCGTGACGTTCCGGTACGGGGACGTCACCGAATACATGCACCTTTTCACCGCGGCGCCGGACCTGTCCACCGGCGCGCCCGTGGCGCAAAGTTCCGCCGACGCGGGCATGCCCCAGGGCTGCGCCGGTTTATCCACGCAGGAGCGTTCTTCCGAAGTGCCGGACCGCGGTATCCCGATGCCTCCCCTTCCCGCGTGCAGCGAAGGGACGCTTGCGTGGATCCCCAAAGAGGAGGTCCCCTCGCTTCCCGTCTGGAAGGGCGACCGTATTTTCCTCCGGCTTCTCGCGGAGGATACGCCCTGTTTCCTTCTTACCCTGGAATATGACGAAGACGGCGCGCTTTCGCGTGCCGTCCTCGACGGAACCATACTGCCCCTGCCTTCCGCAGGGTAACGGCGGTTTTTCAGCCGTAAAGCACCAGGGCGATCAGCGTCAGATCCCCGTCGCTGTTGTTCTCCAGCGAATGATGATCCCCCACGTTGATCGTGCAGATATCTCC
>JAEEGL017201314.1_pt1 | contig 12075 bp, 10 predicted proteins | sample 9134231 | NCBI WGS metagenome assembly JAEEGL01 (sample SAMN16246548, study PRJNA631951) | gut metagenome | biome: gut microbiome; feature: rumen; material: fiber-attached | host: Bos | place: Iran: Karaj | collected 2018-10
CCTCCGGATTATGAATCCGACGCTCTAACCAGCTGAGCTACCTCGCCATCATAGTTTTCGAAAAAAGCTTAGAAAGCAAGCTTTCAGCTTTTTTCACTAAAAAAGTCGGGCACTTCGTGCGCGACTTTTAGCGCTTGGCTGTAAATTGTTGAGATAGAAGGATTCGAACCCTCACTGACAGAGCCAGAATCTGTAGTGCTACCATTACACCATATCTCAATAATGGGCCGTCTTTCCCAAACGGGACTGCAAATGTACAATAGTTTTGACAAACTGCAAAATTATTTTGAACTTTTTGTCCAATTCTCATTAAAACAGCCAACTAACGCATGCTAAATTCGCATCCACAATAAAGCTGATTATAAAAATCCATCTCCTTGATGATTTCTCCCCTGCGCTCCTGCAGTCCCCCCTTGCGCCAATTCTGCGCCCACCAAGTCACATCATCATATCCAGCACAAGCTAGCTCCCCAGCGCGATTGACCTGGTCCAGATTCTTCCAACGCGAAGATGCCAGAGTCGTCGTAAGCACATGGAAGCCGTGCGAATGGGCATAAGCCGCAGCACGCCGGAGCCGATAATTGAAACACGCCTGGCAGCGAGCCCCCCTTTCTGGCTCATGTTCCAGCCCCTTCGCAACACACTGCCAGTCCTTATGGTCATAATCATCATCGATGAAATCCAGACCGTTCGCAGCGCAATAGCGACGGCACTCCTCCCGTCGGATCTCATACTCCTCAAGAGGGAAAATATTCGAATTGCTATAGAAAACAGTCGGGCGGATACCCTGTCTGAGCATGATCTCGATTATCGCCCCCGAACATGGGGCACAGCAGGCATGGAGAAGGACCTCAGTCTCTCCCCCGGGCACCTGAAGCACGAGCTCCTGTTTACGATTACCACCCATAGCCTAAGAACCTGAATATTTACGCGGATACCGGAAGAAAATCGCCAGCAGCGCAAACCCGGCGAGGATAAAAGGATAATACAGCTTCGAAATGATGCTGAACGCAGAAATACCGGCCAGTCCCGAAGCCATGAGCAACTGCGCGCCATAAGGCAACAGGCCCTGGACAACACACGAGAACGTATCCAGCAGACTCGCGGACTTACGGGGATCCAGGCCGAAACGCACAGTGATATCCCTTGCGATATGGCCCGAAGTAATGATGGCTATCGTATTGTTGGCCGTGCACAAGTTGCATATGCTGACAAGGGCGGCGATGCTAAGCTCGGCAGCCCTGCGGCTTTGGATCTTCCCCGTAAGGATACGGATTATATAATCAATGCCGCCGTTGGCCCGGATCAGCTCCAGCATTCCGCCGGCAAGCATGCTGACAATGATAAGGTCGCCCATCCCGGCGATTCCGGCCCCGACCGACTCAAGGAAGCCGACCCATCCGAAATCTCCGCTGCAAATCCCGATGACAGCCGTCAGGGACAGACCGATCGAGAGCACACCGACCACATTGACTCCGCTCAGGGCAAGCATGATGACCATCACATACGGCACAAGCTTCAGCCAACGGATCTCTCCAATCTCAGCGCCGGCATTCATGTCCATACCCATGAATACATAAATCCCAGCCACGACGACAGCAGCAGGCCCGGCAATCCATATATTCGCCCGGAACTTATCGGCCATGGAACAATCCTGGGTCTTTGTCGAAGCGATGGTAGTATCCGATATGAACGAAAGATTATCTCCGAAAAAAGCTCCGCCCACAATGCAGGCAGTAACCAGAGGGAGCCCGATACCGGCCTGGGAAGCGATTCCCGCGGCAATCGGGACAAGAGCGACTATGGTTCCAACGCTGGTTCCGATAGACATGGAAATAAGACAGGCAGCTACAAAGAGGCCAGCCAGGATGAGCTTGCCAGGAAGCAGCATAAGGGCTAGATTGACTGTCGACTCGACCGCACCCATCTGTCGCGCAGTATTCGCGAAAGCGCCGGCAAGCACGAATATCCATATCATCAAGAGCACGTTCCTGCTGCCTGCACCGGCCGAAAAAACACCTATCTTCTTGTCAAGGTCACGGCCCTTCCCTATCAGGAGGGCATACACGGACGCGACAAGGAACGCCGCCGAAACAGGCACCCTATAGAAATCCCCGACAGCCAATGAAGAGCCGAGATAGACGACAAGAAACACCAGCAGCGGGCTGAGAGCGAGAAAGCCGCCTCTCCTGCCGCAAATTTCAGCTCCGGATATATTTTCAGATACAGGATTCATACACATCCTGCAAATTTAGTCAAAATCTTTGATTACATAAAGGAGGCCGGTCATCAGGAAGACCGGCCTCACATCTGAAGAAGTATTGTTTGTTAAAGAAGTCTATACCTCGATCACTTTGTATCTCGGTACAAGCGACTTCATTATCGTCCAGGCTATGAGATAAGCAATGCCGCAGAAACAGAACATGATGAAATATCCTGCAGGCTTGCCCTCAAAGCCCATGAATCTAAATGCCGGACCGGCCTGTTCGGCGTAAGTGAAAAGATTGCCGGCCACTTTCTGCACGATCATCGAACCGATACCGCCCGCCATAGTGCCGATACCGGTAATGGAAGCGACCGTGCTTTTCGGGAACATGTCCCCGATCGTAGAATAGAGGTTAGCTGACCAGGCCTGATGGCCGGCGGCAGCGAGACCGATAAGTATTGCAGGCCACCACGGGTTGTTCAGGCCCATTCCAAGAGGCTGCGCGAAAAGCGCCGCGATCGGGAAGAAAGCGAAAATAAGCATCGCAATCATCCTTCCGGGATAAGGCTGCATCCCCTTCTTCTCAACGAAATACTTCGGAAGATAACCTCCGATGATGGAGACGATGGTGACAATCGCATAAAGCGTGAAGATAAGGCCTTGCCCGAGAGGGCTCGAAGCCTTCGCTCCGAACTGGTTTGCAAAATAAGAAGGAGCCCAGAACAGGAAGAACCACCAGACACCATCAGTGAAAAACTTGCCGGTGATAAAGCTCCAGGTCTGCTTATATGCGAAACATTTCAGGAAAGGTATGGACTTCTCAGTCGCAGCGGAAACTTCCTCCGCCTTCTCGGAATCATCCTGACGTATATACGCCAACTCGGCCTCATTTACTCTCTTGCTCTCCTCCGGCTTGCTATACATGAAAGCCCAGAAGAACATCCACAGGAAACCCAGAGCACCAATTATTATGAACGCCATCTCCCAGCCCAGACTCTTGGCAAGGCTCGGGATGCACAGAGGGGCGGCAAGCGCGCCCACAGAAGCGCCGGCGTTGAAAATAGACGTAGCGAAAGCGCGGTCCTTCTTAGGGAAATACTCGGCTGTAGTCTTGATCGCAGCCGGGAAGTTGCCCGACTCTCCGAGCGCAAGGATTCCGCGGCAAAGCATGAACAGATAAACCGACGTGGTCGAAACCGCAAGAGCGGTCCGGCTGACTATCTCAGCGGTACCCCAGCCGCAGGCGGCATGGAGGACGGCGCCGAGGGACCATACGCCGATCGAGATAAGGTAGCCCTTGCGGGTCCCCATCCAGTCCACGAACTTGCCGGCAAAAAGGCAGGCAATGGCGTAGAAGATGGAGAAAAAGCTGGTTATGTCGCCATAGTTGGAATCATTCCATCCGAACTCCGGCTTAATGAACTCGTCATATGTCAGGGACAATACCTGACGGTCAAGGTAGTTCACCGTAGTCGCCACGAAAAGCAGCGAACAGATCCACCACCGCCAATTGGTCATTAGTTTCTGCTGTGTCGTCATCTTCCTATCTATTAGCCTTGATTATGTCCAGAGCCTCGCGGCAGAGGCTTGCAATCCTGCCCCAGTCGCCGCCGGCCACAGCCTCCTTAGGGAAAAGCTTCGAGCCCATGCCCACGCAATAGACTCCGGCCTTGAACCATGCGGAAAGATTCTCCTGAGTCGGCTCTACGGCACCGGTAGCCATGATCTGGGCCCATGGAAGCGGAGCCTTCACATTCTTGACGAAAGAAGGGCCGCCGACATTCCCGGCAGGGAAGATCTTCACCAGGTCGCATCCGACCTCATGGGCCTCTCCGATCTCGGTCACGGAACCGCAGCCCGGAGTATATGGGATCAGATGGCGGTTGCAGAGCAACGCAACCTCACGGTTGAAATATGGTCCCACCACGAAATTAGCCCCATACTGGATATAGAGGGCTGCCGTAGGGGCATCTACGATGGAACCGACGCCCAGAATCATCTCCGGGCACTCCTTCGCCGCAAACTTGGACAATTCCTTGAATACATCGACGGCAAAGTCACCGCGGTTCGTAAACTCGAAAGCGCGGACTCCGCCTTCATAGCAGGCCTTGAGCACGTTCTTCGAAACCTCGGCATCGCCGTTATAGAAAACCGGGACCATCCCGGTGGCCCCCATAGCCTGGAGGACCTGAACTTTATTGAATCTAGCCATAACCTTATCTTGATACTCGTCCGCTGCCGTCACCCTTCATCAGGTTCTCCACCTCGGCGACAGTCACCAGATTGAAATCACCATAAATCGTATGCTTGAGGCACGAAGCCGCGACCGCAAACTCCAGGGCCTTCCGGTCATCTCCCTTGTAAGTAAGCAGGCCATAGATCAGGCCGCCCATGAACGAGTCGCCGCCACCGACACGGTCGACGATATGGGTGATATCGTAGCGCTTCGACTGGAAAAGAGTCTTTCCGTCATAGAGCACGCCGCCCCAGGTGTTATGGTTGGCATTGACCGAGCCGCGGAGAGTGATGATCACCTTCTTTGCACGAGGGAATCGCTTCATGAGCTGTGTGCATACGCTCTCGAACTCGGCAGCATTCACCTTTCCTTCGGTCGCAGTCACGTCGAAGCCTTCCGGCTTTATGCCGAACACCTTGTCCGCATCCTCCTCGTTGCCGAGGATTATGTCACAGCCTTCGACGAGAGCAGGCATGATCTCAGAGGCCTTCTTGCCATATTTCCAAAGATTCTTGCGGTAGTTGAGGTCGCATGAGACCGTAACGCCGAGACGGTTGGCCGCCTTGACCGCCTCCAGGCAGACATCGGCGGCTCCCTGGCTGAGAGCCGGGGTGATGCCGGTCCAATGGAACCAGTCGGCGCCTTCGAAGACCTTGTCCCAGTCAATCATGCCGGGCTGGATCTCCGCTATCGAAGAATGAGCCCTGTCATACACGACCTTGCTCGGACGGGCCACGGCACCTGTCTCGAGATAATATATTCCCAGACGGTCGCCGCCGAATATGCTGAGGCCGGTGCCCACTCCGTGCTTGCGGAGGTCGGCTATGCAGGCCTTTGCGATGTCATTGTCGGGGAAACGGGAGACGAACTGGGCGTCCATGCCATAGTTCGCCAAAGACACTGCCACATTGGCTTCTCCGCCACCGAACGTAGCGTTGAAAGTGTCAGTCTGCGAGAAACGCAGGTAGCCAGGGGTAGCAAGCCTGAGCATTATCTCGCCAAAAGTTATGATTCTTGCCATATTTATTCTATTACTCATGCAAAACTACACAAATTCCGGCAAATTTCGTGCACGTTAACGGAATTTTTTTTGAAAAATATTATTACCTTTACGAAAAATATACTGCAGCAATGAGTAAACGCAATCTGACGATCAAGGACATCGCCCGTCTGACCAAGCTCTCGAACGGCACCGTGGACCGTGTATTGCACAATCGCGGGGGCGTCTCCCAGAGAAGCTACAACAAGGTGATGAAAGTCATCCAGGACCAGGGGTATGAGCCAAACATCCACGCATCCATGCTGGCCTACCACAAGGAGCATACGATTGCCGTGGTGATACCCGAGCACAGCAAGGGAGATTTCTGGGCCCTGTACCAGCCGGGCCTGGACAAAGCTGCGGAATATGCCCGCACGTTCAACGTGAAGGTCGAGAAGGTCTGCTACAACCAGTACGACATCGAAGACTTCAGGAGGGCCTACAACGAAATCATCGAGATGGAGCCTTCCGGAGTCATCGTAGCCCCGATGTTCAAGAACGAGACGCACAACTTCACCGACCGTCTTATGGACAAGGGCATCCCATACGTATTTACCGACTCCAAGCTTGAGCAGGACGGCTATTTGGCCTATTTCGGCATGCCGATGTACCAGAGCGGCTACCTCTGCGGCTACCTGCTTACCGACAGACAGAAAGTCGACGACATCGCAATAATAAGGATCGAACGAGACGCGCAGGGACTCTCAGACCCGACCGTGAACAGGCGAGCCGGGTTCCTGGACTACATAATGGAGCACTTCCCGGCCTGCCGGATCAGCAACGTCTTCATAAACCCGACCGACCAGGTCAAGATAGACGAGACCCTCTCCGCCTTCTTCGCAGAGAACCCGCAGGTACGCAACATAGTGATGTTCAACTCCCGTATCCACCTGATCGCAGGCTTCCTGCAGGCCCACGGGATGAAAGGCTACAACGTCGTAGGCTTCGACAACCTGGAACAGAACATCTACGCCCTCAAGAAGGGCTTTGTCCATACCCTGATCACCCAGCACCCGGAGACCCAGGCCTACAACGCCGTCAAGGCAATCGTGGACTTCCTGGTACTCAAGAAAGCCCCGGACAGCAGGGACAACTTCATGCACATGGACATACTCACGAAATTCAACACAGAATACTACTAATATAATATGCAAGAGTTTACGCACAAAGACTTCATGCTTGGGAATGACACTGCCCGCGAGCTGTACCACGAGAGCGCTGAGCATCTGCCGATAATCGACTACCACTGTCATCTTGTACCGCAGATGATCGCCGAGAACCACCAGTTCGCCGACATCGCCGAAATCTGGCTCGGAGGAGACCATTACAAATGGCGCGCGATGAGGGGCAACGGAGTTCCTGAAGAATATATAACAGGCAGCAGAAGCCCATGGGAGAAATTCCAAAAATGGGCCGAGACCATGCCCTACACAATGAGGAACCCGCTCTACCACTGGTCCCACCTGGAGCTTTCCAGAGGATTCGGAATCGACAAAGTGCTGAATCCGCAGACAGCCCGGGACATCTTCGAAGAATGCAATGCCAAGCTCAAGACTCCCGAATACAGGGGACAGGCCCTCATCAGGAAATTCAACGTAAGCGTAGTCTGCACCACAGACGACCCCGTGGACGACCTCCGCTACCACAGACAGATTGCCGAGCATCCTTTCGGGACCAAGGTCCTTCCGGCCTGGCGTCCTGACAAGGCGATGGCGATCGAGAATCCCGCCGCCTACCGAGAATACATAGACAAGCTCTCAGAAGTATCAGGAATTGACATCAGGTCATTCTCCGACCTCATGGACGCCCTCCAGAAGAGACATGATTTCTTCGCCTCGATGGGCTGCAAGCTCTCCGACCACGGGCTGGACACCTTCTACGCAGAAGACTACACCCAGAGCGAGATAGACGCAATATTCAGGAAAGTCATGGAAGGAAAGCAGGCCGACGAAAAAGAGCTCTGCAAGTTCCGCAGCGCGATGCTCTACGAATTCGCGGTCATGGACCATGCCAGCGGCTGGGCCCAGCAATTCCACGTCGGAGCCATCAGGAACAACAACACCAGGATGCTCAGGACCATCGGACCGGACACCGGATACGACGCCATCCATGACCTCCCGACGGCAGCGGCCGGCCACAAGATGCTGGACAGGCTCGCCAAAGACGACAAACTCACGAAGACCATACTCTACAACCTCAATCCTAAGGACAACGAGGTCTTCGCGACCATGGCATACACATTCAACGACGGATCGGTGCCGGGCAAGATGCAGCTCGGAGCCGGATGGTGGTTCCTGGACCAGGAAGACGGAATGAAGAAACAGATGAACGCGCTCTCGGCGCTCGGCCTTCTCAGCCGTTTCGTAGGAATGCTCACGGACTCCCGCAGCTTCCTCAGCTATACCCGCCACGAATACTTCCGCAGGATACTCTGCAACATGCTTGGAGAGGACATCGAAAACGGCAAGCTCCCTCGCAGCGAGATGGCCTTCATCCACCAGATGGTCAAGGACATCAGCTACAACAACGCAGACAAGTACTTCGGATTCTAGAAGAAAAGTCCGGCAAGCTCCCCGGGAGCAAGCCCGTCAAAATAGTCAGATACCGGCAGCCCGGAAAGGAGGTCCTCGATGCAGGCCCTGTCGAAACGGCTGCCGGCTATTTTTTTCGCAAGCCCGTCGGCAGGCAGGTTGCCTATGAAATCGCCGCCGAACGAAAGCGTCTCCACGATACCGTCCTTGACCGTCCATGAGGCTTCGACCGTACCGCAGGAAAACCTCTTGCCGCAATGGAAATCAGCCTTTGGGGAACGGCCAACGTTCCATTCCCATGTACGGAACTTCTCGTCGGCCTCTTTCCGGATTTCCGCAAGCTGCTCTTCGGAAAGAACGACCTGAGCGTCTCCGGCGGCCAGTTTCTCTGCCAGCGCACCCTTGAACGACTCAATGTCCGGGAATCCCGGGAGATACTCCTTGAGGTTGGCCACCCTGCTCCTCACGGAAGCCACTCCTGCGGCCTCCATCTTGCTCCCCGGCACAGAAAGCGCCTCGGTCAGCTTTCCGAAATCCACATCATACATCAGGGTGCCATGGACCATCAGCCTGTCCTTGTAAACCCTCTTGGCGAAGCCTGAGCACTTGCGGCCATCGACCAGGATGTCGTTTCTGCCGGTGACTTCAGCGGGCACTCCGAGGCTGCGCAGCGCATCCACGACCAGGCTCAGATAGCCCGGATAATCCCGTTCCAGGTCGGCGGAACGGCCGACGATAGTATAGTTAAGATTCTGGAGGTCATGATAGACCGCCCCTCCGCCGGTGGTACGGCGGGCGAGAACGATGCCATGATCCCTAAGATAATCCAGATTGACCTCGCTGAAAGCGCTCTGGTTCATTCCGATTATGACCGAAGGACGGTTGCGCCAGAGGAAGAAGACCGGCTCGTCGAGACCGAGTTTCTCCAGACAGAACCCGTCGAAGGCCATGTTGAAATGCGGGTCCGTCGAGTCGTTGACAAGATATTTCATGCTACTGGGCGGAGAAAGATGTCTCCTTTATGATTTCAGCGACCGTAGGATGCGGGAAAACCACTTTCCTGAGCTGGTCCACGGTCATTTTCTGGCTGATCGCGATACATGCGCCATGGATAATCTCCGAGCATGGGTTTCCGAGCATATGGACTCCGAGGACCCTGTCCGTGGCCGCGTCGGAGATGATCTTGCAGAGGCCTTCGCCCCTTTCGTTCTCTGCGACGAAACGGCCCGAGTAGCCCATCGGGAGTTTCCGTACCTTGACGTCCAGCCCCTTGGCAGCAGCCTCTTCCTCGGTGATTCCGGCCCCGGCGACCTCAGGATTGGTATAGACGACGCCCGGGATGGCATCGTAGCTCATACTGTCCTCGATTCCGAGGATGGTATTTACGGCGACTTCACCCTCCCTCGAAGCGGTATGGGCGAGCATCGAGAAGCCCGTTACGTCTCCGGCGGCATATACGCCGGGCACATTGGTGCGCATATGGTCATCGACCTTGATTCCGCGGTCGAATTCGACTCCGATGTTCTCCAGACCAATGCCTTTCACGTTGGCCCTGCGGCCCACGCTGACGAGAATCCTGTCTCCGCTTACACGGTGCTCCTCCCCGTCGGCTCCGGTGAATACGACTGCATTGCCTTCGATGGCAGTTACCTTGCTTTCAAGGCAGAACTCGACTCCCCTCTTTGCATATATTTTCTGGAGCATGGAACTTATCTCTCCGTCGAGCGGGCCGAGTATCTTCGGCAGCATCTCTATCACGGTAACCTTGGATCCAAGCGCATTGAAGAGGGCTGCGAACTCCATTCCGATCACTCCTCCGCCTATCACCACGAGCTCTTTCGGAGTTTCCTGAAGGGCAAGTATCCCGCGGTTGGTCACCACGGTCTCTCCCGCCTCGGCAAGTCCCGGGAACGGCGGCACGAAAGCCTCTGACCCGGTAGAGATTATCAGGTTGCGGGCTTCATACTCCGAATCTCCGGCAGCTATGGTCAGGATTCCGTCATGCCTGCCCCGGATCACGGCTTCGGCAGCAACCACTTCCACGTTGCCTGCTTTCATGGCAGCCTTGACTCCGCCCACGAGTTTCTTTATCACTTTGTCTTTTCTCTTGGCCATCGCCTCATAGCTGAACGACGGGTTCTCGGCAGAGACGCCGTAGTGGTCTCCGTTCAGGGCGTAGCTATATATCTTGGCGCTGTAGAGAAGGGTCTTTGTCGGGATGCAGCCTTCGTTGAGACATACTCCGCCGAGCGAATTCTTTTCAAAAAGGACGACACTCAGACCGGCTGCTCCGGCCCTTTCCGCTGCGACATAGCCTCCGGGGCCGCCGCCTATGATAGCCAAATCATACATAATTGACAAAACAGGATATAATTATAAACAAACGGGGTATAAATCATTTACAAATATAAGTCAAAATAGAATAACTTTGTGAAATGAAAAAGATTTTCTCCACCCTATTTATCTTCATCGGAATCCTCGGAGCACAGGCCCAGGACGCCCTTACGCTTATCGCCGAAAATCCGGACAGGGCGGCGAACAACATGCATTCATATGAGTTCGTCGAGGTCATAGACACTCCCGCCCCGGAGGGCTTCGTTCCTTTCTACATTTCGCACTACGGCAGGCATGGATCCCGCTATGACCTGAACACCAAATTCTCTAAGGCAGCGATGGCCGGGCTCAGGGCAGCGGACTCGCTCGGGCTGCTTTCGGACATGGGACGACAGTTCCGGGACGACGTGATTGCAGTCACCAAGGCTCATGAGAAGATGGAAGGAATGCTTACCCCAAGAGGGGGAAGGGAACACAGGACAATCGCCGCCAGAATGGCCGGCAGGTTCCCGCAGGTATTCAGCTCCCCTGACAGGAGAGAAGTCAGCGCAGTATCCAGCGTGGTCCCGAGATGCCTGATGAGCATGGCAAACTTCACACTCAGCCTCAAGGAACAGATGCCCGACGTGGAAATCTGCATGTCCACGGGAGAAAAATACATGTCGTATATAGCTCCGTCCATCCCATATCCCCACCATATCGAGGGGCTGTGGGACGAAGCTGTCTATGAAAGCTGTGATTTCAGCCGTTTCATGGGCCAATTGTTTACGGACACGGTGAAAGTCAGGGAGATAATACCGGACGCGGAAGAGTTCGTGCGCTCGGCATACGGCACTTCCCTGCTCTGCCAGGATCTCGACTTCCTCGGGCTGGACATGATGAGGAAGTATTTCACCCCGAAAGAGCTCGTAAGTCTCTGGGCCAAAGGGAATGACAACATATATCTGATGTGGGCAGGCTCCCGTGAATACGGGGCTGAAGTAAAGCAGAAGATCAAGCCTCTTGTCCGCGACATAGTCGAGAAAGCTGACGCCGCAACCGCGCCAGGCAGCCATCGGGCAGCCGACCTGCGTTTCGGGCACGATACCGGAATGCTCCCTTTATTCGCACTTCTGGGGGTGGATACCCCGAACGGGGAGTCCTACAGATTCTTCAACGCCCACAAAAACGGATGGTACTCATTCAGGCAAATTCCCATGGCTACCAACGTACAATTCGTGTTTTATAGGAATTCCGCCGGCAAAATCCTCGTAAAAATGCTTTATAACGAGCGTGAAGTGGCGATTCCGGAGGTCAAGCCATATGACGGACCATACTATCTCTGGAGTGAACTGAAAGCTCGTCTCGACGCCCTCGGCGGTGAATGATCCGAACGCTGTTAAAATATTGAATACCAGGCGGCCCTCGGCGGAGCGTTTTTCGTGCACGTTAACGGGGATGAAACCTATTAAAACGGTATAAATGTATCAAAATTAACGGAATTTGTTTCAAAATTGGAATTTGTGTTGCCATTATAAAAGTCTTTGTATCAACAAGGACAACATTTCGATGGAAAATTGCGGAATTTTGTAACGGAAAATATTTCCATCACAAGTCATTATAATTAACACAAAAAACTTATGAAACACAATTCCATGAAGTCCTTAGGACTAGTGCTGTTGGGCCTGGTGCTGCCTCTGGTAGCATTTGCCCAGAACCTCACCGTGAAAGGTGTTGTCACTGAGACTAA
>JAEEGL017206497.1_pt1 | contig 12075 bp, 8 predicted proteins | sample 9134231 | NCBI WGS metagenome assembly JAEEGL01 (sample SAMN16246548, study PRJNA631951) | gut metagenome | biome: gut microbiome; feature: rumen; material: fiber-attached | host: Bos | place: Iran: Karaj | collected 2018-10
ACAATGAAGATTTTTTATGCTTGTGTTGAAGTTTTCATCCATTTTTACTCTGTTGCTATAAAACTTGAGCTCAGGCGAGTATAGAAGCGTTTCCGTGGCGGCGAAACCTGGCACGACGTGGTCAACCGCCTGAATGAAATTGATTATGTTAATCATTGATCTGTAAGGAAGAGCAGCCGTTATGTCTCCAGCTACCGCGTCAGGAAGTGTCGGCTTTACGTTTGACTGAGCAAGCTCTTTGGCCCATGTTCTTTTACCGTCAAGAATATCTCCAAACCTCTGCACCAGAATATGACCTGCGCCTAGCATATTTGTAAGTTCACCAACTTTTTTTGCATACTCGATAGGCTGATTGAACGGAGAGCTGAAGTTATGCGAACAAAGAATTGCTACATTAGTATTGTCAGATTTCAGTTCTTTATATGAATGACCGTTTACAACCGCGAGTCCCTCGTCATAGTTTTCCTGACTAACGAATCCACCTGGATTCTGACAAAATGTTCTGACCTTATTTTTGAAAGGTTTAGGGTATCCAATCAGTTTAGATTCATAAAGAACACGGTTGACGGTTTCCATTACCTCGTTGCGTACCTCTACCCTGACGCCAATGTCAACTGTTCCGGGCTGATGTGCTATTCCGTGCTCAGAGCATATTTTTTCAAGCCAGTCTGCGCCTCGGCGTCCTGTCGCGACGATTGTCTCTTCAGCGAATATTTCAATATTCTGTCCGCCGTAAACGGCGAATACGCCGAGGCAGGTACTTCCGTCAAGAATCAGATTTTCGCACTCGCACCTGAGCAGGAGCTCGACGCCATTATCGATGAGATATTTTTCGATTGATAAATATATACCGTGAGCCTTTTCTGTTCCCATATGACGGATCGGACAGTCAACAAGTCTGAGCCCCGCCTGTATGGCGCGCTTCCTGATTTCCTTTGTTTCCTCAGAATTATCTATGCCTTCAATATGATTGTCTGCACCAAATTCAAGATAGATTCCGTCTGTATAGTTTATTGTTTTTTGAGCAAGTTCTTCTCCGATAAGCTGCGGCAGATCTCCGCCGACTTCACAGCTTAATGACAGCTTTCCGTCTGAAAATGCTCCTGCGCCCGAAAAACCGGTAGTAATATGACAGTGTGGCCTGCAGTTAACGCATTTTTTAGTGATGACTTTTGGACAACGGCGGTTTTCTATTGCTTCGCCTTTGTCAAGTATTGTTATCCTTTTTTTGCATCCCTTTTTCAGCAGTTCGAGAGCCGTAAATATTCCTGCCGGCCCGGCTCCGACTATCAGTATGTCTGTTTTCATTTTTCCCCCAGAGACCATTTTAACAGATATGATTTTATCATAAACGTCTTTTATTGTCAACTGTCGACTCACATGCACTCGTATTATTCGGCAAAAGTTCACACAAAAAACATTTACAATAAAATAAAAGTATGGTATAATATAATGCGTTAAGGTTATGGCGGAGGCGAAAAAATGCCGGATAAGCATCGAAATATATCGTATGCACTATCTTTTTCATGCGCTGCACTTCTTTCAGCGCTGACTTTCTTTACGTTTTTTGACCCCGGGAACGTAAGTTTCCTTTTTTTTGGAATCGTTACTGTTTCACTGCTTGCTGCGGCTTCATCGCCAAAGGTACAGTATTACATTATGCTTGCCGCGCCTTTTTTCTCATTTTTTGCCCTTGTACTGCTTAAAAAAGATCCTGTATGGTCTCTGACTGTATTTCTGCCATATCTATTCCCAACAATCCTTTTAGAGCTTGTAATCAAAAGAAAGCATTCCCGTAGCGTTGTTCTGACTATCTGCTCTGTCGCTGTATCGGCTCTTATAATTTTAGCAAGCATGTACGTGGCAGGTGCATTCGGCCCGTCTCCGGTTGAGTCTGTAAAAAATTATTATTCCGGAATAATATCAGGCGCAGAGGGATATATAAGCAAAGCGTTTATTATATCTGTTGCTGGCAAAGAAGTATCTATCCTCTCATCAGATTATCTTAACAGAATCATCGACAGCGTTATTGTTTTCGCACCAGCATGCATGTATCTGCTTATTTATTCCCTTTTCTTCATTTGTTCTTCATTTATGTATCAGCAGCTTTATGATCGGGCCGATGATGATATTTTTGAAAGGTGGATACTTAAGTCAGAACCTTCATCATTTGCAGTTGTGATGATTCTTACTGTTGCTGCAGCTATCGTTTCGAAGGGTTATATTTTTATTGCTCTAGCTACAACCGATGCAATTGTCTGGACTGGACTTATGTTTGACGGGCTTTCATCTTCATTCAGAAAGAGAATCGTTCCCGGAGAACTTCCGCGAAGGCCGTTTTTAAGACCGGCGCTGCTTATCATATCAGGAATGATGAGCATGTTTGCCATCCCGGTCACATCAGCGGTATTCGCTGCACATGACTGCATTAAAAGGATCTTTCCAAGAGAAAAAAACGATGAAAGCGATGAAAATGATCGGGGAGGTTTGTTTTGAAACAATTTTCAAGCCTTTTTAAACCCAGAAAACTTGCTCAGACTATAATTATTATTTCAGTTGCAGTTCTGTTTATTGTTTTCACCGGTGTTTATTATTCCAGAAATCCGGATTCATCCCCGGTAATCTTTATACTCACCGCAGCTGGCGGTGGACTAATAATTGCCTTTATAGTATTTCTTTTCAGTATTTTTCGAAAAGAATATGTTGACACCGAATCAGAGCTTTTCACCGGCATTAATATCGATTATCTAACAAAAACACCGACCCCGCTTATGCTTTGTGATGGCGGAACCGTTGTATGGATAAACGATGCTTTTTCCAAATACACCGATAAACAGAATCCAGTCGGTTATGAATTTGAGAAGCTGTACGGTGTTGCTCTCGGACGTGTATCCCGCTTTGGATCTGTTCAGAAAACTCTTATAAACAAGTACGGATGTCTGTTTTACGTATCTTGCGGCAATATTTCTTCAAAAAACAGGGAGTATTCGGTACTTCTCTGGGAAGATGCCACCGAGTTGTATAATGTCAGACAAAAACTGACAGAAAATGAAACCTTTATTATGTATCTAGTGGCAGACAATCTTGAGGAAGCGGGACAGTATTCAAGTGAAAATATCAGAACCGCATCCGCAAAACTACTTGAGATTCTATCTGCCTGGGCTGCCGAAAATCACGGTATCATTAAAGAATACCGAACAGACAGATACATGGCGTTTTTCGACCAGTCTACAATTTCATCATTCATCAATTCAAAATTTGACATACTCGACAGAATACGCGATATTAAACTCGGCGAAGGCGGAAATCCGCTTACCATCTCAATAGGCGTCAGCACGACTCCGGGAACGCTGGATGAAAAAGAGCGAACGTCTTCTGAAGCGCTTGAAATGGCGCTTCAACGCGGCGGGGATCAGGCGGTCGTAAAGACTTCTAAGGGACTGGAATTTTTCGGCGGTGCTACACAGACAGTTCAGAGGCGAACAAAAGTCAAGGCACGTGTCGTAACAAACGAGCTGATTTCATGTATCAATGCTAGCTCACTCGTCATCATCCAGGGTCACAAAAATCCTGATTACGACGCTATAGGTGCCTGTCTGGGTGTCGCAAGAATTTGCATTGCATGCGGGAAACCATTCCGCATTGTTACAAATCTTGATACTCCAAATTACCGCAGGTGTGCCGAATGGATAACTAAAATACCTGATCTGTCAGGTAAAAGTATTTTTATTTCATCCGGAAATGCTACTGAATATCTCAGCGAAAACACCCTCTGTGTATTTGTTGATTTCAACAATATAAACCAGGCGGAGTGCCCGGAACTTGTTGAACTGTCAACCAGATCTGTATATATCGATCACCACAGAAAGACCGCAGAATTCAGAACACAACCGCTTATATCCTATATCGAACCAAGTTCATCTTCATCGTGCGAACTGATAGGTGAAATACTCGAGCAATTCATCGTTCCGAAAGCTATGTCGGAATATGAAGCAGATCTTATGTATTCTGGCATATTGCTCGACACTAGTCAATTCGAAAAGAACACCGGAATAAGAACTTTAAGCGCTGCAATGTTTCTTCGGAGCGCCGGCGCTGATCCGAAACGAGTAAGACATCTTTTCACGACAAGCGCAGAGAGTTTTGCAGAGGAATCACGGTTCGGGGCAAATTTTTCGATATACCGGGGTTGCATAGCCATATCATATAATGAAAACACACGAGACAGCATAGTGACAGCACGGGCTGCAGACCGTCTACTTGACATTGACGGCATAAAAGCTTCTTTCACTTTGTGTTCATCTGATAAAGGTGGGACACACGTCTCGGCGCGTTCAGGAGGAGAAATCAATGTTCAGCTCATTCTTGAACCTCTTGGCGGTGGCGGAAGGTTCGATTCTGCAGCGCTGAAAACGGATGTTTCAATTAACGAAACAATTAGTTTGATTAAAAGAGCGATAGACGATTATTTTGACAGACTGCTCCAGGAGGCATAACATGAAAATAATACTGCTTGAAGATGTAAAATCGCAAGGAAAAAAAGGCGATCTTATCGAGGTATCTGAAGGTTACGCCCGCAACTATCTTTTCCCGCGGAAGCTCGCCATTGAAGCAGATGCCAGAGCGCTGAACGAATACAAAAATCGTGAAGCATCAAAGAAATTTAAAGCACAAAAAGAAATAGACGATGCCTTGAAACTCAAAGATACGCTTTCTGGAATATCTGTGAGTATAACAGTACCATGCGGGAAAGAAGGAAAAATGTACGGGTCTGTTACTACAAAGGACATCTCCGATGCTCTAAAAGCGCAACATGGCATAGAAATTGACAAAAGAAAATTTGTATTATTCGAGCCAATCAAATCATACGGAAACTATTCGGCTGATATTAAACTTCATCCTGGTATTTCCGGCACGCTTGCGGTTAAAGTAATACCAGAGTAATATAGACGGAACCCAGTAAAATGGATAATCAGATCAAAACACTTCCCTTTTCAAATGAAGCCGAGCAATCTGTAATCGGCTCTGTTCTTATAAATCCGCGTTGCATAAACGATGTAAAAAACCTGGTTTCAGAGGATGAGTTCTATATCGATGCAAACCGTGAAATTTTCGGCGCTATGCTCGATCTATCGGCAAACGGAAAACAGATTGACACGGTCACTCTTTCTGACACGCTTGCAGCTTCTAAGGTATTCAGCACTCAGGATGAACTTCGCGGTTATCTTAAAGTAGTCGCTACAGCCGTGCCTTCAGCACAGAACGCCATTGACTACGCAAAGATTGTTCATAAGAATTTTATGCTCAGAGAAATAATCAGCACATGCGAAGAAATATGCAACGGTGCTTACGGAGTAGGTCAGGACGAAGGATATATAGATATTCTTAACGACGCACAGTCAAAGTTTCTCAAACTATCCGACGAATCTGGTATTCACGGGTTTACACATATTCGCGATGCGCTTGGCACCAGTTATAAGCGCCTGCACGATCTAAGCACAAACCCCGAATCATTCAAAGGAACAGCTACAGGGTATTCGGGTCTTGACAACATTCTCGTAGGTATGTCGCCAGGAGATCTTGTCATTATAGGCGCACGACCTGCTATGGGTAAAACCTCGTTTGCAATGAATATTGCGACAAAAGTCGCTAAACAGACCGGAAAAGCCGTTTTCATTTTTTCGCTTGAGATGTCAACCGAACAGCTCGTTAACCGAATGCTTTCAAGCGAAGCGCTTATAGATAGCAAAAAAATCAGGTCTGGTGAATTGAATGGAGAGGATTTTGAAAAGCTTGCGACCGCGTCGTCTATGCTCGCAAAATGCCAGATCCTTATCGATGATTCATCCGGTGCCTCTGTTTCGCAGATTCGTTCAAAGCTTCTCAACGAAATACCTAAGCTGAAACAGAACAATATTGAAATTGGTCTTGTGGTAATCGACTATCTGCAACTCATGCAGGCAGACAGAAGATCAGAAAACCGTGCTCTTGAGGTGGGAGATATTTCAAGGGGACTTAAGCTCCTTGCAAAAGACCTTGATGTTCAGATAATAACATGTGCTCAGCTTTCGCGTGGGCCCGAATCAAGGACTAACAAACGTCCAATGATGTCAGATCTTCGTGACTCGGGTGCAATTGAACAGGACGCGGATATAGTTATTTTCCTTTACCGTGAAATCTATTATCCTGATGTAAAAGATATTGAAAAGGTTCAAAACACAGCAGAAGTAATCGTTTCGAAGAACAGACACGGAAGCACTGGAACTGTAGAAATGGGATGGCTCGGACAGTTTACAAAATTCACAACTCTTGAAGACAGAAATCAATGACAAAGTTACGTGATAACCCTGTCGATACGCTGTTTGAACGAGCCGTAAACGATTACCGTATGTTAGACGGTGTTGCCTGCATAGTCACAGGACTTTCAGGCGGCTCGGATTCGATAGTTCTTCTGCACAAACTTGCAGAATTGCAGAACGAAGGTCAGTTAACTGTTGTAGCTGCTCACGTTAATCACATGATCCGCGGTTACGAGGCCGATTCCGATGAGATGTTCTGCGCCGATCTGTGCAAAACACTTGGTATTCACTTTGAGGTTCTGCATGCTGATATTCCAAAACTTGCGGCGGAACGCAAAACCGGAATCGAAGCGACAGCGCGAGACGTAAGATATTCGTTTTTCTCTGACATCATGAAAAAATATGGAGCCGAAAAAACTGCTGTTGCGCACAACGCTGATGACCTGACAGAAACCTTGTTATTTAATGTCACGCGCGGCGCCGGACTAAACGGCATTGTATCAGTTAGACCAGTAAGAGACTGGATTATCAGGCCCCTTATTTATTGCCGCAAAGAGGAAATCATAAAATATTGTGAAAATCACGGATATTCGTTTGTAACAGACCGGACAAACGCTGACATTGATTATTCAAGAAACAAAATACGGCACTGCGTTATACCGGTTCTTAAAAGCATAAATCCTTCATTCACTGAGTCCGCAATCAGACTTTCCGAATCTGTTTCTACTGATGTTGATTTTCTGGAAAGCTCAGCAAAAAAATACAGTTTCCGTGACGGAAGAATGATTCTTTCAAAACTTCACGACGCAGTTCTCCGCAGAGTCATAATCAGAGAGCTTGAAGCATCTGGTATAAGGCCTGAATACACTCATGTCCGTGCAGCTGCTGAATTGATACGCAAAGGCGGTGCGCATGCCTCCCTGTCATTTCCCGGCGGAACAATGGTTCTTGACAGAAACGAGATTCACACTACCAAACCAGAAAATTCTCATGTTCCCGAAACAACAGAACTATTTTACGGCACAAACCAGGTTGGTAAGTTTTGTTTCACAATTACTGACAAAAAACCAGATGGCGAAGCAATTTTCATAATGATTGACAAATGTATATTTGAAAAAGGTCTTTTTGTCCGCAAAAGAAAACCCGGTGACCGATATATTATCAACGGCATGTCAAAAACCTTAAAAAAGCTTTTTCAGGAGAAAAAATATACCAGGTCTCAGGCAGAAAACTGTCTTGTCGTATGCAATCGGGATGACAGAATCATCTGGATAACCGGATTCAGGCAAGCAGACCACACAGCATCTGACGACAACAACAGCATTTACATTATCCTCGAACAAGGGAGTTTTTTATGATAAGCAATTCTGACGCAGTTGAACGTATATTGATTTCCGAAAGCCAGATAAACGAGGCGGTCCGTTCTCTTGCTAAAAAAATCGACGATTATTATGCAGGACGCCAATCGCGGCTTCTTCTTCTCGGAATTCTTAAAGGATCCGTTGTATTTATGGGCGACCTCATGAAACAGGTACGTATTCCTGTTGAAATCGATTTTATGAAGGTTTCTTCATATGGAAGCGGAACAACAGGAGGTTCGGTGAACATTATTCTTGACCTTCTGAGAAAAGACCTTTCAGAAACGGACATTCTTATTGTCGAAGATATTATTGACAGTGGAAAAACGCTTTCGTATCTAGTAAATTATCTCAAACTCAAAGGCGCGAAAAGCGTAAGAACGTGTACTCTGCTAGACAAACCTGAACGCCGTGAAGTCGATTTCACCGCCGACTGGACTTGCTTTGTTATTCCGAATGAGTTTGTAGTAGGATACGGACTTGACTATGATGAAAAATACCGTGCGCTACCTTATATCGGCGTACTGAAACGAGAGATTTACTCTTAACAGACAAAACCCTGTGAGGTGATTATGAAGAAAAATATTAAATACATAATCTTTTATGCGGTACTGTTTGCAGTTATTGCAGCAATAGCCTGGGCTGCTCTCAGAAATGGAGGGGCAAAACAAGATGAACTGCAATACGGTGACCTTGCTGATCTCTTCAGAAACGAACAGGTCAAGCGGTTCGAGGTAAGCGGGAAAAACGTCGTAACCGTCGAGACACAGTTAGGAGATGTTAAGGTTTATCAACTCCGCGATTTCGCCGTTTTTTACAGCGATTTTGCTGAACTCATCGAAGAGCAGAAGAAAAACGGAATCATAGAGAACTACGAATATGAGCCTGTTGCCACAACTCCGTGGTGGCTATCTATGATCCCTTCTCTGCTTATTATCGCCATTATGGCTTTTATCTGGATTTATCTTTTCAGACATCTGATGAACGGCGCGGGTAATCCCGTCGGAGGATTCGGTAAATCGCGCGCAAAAATGCTTGGTGAAGAGAAGAATGTAAGAAGGATATATTTTAAAGACGTCGCAGGCTGTGAAGAAGAAAAGGCCGAGCTGACCGAAATCGTCGATTTCCTGAAAAATCCGGCAAAATACACGAGGCTCGGAGCCAAAATTCCTCACGGAGTTCTTCTTATGGGCCCTCCAGGAACGGGGAAAACTCTTTTAGCCAAAGCTGTTGCCGGAGAGGCTGGAGTACCATTCTATTCGATCTCTGGATCCGATTTCGTTGAACTTTATGTCGGTGTAGGCGCATCAAGAGTGAGAGATCTTTTTGAAACCGCAAAGAAAAATCCGGCCAGCATAATATTTATAGATGAAATAGATGCAGTCGGACGCCATCGCGGTGCCGGGTTGGGCGGCGGTCATGATGAACGTGAACAGACTCTAAACCAACTTCTTGTCGAAATGGACGGTTTCAATACGAGCGACGGTACAATTGTTATAGCCGCAACTAACCGATCCGACGTGCTGGATCCTGCTCTGCTCCGTCCCGGAAGGTTTGACAGACAGATTACCGTTGGTTATCCTGATATTCGTGGTCGTGAGGAAATACTCATTGTTCACGCCAAGGGAAAACCGTTCGAGTCCGATATAGATTTCAGAAGAATTGCGCAAATTACTGTCGGTTGCACAGGCGCCGATCTTGCGAACTTACTGAACGAGGCAGCGCTTCTCGCTGCGCGTCGTGGCAAAGCACTCATTGGAATGGATGAAATTAACGATTCATACATGAAAATGCTACTTGGTCCACAAAAAAAGAGCAAGATCAGACGTGAAAAAGACACAAAGCTCGCAGCGTATCATGAGGCTGGTCATGCAATTGCTGCATTCTTTAGCCCCGGAGCCGACCCCGTCCGTCACATTTCGATAATTCCCGCAGGAATGGCTGGGGGAGTGACTGTAATGGTCCCTGAAGAAGACGCCATGGGTAAAACTAAAGGCGAAATGTTTGACTCTATCGTCGTCGATCTCGGAGGGAGAGTTGCCGAGGAACTAACCATGTCGGATATTTCCACAGGCGCTTCGTCAGACATAAGCCATGCAACACAAATTGCCAAAAACATGGTGGTAAAATATGGTATGAGCTCGCTCGGACCAATTCTTTTCGGCTCAAAGTATAATCAGGATGAAATATTCCTCGGGCGAGATTTTTCAAACGAAAAAAGCTATTCCGAGGATACAGCAGCTCAGATTGACAGAGAAATCAGAAAGATTATCGATGAAGCTTATGACAAGTGCAAACAGATTCTGACCGAACATATTGATAAGCTAAAACTGCTTGCCGAATATCTGATTCATTCCGAGACCTGTGACGGAGATCAGCTCAAAGCTTTGATAGAAGGCGAACCGACATTTGAAGAACTCGACCGAATGGTTGAAGAAAAAATTCGTAAAAGCCGCGAGGAAAACGAGCGGCGCATAAGGATGATGAACGAAGAAGTTCTTCAGCGAGAAGCGGAGCGCGGGGCAAAACAAGGCGAAACAGAAAAAACAGTCGACGAATGAAAAACATTAAAAATCCCTGCGAAAAATCGCAGGGATTTTTTTGTTTTATGAAACACTCGCTAACATCAGCGCTTCTGCAAGCTCGTTTCTGACATTTGCAAGAAGTTCAGCGTCTGTCGTATATTCGGTAATTGAAGTAGTGATTTTTTCAACGTAAGACATCACGGTATCTTTCCCGAGTACTTTTTCGGCCATTCTCATAAGCTGAAAATCTTCTACTCCGTCGCGCATCGCTTCGGCACAGAACGTCGGAACCGGGAGTTTTGTAACAGGATTCCATAGAATTGCGCAGCCGTTACCGTCGCTTTTCGCATCCTTTGAGAGCGGGCTTACCGGCTTTGTCTCTTCATAATCATCTGCCCAGATGTCCGGGTAGTTTTCCCACATATTTGTCTGCCAGATCAAATATCCATCGAAATCATTCTGATACTGCTGCCAGAATATTATCCTCTGGACAGTTCCAGATTCACAAGGAAGAAAATCATTCATATTCCATGCTTCATCACCGCATGTATACCACATCAGAGTGTCGCCACGTTCTCTCTTTAGCTTTTTGCAGGATTCGAGCAAATCGTTATCTGCAAGCAATGATTTCTTGGGAATATGAAGTGTCGTTATTTCAGAATAACGTTCTATAAGATTTTTACCGTCCTTCGGAAGATCCATGTATGTAGGAACACCGAACCAAGTTGTCTGGTAATACTGCTGACAAAGACGACCCATGGCAATATCGTTGTCAATAGCATCGATCTCAGCCGGTTCATCACCGAGGCAAAGATTGATTTTATCAAGCCAGCCGTTTTTCTTGGCTATCTCATATTGCTCGGCAAGTTCTTCAAGTCTGTTGCTGTTTCTTAAATCATAAAGATACGCAAAAAGATAATTTGTGAAGTTCATGCGAGGGTTGTTCAGATACTCAGCGGCTCTTTCACATAATACCGGGCTTCCGTTGCCAGGCAGTATGCTCGGACTGAGACGGTAGCTCAGAAGAAAATCTACATATTTATAGAGCAAATCGATTGGTTCCTTTAGCATATCTGGTGCTGAATCAGGCGCCTCAGGCTCCCACCAGTCCCAGGAGAAACCGTATCCTATGGATGTTAGACATTCAGTCTTCTCCTCATAATAAATATCCCAGACGTTAACCGAAATATCGTGAGTTTTCAGAATCTCATTTCCCTGACAGATTTCCAGTTTTCCTTCATAAGTACCCGGCACTGTATCTTCGTCAGTTTTAAACAAGATATAAATTGTTTTTGACCGTCCAGCGACTATGTCAAATGATCCTCCCTGATATGGGTCATCCTGTTCAAGAAGTGCAGACGGCGTAAAATCCCTTTTCCATCCCGGTGCAGGATTATTTACAAAAATATTCCAGGCAACGTAAACGATTCCTTCGAGTGTGTTCCCTTTTCCGTCACTCAAAGCGGGAACTTCGCAACGGAGACCATCATAGTTCTTTGTCGACGCCATTACATACTGGAAACCCTCCATCTCGTTTTTTGCCATTGAGATCGATATGCTGTCGCGTTCTTCGACTGTAAACTTGTCGCGAACTGTAAGATTCCCGCCATAGGCAAGCCAACCGTGAAGTTCATCATCAGATATAACAGTATTGTCGCTTTTTGTGAGAGTGATTTTATTATCTGTTGTATTAACGGTGGTATCGCTGTTGACCTCATTATCTTTTTCCCCGCAGGAGACAGCCACAAATACCGTTAATAAAATTACAAGAAATGCAAATACAGATTTTTTCATATTTTACTCCATCATAAATCAAATGAACAAGGGAGAAGTTCAGATATTTTTTCAGTGATAAAGCGTTTACCGTCATACCAGATCACATCAAGCGAACCT
>JAEEGL017253647.1_pt1 | contig 12075 bp, 10 predicted proteins | sample 9134231 | NCBI WGS metagenome assembly JAEEGL01 (sample SAMN16246548, study PRJNA631951) | gut metagenome | biome: gut microbiome; feature: rumen; material: fiber-attached | host: Bos | place: Iran: Karaj | collected 2018-10
CAATATTAAATCATGAAAGATATGCGTATTTAGACTCAGAAAACATCGTATGTAACGCATGTCAAAATTCATGGAATAACGTTTCAACATCTCTTAAATAAAGTAATGTTGCCCCATTCTCATTTTTTTGAAGATTAGCAACATTAAAGACAATAGGGATAACTCCATCACTTTTTTCTCTCATTACATCAGCCCATGCTCAAGGCCTTTTCCCTTTACGATAAAAAGCATCAAGAATATAATAAGAGATAAGCTTTCAATCTTTATACACCTCATACCATTTTTCATCTCATTCACCTTCTTTTTCAATAGGACGAAGCTCTATTCAGAAAAAATCTTTAACAAAAGAATGTAACCAACTTAAGGTATTCTCATATTCAAAATATTGCTTAATCTCATCCTCTCTTAAATCGTATTTCTCCTTCTTAAATTTTCTTGAATAATAAGCGATATCAGAAGGCTCAAGTAATTCTAACTTAAAAAATGACTTTAACACATTTATTTCTTCTTTTGTTTTTTCCAAAGCTTTATCTGAAATACCCTTAATAAAATTATAAACCACTTCAGGTTTTTGAGCCATAGTGTCCCATAAAAATAATTCAGCAGCACAATTATATCAAAGAATTTCTGCCTTTCTTTTAGAAATAGTTAAAAGACTTATAATATTTTCTCTATTATCAAATTTTCAAGAACTAGCCCATGTTTGCATTCTTGTATAAATATCTTTTCTGATATCTTTATTAGAACAATATTTTAAAATATTTCATAATAATGTCGGATCAGCATCAATAACATATGCTCAATCTTCATTCTTTCTTATACCGCTTAGAAGATCATTTGGCATTTCATTTAATGAATCAGTATCTTTAATCAAATAAGAAAAACTAGCTTGTTCATCAACTACATTATGCTGATATTTTTCTCATTTCTCAGAATACTCTTTATTTAATTCTTTTAATATATCTTGTTTCTCTTTTTCTAAATCTATTCATCTTTGCTGATAGTTTTTAATCCATAATTCTAGAATTCTTTTTTGATCATTTGTTAATTCTAAGTTATCTCTCATCCATAATAATTTTTGATAATAAGGATAAGAATAAGCTTCTTCATTAATTAAATCTTCTAATTCAGGTCTAAAATTAGATATAATATCCCTTAACTCTGGAACATTATAACAACTATCTAAATGATTTAATATTCTCCAAAGATAATCTAATGATGAATCTTCAACAAAATCATCAAATTGAATCTCAGTATTTTCTTTATTTATTAAACTATTAAATTTACTTTTCTCCACTTGTAATAATTCTTTTAATAATTCAGGTAAAATATCTAAAGATTCTTTTTTTATAAATAATTTAAGATTAGGTATTCATCATTTTCTTAATTCATTCAAAAGCTTAGACATCATAAAAAACATCTACTAAATAAAATACCAAAAAAATTTAACTATATATAGATAAAATGCAATTCTATAAAAATAAAAAATTCTTGCATTTTAACATTTTTTAATTAATATAGCACCAACATAAAATATGTGCTATTTTATATTCTAACATATATATCCATGAACTTTAATAAACTAACAATAAAGGCTAGTGAAGCCATACAAGAAGCTAATAGCGTATGTTCATCTAGAGATAATAATCAAATCACTACTGAACATCTTTTTTATGCTATGCTAGAACAAGCAGAATGATATATTCCTGCTATTCTAAGAAAACTAGAAATCAATAAAGAACAAGTTAAAGCAGAAACTATACTTCTAATAGATAACCTACCTAAGATTCAATGAAATTCACAAATAGGTATTAGTTCTGAACTAAACAGAATCATTGAAGAAAGTGAAAAAATCATGAAAGAAATGTGAGATAGTTATATCACCACAGAACACTTTTTCTTATCAATTCTAAACAAAGAAAACAAAGTAAGAAATATGCTAAATAAATTAGGTATTACTTATGACAATGTCTACTCTACAATAAAGAATATGAGAAAAGGAGAAAAGATTGAAACTAACGATCCAGAAGTAAGTCTCGAAGTCCTTTCAAAATACTGAAAAGATATTACTGCTATTGCTGAAAAATGAAAATTAGATCCAATTATTTGAAGAGATGATGAATTAAGAAGAGTACTACAAATTCTTTCTCGTAGAACAAAAAATAATCCAGTACTTGTTGGAGAACCATGAGTCTGAAAAACAGCTATTATTGAACTCCTCGCTCAACAAATTATTAAATGAGAAGTACCTGATTCACTAAAAGATAAAAGAATTATAGAACTCGATATGGGCTCACTTATGGCTGGTAGCAAATATAGATGAGACTTTGAAGAAAGATTAAAAGCAATTCTTAAAGAAGTAGAAAAATCTGATTGAAAAATAATCCTCTTCATCGATGAAATACATATGGTAGTAGGAGCATGAAAAACAGAATGATCTATGGATATGTGAAATATGCTTAAACCGGCCCTTGCAAGATGATCTATTAGAGTAATCTGAGCTACAACAATTAACGAATATCGCTTATATATCGAAAAAGATGCTGCTCTTGAAAGAAGATTCCAACCAGTAATGGTTAATGAACCTAACAGAGAAGATACTTTAGCTATTCTTCGTTGAATTAAAAAAGCTTATGAAACTCATCATGGAGTAAAAATATCTGATGATGCTGTTGTCGCAGCAGTAGATCTTTCAATGAGATATATCTCAGATCGTAAATTGCCAGATAAAGCTATCGATTTACTTGATGAAGCTGCTGCTAGTAAAAAAATGAATCTTACTACAATGCCTGAAGACGTACTACAACTAGAAAAAGAAATCAATAAATTAGAAATAGAAAAACAAGCCCTTATAAGAGACGAAAATGATTAAAATAGTTAGCATTAAAAAAAATCCTAGAATAATCTAGGATTTTTTAATATCTCAAGTATTAACTTCTCAGCTACCTATAACATAAGCCATAGATAAAGCCTTAATAGCTTCATCGAAAGGTTTCTGTCATGTAGGAGTAGAACTTATCTTTTTATAAAAATCAGATCTTCATTTATCATTCCCCAAAAAATATTCATTAACAACAGGCTCTATAAATTTAATATTTCTAGTTGCATACATTGGAACATAATATGAATTATTATTTATATCAACAGATTCTATTCAAAATAAAGCCAATATATTTTTGAAATCAACTTTTGAACTAGAATATAAATTCCAAAAACCTTGATAGAATTTATCTAATAAAGGATTAATAATAGCCCAATCAGCTTCTCATACAGTAGGATATTGTAATCAGTAAGTATAATCAACATTAAAGTAGACAGCTCATACAAAATGATTTGATGATAAGAATTGAGATAATTGATTTAACCAATTATCTTTTCTTGCATCAGCTCAAGTTCATAAAAATACCTCTCTAGACTTTTCCTCACTATAATCTCATCCATACCATACAGCTGTTGTTCATACTTCATCAATGAACAAAGGTTTATCAAATTTCTTTAATCTTGTCAAAGTATTCCAATCTTTATCATTTAATATCTGACTAGGTGTTTTCCATTTTCTATCACTTGTAGCCTTTCACCAGTTATAAAATGTCACTCAAATAACATCAACATATTTATCTCATGGATAATAATCCTCAAAACGATAACATTCTTTAGAATAATCAAGAGCATTACCACTTAAAGGTGTTTCACATCTATAAAGAACGGCAGATTGAGAAGGCGTTCACTTTGTTGGCATATCTCGATGATTAACAGAAAAATCAAATAGAATATCATTTTGAGATAATCATTCTTTACGAGATAAATTCCATACATGTATCCAAGCTGTTTTAAAGGTTTCAGGATTAGATGACCAAGGATACCATCACCCATTCATTTCATGCATTGTTCTAAAAACAACTTTTAAGTTAAGTTGCTTAATCACCTTAAAAAAAACCGAATACTCTGCATCAAATTTTCAATCAATAACATCTTGAGCAGAATAGGAATTAGGAGATATTGTTATATGATAAATTCTTTTATCTCATAATTTCTCTTTCGCCTTCTTTATTTCTCAAATAACATCTTGCTGGTATCGAGGATCGTAAATAAATCCAACAATTGGCAAATAAAGATTATAAGTTTTTTCGATATTAACAATATTATCTACAGTATTATCTGAAGATTTTAATCAAAACACAAATGCATAACTAGAAATAGGTAATAAGAACAAAATTAGACATATTACCAATAATATTTTTTTCATTTTTATTTTTATGAAATAATTTTATACTTTAATAATAAGAAAAGGGCAATTCAAATAAACACTAGAGAGAAAAGCATTACAACGAAATTCTTAACCTTTTCAGCCCTTACAGCTTCCTTTAACTTAGAGATTCTTTCTTCTAATTTTTGCTTTTCAATAATAGCTTCTTGTTTTTCTCTATTATAATCAGGCAAAGCAATCATAGTTTGGATTTTAGTTTCCAACTCTCCAATTCTTTGTTGAAGCATAAAAATAACCTTATTTTTTTCTTCAATCATCTTATCTTTCTCTTTAAAGATAAGCATAAATTTATCTATTTTTTCTTCAATTGCTTGATCAATATCAGCTCTCACAGCCATTCCTTGTGAACGAGATGAAGAAGATTCAGTTGAAGGAGCAGAAGATACTTCACTTACTAATTCAGTAGTAACCTCATGATGTAATACAGAGAACTCATTCTTTAAAGCTTCAATTTCTTCCTTTGCTAATAGAACTTTATTAGCAACTTTCTTATAAGAAAGTTTTCAACCTTTAACATATCTATCAATTGTTCTTGTAGATACTCAAAGTTCAATAGCAGCCTTTTCTCTAGTAATTCAATAAGTTTTCATCACCCATAAATTATCCTAAATAAAATTATAATGGTTTATCCAAGTCAAACTTAGACAATTCAGCCCTTTGTGCAGTCCTAAATAATGCCTTAATAAAAAGGATTAAAAAGACTCCTTGTACAAGTCAAAAGAAACCAACAATAAGAACGAGATTCATTACTGATGTCTTCATCCACAAAACAGATACTTCTCATGCTCATGAAAGATTTTGTGCCATTATAGCAATAACAAGTCCCAAAAACACAAGAAAGATTCCTAAATATGTCCAATATACTTGTCTCATTATTTTAACAATTTACTAAGTAAAGAATAAGCAACAGAAACCACTACAGAAATAATCAATACTCTTACCCAATCATCTGAAAGAGTTATTCTTGCTATATCTGAATAATTTGCATTAATATAATATTCAAAGAAATATAATATTCAGATATTAATCACCACTGAAATAAGTCAGAAGCTTAACCATCTTAAAGGGAAACTAACTAAATTTATTACCTTTTTTAGTCAAAAATTTACAATCCAAAAAATAAAACCTAATATAAAATAAGCTTCTAATTGATTTGCAGTAGAAGTTTCAATAGACATTCAAAAATGATAGTAATTCAATCAATAAAGAATACCAGCATTTATAATAATAGATAACAAAATATCTTTTATGAACTTTCGCATTAACACAAAAAAATTTAAAGACGATTTTTGTCAACTTCATTTTACAAAACTGTCTATCTTTTTCAATACATTTTACTTTCAAAGCGTTAAAACGATATACAAATGTCTAACTCATAATTCACGCATACTAACTTGAAATTTTCATCGATTTCCATATATAATTCTACTAACAAAAATTTAACCTTTCTTAATATACCTGTGATTGACCAAATAAAAACACAACTCGCACAATCAATTAATATCCAAAATAAAACTGGAGTATTTTTCTCTGCCTTTGATGAACAAGGGAAACTCCTTGCATCAAATTGAGTTATAAAAACAGACAGACCATTAGAGAATATCATCGAAAGTTTCTATAACGGTATTCTTAAAAAAATAGAGTGACAAACTAAAAGTATCATTTTTGATATTGTTGAAGAAATAAGACTTCAAAATGATCCTAATGTATTAGTTAAACTACCACTTGATCAATACGGATTATTTCTTGTTGAATGAGATGGTCAAAATAGTTGAGTATTATTACCAAATACTCAATGAATCACGAAGATACAAGATGCAGTTTGAGCAATAAAAAAGAAATACAATTTAAAAAACCAAGTTTCTGTTTTCGTTTTTAAAACTAAAAAAATAACTGTACAACTATAAAAAAAAGTAGATTATTCATCTACTTTTTTTATTTAATTTCTTTTATCTCTTGTAAACTCTAACCTTCCATGTACCTTCAGGTAATGCATTTTTTCTTATCCATGGATTAAGATATCTAATTTCAGCATAAGTATATCCTCTTCATGCAGCCCAAACAGCTAAATCATCTGTTTTACCAACTTCAACTACTGTTGTACTTGGTTGAGAATATTGAGATCACCATTTACTTGTATCAAAATAACGACTAGGGTTTTTATAAACTTCTTTGGTTGCTATTATTCTAAAGATATATCTTGCTGTTTCGTTATTCAACCATAAGTCATAGAAAGAACTCTGATATTGACTAGCCATATCATTTGCTATACCATTAATTCCTCTATTAAATGAAGCCATAGCTAATGTCCAATTTCAAAATTTTTCATATGCCTTTTTCAAATATTGAACAGCAGCATCAGTTTCTTTTTCAGCATCATATCTTTCATCAATATATTCATCAACTCTCAAACCATAAGACTTAGCAGTTGCTGGCATAAATTGCCAAATTCAAACAGCTCAAGCACTACTTACTGCTGTTTCTCTTAATGAAGATTCAGCAATAGCCAAATAGAAAAGATCCAATGGAAGTCAAGCCTCTGATAACTTTCTTTCAATCATTGGTCTATAAATTCAAGCCCTCTTCCAATTCATCTGTACTTGCGCCTCATCTAATTTAATCACAGCTAATTCTCTATCAAACCTTTCAATATTAAACTGATGAAGATTATCAAAAGGCACAGCTTCTCACGCTAAAGTTTGTTTATAAACATCATTTCAAAAAAGGCTCCATCAAAAAGCATATTGTACATATCATAATGATCATAATGAAAGTACAACTAATGATAACAAAACAATTTTTCTCATACCTAATTTTTTCATTCTAATCACTTATAAATAAAACTATTGTTGGATAAGATTATACCATGCTGTTGTATTTTTACTAGGTTTTATAGCCCAAGTTTTAGAATCCTGAGTTAATCTGATAGTTCATTGGATAACATTACCATTAGAAACAATAAAGTTAACATTTCAAATTTTTGCATCAGTAGCAAAATCATATAAGTCTCCATACCAAACAAAACTTTCATCTCAGATATCAAAAACCGTCATAGCCGTTTTCTTTAAGAGATATCTAACTCATAAAAGCTCTAAATAACCATCTTGAAAAAATTGATTTTTCAAAAGATTAACATCAAGGAGAACAGCATATGAGTTATCAATATCTCATGAAACAGATTCTCAATCAGTATTCTTTACAGAAGAAAGAACTTCATTTTTCAAATTCTCAGTATTCAATCATGAATTAATTGTTTGTTTCAATTGGAACCTATAAAACAAAAGTGCAGCTTCATATCTTGTAAGTGGTCATTCAAATGAAGAAATATCTGACTTATCTAAAATTCAAAGTTCACCAGCTTTTATAAAATAATTTGCCCACCAAGGATTAGTTGTCTCCTCTAAACGTTTTCATTCATATAATCTTATTAACATAGCAACAAATTGAGATTTTGTCATCACAGCATTTGGTGCAAATATTCAATTACCTCATTGCATTATTCATAATTTACAAACACCTTGAATACTAGAAACTAAATCAGGATTAGCTTCTTTCAAATCAGTAAAATCACATGAAGGATTTTCCTCTAAAGGTGTTGTATAATCTAGAGCATGAGCAAATTGAAAAAACATTTTAGCTGCTTGCTCTCTTGTTAAGTATTGAAAAGGCAAATATGCTGTACTATCTTTTGCGGATGTTAATCAATTATCTCTCATCCAATTAATAGCTTCGACAACTTCAGGACTGTTTAAAATACTTAAAGATGTGGTTGTTCAAAAATCAACTCATGATAAAACTCAAGAATAATCTTTAACCTCCCCGGAAGTTGTTGATCAAGAACTTTGATTATTATCTAAAGATTGAGGAGTATTTTGATTTTCAGGGACAAAACTAACAGGGTTCTGGTTAATTAAACTTAATTGTTCTTTTGCCGCACTATTAAGTTGAGCATCTAAAACAATCTTTTTAAATCTATACATTAACAAAGCTATTTCTCTTCTAGTTATTGGTCTATCTAAACTATTAACATCAGCTTCATTAGTTAATGCAATATTCTTAGCTTTCACAAAATAAAGTGTCCACCATGGAGTAAATTCTTCACTACTTAACGCTCATTCTAAAATTCTTATCAATACAGTTAATGCCTCTGCTTTACTTAATGATTTATGAGCTAAAAAGCTACCATTACTTCATCTAAAAATTCAATAAGAACAAGTATCAGCAATATATGGAGCTAATGATGGATCAAAAGAATCAACATCTGAAAAACTACAACTTGTATTCTTCACTTCCTTTGGATACCCAAGGATAACATAAGCTTGACCTATAATTTTTGCAGCTTCTTCTCTTAATAATGGATCATCAGGTCTATAACCAGTTAAATTATCATATTTTGTTAAACCATTATTAAACATCCAGTATAATGCCTTATCAATTTCCTCTCCTCAATCTAATTCCAAATAAAGAGAAGTATTTTTTTCCTCACTTGCTTCTTCTTTTTTTTCTTCCTCAACTATTTTTTCTTGTTCTACATTAGCAGTAGTATCTCAACTAAAAGCAGCAGCTTCAACTACTCAAGTACTATTCTGGCTATCTGACTTTAAAGCATCCAAATCATAATTCTGATCTCAAGATTGAATAATTATTTTCTTTGTAGCTGGATCAATAATAACTTTCTGTCATTCAGCATATGTTGGAACTCAAAAATATAATCCAGAAAAAAGACATAAAACTATCATAATTTTTATTGTTGTTTTCATTTTTTAATCTTCCAAAAATAAAAAGAAGAATATTCTTATAAAGATTAATAATATAACTATCCTTTTCAAGTAAAAAGAAAAAGGGGTGATTATTCACACCCCCCATATATAGATAGAATTGGATATTTACTCCTCTTAATTCTTGAGGACAACAAGAATATAATGATATTAGAATAAAAAGTCAAGAGTATTTAACATGTACCAAAAAGATAAGGAAAAGCATTTTACACCTAACCAATCAAAATCACAAAATACTATAAAATAAATATTTTTAACTTCTATGTTACTTAAATAGGATATTAGTCATTACTTTATCTTTACTTTTACCATATATTTTTTACTATACAGTAAGATATATTAGTTTATACTTTATATTTTAATCATTAACCATGGAAGAATCCCAGAATAATTCAACAAGTAACACAAGTTTAAAAATAATCATTGCATTACTTGTCATTATAATCTTTTTACTTGTTTCATTGGCTGCAACTTACTACTATTTTTGAATTAAAGGATGAAAAGTAACCGAAGCCCCCACTCCAACAATCAACAATGAAATCAATAGCCAATGAACTAATAACATTAGCACACAAACCATAGCCAAAGAAGATTCGGATCTAAAGAAAGAATTTAAAGAGGAATCATTTAAAGACTCAAGTTTAAATAAAAAATTTGAAGAAAAAACATTTGAATGAACAACAAATAAATGAACGAACATATGATTAACTATTGATGAGAATTTAAAATTCACACAATTCCTTTTAACAACAAAGAACCTTTATTGTGCATATAAATCAGCACTATATAACTTTGCAGACATTTCAAAAGAAAATTGGACAAAAAAGATAACTGAAGATTCTACAAATGTGGGGAAACAAAGAGATTTATGAATACAAATAATAGAGAATTTTGAGAATAACGGCATCCCTGAAATTGCATCAGAATATTCAGAAACTTACACAAATGATACCTACTTCAAAGAACTTGTTAGTTACATGTGAACAACACACAAATACATCACTAATTTCTTAGAAACAGACTCACAAATAAAAAACTTTTCAGATTATCAGAATGTAATGCTTTCTGATTTTACTATGGCTGCTAATACCCTTAAAAAAATACCTGAAGAATTAAACATTTTGTATAAAGAATTCATATCAATTAATGAGATTTCTAATTATTACTACGCAAAAAAAGAAGATGTAGAAGCTTCAAAAAATGTAGTAGATATTGATAGTCTTTGTAATACAAAATAAAATTAGATTTTATCCATCTAATAACACCATAATCATGAAACAAGTACTCTACATCCACTGATGAACATTAGCTAAAAACAATGATGAACTCTATGAAACCATGAAAAATTGGGAGATAAATCCTTTTGAAGAGAAAAAGAGATGGAGAAAAACATTAGAAAAAGATTTATCAAATTATCAAGTTATCAAACCAGAAATGCCAAATAAAGAAATGGCATGTTACAAAATCCGGAAACTACGATTTGAAAAACATTTTCCTTATCTTACAGGAGAAGAGATTATTCTTGTTTGACACTCTCTTTGAGCAATGTTTTTACTAAAATATCTTAGTGAAAACAAGTTCCCTAAAAGGATTAATCAACTTCATTTCGTATCAGCTGCTATAGATGACAAAGGACTTCCAGAATGAGATAATTATCTTTGAGATTTTGAATGTAAAATAGAAAACATAAAAACAATCCAAGATCAATGTGATAAAATATGGATTTGGCATTCAAAAGATGATCCTGTTGTTCCTTTTAATCATAGTGAAAGGCTTGCTAAAGAGCTTCCAAACGCAAATTATATGATTTTTGAAGACAGACAACATTTCAATCAAGAACATTTTCCAGAATTAATTGAAACAATAAAAAGCAATTAAATAAATAACATTTCTAAAAAACGAAGTCAAAAAACATAGGTATAAAGCCAACTTTGAAGAGCAAAAAAGCGGTTTCTCTTGATTTTTTTTGATTTTTGACTATATTGCGCCCGCGTTTTATTTAAGATAAAAGAAAAAGTCATAAAATTTTGTGTTTTTCCCTATTTTGGAGTATAATTATTAGTAAATATGACTTTTATCTTTTCTAAGAAAAATTATGACAGAACAAATTATTGGAAATTCAGTGCTTGATAAATACTTTGATGAGACAACAATGTCTCTTCACCTAAAAGTAAACAGACCTATTTTAAGAAAGAAATGAACTCCTTGAAACTGGAATCCTGTTGTTGATCCTAATGAGATTATGACAAAAGAAATGTTTGACGATCTCATTGATCAACTTTTTAAAGAAGTTGAAAATAGAGATGATGCTTTCTTAGAAATTAATAGAGAACTATCTAAAGTACTTCAAATTGGTCCATATAGAATTGTTATCGTATATCCTGCTCTTTCTGATGGATTAGAACTAACAGCAGTTAAGCCTGTAAAAAAGATGACAATTGAAGAATATAATCTTGATAAAGACTTATTTGATTTATTGAGGAATAAATCAAAAGGTATTCTTGTATCTTGAGCTCCAGGTAGTGGTAAATCAACATTTACTGCAGCATTAATTGAGCTTTATCATAAAGATAATCATATCATCAAGACAATCGAATCTCCAAGAGATCTTATGCTTGATGAAGATATTGTTCAATACTCTTTCACATATTGAAGTCATGATGAAGTAAGAGATATTCTCCTACTTTCAAGACCTGATTTCACCATTTATGATGAAGTAAGAAATAAACCCGATTTCGAACTATATAAAGATCTTAGATTAACTTGAATTGGACTTGTTTGAGTAATCCATGCAACAAAACCTGTTGATAGTATTCAAAGATTCATAGGAAGTATTGAAATGGGTATTATCCCTCAAGTTATTGATACTGTAATCTTTATTGAAGGAGGAAAAATCACCGAAGTATTACAACTAGAACTAACAGCTAAAGTTCCAGATGGTATGCTTTCAGAAGAACTTGCTAGACCAGTAATCGTGGTATCAAGTTTCATCCAAAAAAAGCCTCTATATGAAATCTATACATTTGGAGA
>JAEEGL010661102.1_pt1 | contig 12074 bp, 8 predicted proteins | sample 9134231 | NCBI WGS metagenome assembly JAEEGL01 (sample SAMN16246548, study PRJNA631951) | gut metagenome | biome: gut microbiome; feature: rumen; material: fiber-attached | host: Bos | place: Iran: Karaj | collected 2018-10
CAGCAGAAGCAGCTAAGAAAGCTGATATAATCATGATTCTCATTAACGATGAGCTTCAGGCAGATATGTACAAGAAAGATATCGAGCCTAACCTTGAGGCAGGCAACATGCTTATGTTTGCTCACGGCTTCAACATTCACTTCGGATGCATTACTCCTCCCAAGGATGTAGATGTAACTATGATCGCTCCCAAGGGACCCGGACATACAGTCCGCAGCGAGTACCAGGCAGGCAAGGGTGTTCCCTGTCTTGTAGCTGTACATCAGGATGCTACAGGCAAGGCCCTTGAGAAAGCACTTGCATACGCACTTGCTATCGGTGGTGCAAGAGCCGGCGTACTTGAGACAACATTCAGAACAGAGACTGAGACAGACCTCTTCGGTGAGCAGGCAGTTCTCTGCGGTGGTGTATGTGCTCTTATGCAGGCAGGATTCGAGACACTCTGCGAGGCAGGATACGATCCCAGAAATGCATACTTTGAGTGTATCCACGAGATGAAGCTGATCGTAGACCTTATTTACCAGTCAGGTTTCGCAGGAATGAGATACTCAATCTCTAACACAGCTGAATACGGTGATTACGTAACAGGTCCCAAGATCATCACAGAAGAGACCAAGAAGACAATGAAGAAGATCTTAAAGGACATCCAGGACGGTACATTTGCAAAAGAGTTCCTCCTCGATATGTCACCTGCAGGACGTCAGGTTCACTTCAAGGCTATGAGAAAGCTTGCTGCTGAGCATCCTTCAGAGAAGGTTGGCGAGGAAGTAAGATCACTCTACAGCTGGAACAACGAAGCAGAGAAGTTCATCAACAACTAATCTGTCGTTTAATTACACGGATATATATTTTAAAAATAAAAAGCCATCGGATTTTCCGGTGGCTTTTATCCCTTAGGGGGAAAATCTTTTGAGGTATTTATGTCATCAGGTAACGATGTAAACAGAAAAAGCAGAAAATCTTATTCAGACGATATAGTCGGCATGATCTGGACCATATTCGGAGTGGCAATATTTATAGCATGTATTGCCTGTCTGATTGTTCTTTATGTGACTTCGCCTGAGAGTGATGACTTTATTTATAAAGGCTCAATCATTTTCGGTTGTTTTCTTGTTATATACCTGATGTCTGCTCTTTATTTTGTCCGTCGTATCAGGACGGCTTTCGAGCCCCTTGATGAATTTCTTAACGAGGACAGTGATAACGGAATTTTTCGCAGCAGTACAGGACTCGCTTCGCTTGCCAGAGATATTATCTATTCCCATGAGCGCCTTGAAAATATGGAGAAAGAGCTTGACAGTACGAGAAAGAATCTCGAGGATATCAGTGACAAAAATGAAGAGACCATATCTACAGTTGACGGAGTGGCTTCGAATATTGTGACAATACTTGATGCCAGAAGCCGTGAGATTAAAAATATGGCGGGACTCTTTGAGAAAGAGAATTCCCTGCTGGCTGACATGGAAATATCGACGTCAAAGATAAAAGAGGGACAAGGGTTTACTCCCCATAGAACTGATTCAATAAAGAAATCGGTTAATGACTGTAATCTTTACTGCGAGGATACGGTGGCTGATTTAACAGACGCCAAGAATGCCCATGAAGTATTAAAGGACATGCTTGATAAATCCCAGAATATGATGGACGATATTTATTCTGAACTGACTCTTTTGCAGTCAATGTGCTCCCAGATTAATCTGTATGCAATGAATACGGCTCTGGACGCATCAAGGAGCGGTGGATATTCGCTTTCAGTAACGGCTGCTCTTGGTGAGATTAAGGAGATGTCAGGCAGATTAAATGAAAAATCAGACAATCTCGCTCTGCTGATTATTCAGGAAAAGAATGCCATAAAGCTTGCCTTTGACCAGGCTGATTTTGGTGACGGCGAGATAGAGATGGGATTAAAGAGCTTTAATCAGGCAAGAAGTCAGATTAAGACTATTTCAGACGAGGCAGACAGGCTCGTTAAGTCATTTGATGAGCTTATGGACAACGTTTATTCCCTTACTGGATTTACTCAGGAGCTTTACGCATATAACGGCAAAAAGACCCGTATGATTAAGAATATTAATGAAACGGATGACAAGCTGGCAAGGCAGATTACAAGAATGTATGAGCTGACCGGTGAGAGTAGTGAGCAGGCTTAAGAAATATGGATAGTATCAGGATACTCAAAAAATCCGATATCATTATTATAACGGTAGCGATAATTATTGCTGCCGTATTTTTTGCGCTTCCATTACTAAATAATGGCGATGACAAAAAGGTTTGTGTCACATTATCTGATGGTACTAATGAATATCTTGATTTATCAGATGATAACGAATATATATATGAATCTGACTTTGGTACCAATATTGTTAAAATTGAAGGATGTGCAGTAAGTGTTTCATATTCCGACTGCAAAAATCAGATATGCGTTAATCACGGTCCCATATCGGAAATAGGAGACACTATTTGCTGTCTGCCCCACAGATTCGCAGTGACTATAGTAGGAGACGGAAATGGAAAATAATAACTCTATTAATTTAAAACGTCTCTGCATGGACGGCGTGCTCCTTGCCATGGCTGTAATACTGGGATATGTGGAGGTTCTCATACCGATAAATGTTGGAATACCAGGATTTAAACCGGGACTTGCCAATATTATGACGATTATTGTCATTTATATATTTGGCAAAAGAGATGCTTTTATAATAGGTTTTCTGCGTGTATTAATAATAGGCATTCTGTTTTCGGGTATGTTTTCTCTTTTGTATGGTGTCAGCGGATTTATATGCAGCTTTATTGTAATGAGTTTATTGAAAATGTCAGGAAAATTCGGCTGCGTCGGATTATCCGTTTCAGGTGCTCTTGCCCATAATACAGCCCAGCTTCTGGTCGCATCATTTGTATATATGGGAACAGGCATCATTATCTACTATCTGCCGTGGCTTATTTTAATGGCGATTGCCACAGGTATTTTCACAGGTGTTCTTGCGTATTACTGCATTATTCCCGTCAGAAAAATAGCACTTAAAAATATAAATACGGATTGACAATCGAACTAATGTTTGGTAAATTATTTATTAGCAAATATTAATGGAGATAAGAGTATGTATGCATACTTTAACGGAGAGTTAATCGATATACAGAAAGACAGTATTATCATCGAAGTATCGGGTATAGGTTATAACATTTTTATGATGCCCTCCGATATTTCGGCCCTTCCCCTTATCGGAGAACGGGTTAAGGTATTTACATATACATGTGTTAAGGAAGATGAGCTTAGCCTTTACGGATTCCTTGAGAGGAATGAGCTTGATATCTTTAAGATGCTCATATCGGTAAGTGGTATAGGACCGAAAGGTGCCATGAGCATTATCTCGTTTATGGGAGTTAATGAACTGACGAAGGCAATTCTCTTATCTGACGGCAAGGCTATAGCGAAGGCTCCGGGTATAGGCGCCAAGACTGCAGAGAGGATTATCATAGACCTTAAGGACAAGGTTGGAGCTTCATATTCAGAGACCGGAGATTCAGGAGTATCAGCAGTTCCGGTACGAGGCAAAGCAGCAGAAAACCTCACTCCTGATGAAAACGATGCAATACTTGCCCTGACAGCCCTCGGTTATTCTGAGAAGTCTGCAAGAAGTGCCGTTGTTTCTGCAGTTTCTGATGAGAAAAAGAAAAATCCTGATGCAAACCCTGATACGGATACATTGCTAAAGAAAGCATTATTTTATTTATAAATCATGGCAAAGAGACTTATTGAAACCTCGTTTGTTGAGGAAGATGTCAAAATTGAAAATGTTCTGAGACCCAAGCTTTTAAAGGATTATATAGGTCAGGAAAAGATTAAGGAGAAGCTCACCGTATTTATTGACGCTGCAAGAGAGCGTCAGGAACCCCTTGATCACTGTCTCTTTTACGGACCACCCGGACTTGGTAAGACGACTCTGTCGAATGTAATCGCTAACGAGATGGGTGTTAATATTAAGATTACCAGTGGACCGGCTATTGAAAAGCCCGGTGATCTGGCTGCTATCCTTAACAGGCTAGAGGAGGGAGATATTCTCTTTATCGATGAGATTCACCGTATGAACCGTCAGGTTGAGGAAGTCCTTTATCCTGCCATGGAGGATTACTGTATTGATATTCTTATAGGCAAGGGTCAGGATGCTAAGGCTATCAGGCTTGATCTGCCCAAGTTTACACTTATAGGAGCAACGACAAGAGCTGGATTATTAACCGCACCTCTCAGGGACAGGTTTGGTTTTATAGAGCGTATGGAATACTATACCGAGAGAGAGCTTGAGACCATCATTATGAAGTCGTCAGAGCGCCTCGGTGTCAGCATAGATTATGACGGAGCAGTGGAGCTTGCAAGGCGTAGCCGTGGTACACCGAGACTTGCCAACAGGCTTCTTAAGAGAGTCAGGGATTTCGCAGAGGTCAAGTTTGACGGAGTGATTACAAAGAAGGTTGCAGATTATGCCCTTGATCTTATGGACGTAGATAAGCTTGGGCTCGACGGTACAGACAGGATGCTGCTTCAGACTATCATTGAGAAATTCGGTGGAGGTCCTGTCGGCCTTGATACACTGGCTGCTTCAATTGGAGAGGACAGCGGCACAATAGAGGATGTTTACGAGCCGTATTTACTTAAAAACGGATTCATAAACAGGACGCCTAAAGGCCGGGTTGCAACAGAGCTTGCATTTACACATCTTGGCATTGATTTTAATTGATTATACCCCTTTCTAGGGGTATAATTTTATTTAGGTTTTAAAAGTATAAACGGACATGGAGGTTAGTAAAATGAATGAAAAAAAACAAAGTATCAAAACAGTGTTAATTGTAATCATGTGCATTCTCGTTGCAGTGCCTGTATTGGCCCTGACAATCGTAAGTGGAGTGGTTACCTTTAACGAAGGCCAGAACGCAGCTTATGAAGTTAATGAAGCCCAGGCCGGAACAATCAATGAAGAGCTTCAGACAATTTTCCAGAAGAATATCAGTGCTCTTGAGGCATTTGCGTCAGCTCCCTCAACCATCGATTTCCTTGCCGGAAGAGTTGTTACAGAGAGGGAATATGATGAAATGTATGCCCAGATGGAAGCTATTGATGAGTTTATGGATGACGGTAACTCAACCGCTATTTCAGGAATGGATGGTCAGCAGATACTCCGTACAAAGGGCGACTGTGTAAATGTTTACGACAGAGATTATTTCCAGGGAGCCGTAACAACAGGCGAGCCGTATATTTCAGACCTTAATATTTCAAGATCTACAGGTAAGGCTATTCTTACATTTGCCGTACCTGTTAAGACTGCAGACGGCGAGGTTGTCGGTATAGTCCAGAGAAACTACAATGCGGCTGTATTACATGACATGCTTGCAGGTGAAGTTATGCAGGAGAGACAGGAGATAGTTGTAGTTGACCGTACGGGTACTGTTGTAGCTCACTCACTTCGCGAAATTGATACCGAGGATCCTGAAAAGCAGGATCAGAATCCTTTCTATACTGAGTCAAGAGGAGACAAGATTAGCGGTCAGTATGTAGCACCTTTCATGGGTGATACATGGATTATTGCATGGGAGAAGATTGAAGGCTGTGACTGGGTAGTTGCATCATGCCGTGTTCAGGAGGTTGCCCTTTCCCATGTTAATAAAATAATCTTTTACGAAGCACTTCTCGGAGTAATTTGCCTTGTAGTTGCTATAGTTATTGCACTTAAGATAGCAGGCAGCATTACAAAGCCTTTGGCAAAAGCTAATGATTCAATTTCTGCCCTTGCAGACGGTCGTTTCGAGAGGATTGATCAGTACACAGACCGTAAAGATGAGCTTGGGCAGATTATCAGAAATACAAACAGTGTAATGGACAAGCTTGAAGAAATCGTCGGTGCTATCAGAGATGGAGCCAATGCCGTTAACAGCTCTTCAGACGAGCTCGCAGACATGGCTAATCAGATTTCCCAGAATGCAGATGACGTATCAAATGCAGTTCAGGAGATTGCTTCCGGTGCTACACACCAGGCGGACGAGATTACCGATGCTACCCATCAGATTGCTGATATTGAAAATGCCGTTGCATCAGTTCAGTCATCAACCCTTGACCTTAAGGATACTGCAGATAAGATGCAGAACACTTCTACATCTACAGCTGAGGATCTTGAGCGCCTGAGAGAGAGCTCATCAAAGATGAATGATGCTATTTCAGGAATTACCGATAAAATCGGTGCTACAAGTGATGCAGTCAGCCGTATTAATGACATGGTTGATAATATCGCAAATATTGCTTCTCAGACAAACCTCCTTGCATTAAATGCATCGATTGAGGCTGCCAGAGCAGGTGATGCCGGCAGAGGCTTCGCTGTAGTTGCTGAGGAGATTGGAAAGCTTGCATCGGATTCGAATAATACAGCAGACCAGATTAGAAGTGAGATGGATGCACTCCTTAGAGAGTCCCAGTCAGCTGTTAAGATGGCAGGCGATGTCAGCGAGACCAACAGCCAGCAGCAGGAGATTATCAATGCTACATATGAAAGTGTTAACGGTATGATTGGTGATATCGAGGCAACCGTTTCAGGTGTTGATGATATTTCTCAGAATGCTGACAGATGCGTAGCTGCCAAGAATAAGGTTATTGATGTAATGGAATCTCTTTCAGCTATTTCAGAAGAAAATGCAGCATCAAGTGAGGAGACAGGTGCTTCCATGGAAGAGCTCTCAGCTACTGTTACAACACTTGCAAATAGTGCCCAGTCACTTAATGATGTATCAGCCAGACTTAATGATGAAGTTAACTTCTTTAAGATCTGATTTCCTGAGAATTATTAATATTTAAAATTTTATCCCTGTCATGAATTTATCATGGCAGGGATTTTTTGTTGAAGATAAAATATATAATATCCGGGGGATAATAATTATGTTGACCTTAAAATATCTTAAAATCCTTGATAAATTTGGTATTGCAATTATATATCATAATCTATTATAATATTTTATGTAAACTGCGTGTAAACGCAAATTCTTAAGTGTAAGGGCACAGGGAAAATGACTGAGAAAAACGAAGTTCAGGTAATCATTGACGGCAAAGTTCTGACCATGAGTGGTTTTGAGAGCAATGAGTATCTCCAGAAGCTTGCCAATTATATAAATGACATGATTGTTGAGTACAACAAGATTGATTCATTTAAGCATTCCGGAAAAGATATTCAGCACAGACTCATTGAGATAAATATTGCCGACGAGTATTTCAAGGCCAGAGACAAGGCTGCGAGACTCGGCGAAGAGATTAAGATTAAAGAAAACGAACTCTATGATATGAAGCACGATCTGATTAATAAGGATATGGTGCTCAATGATACTAAAGAGGACTTAAGCAAGGCTATGACACAGCTTCAGGAAGCTGCCAAGAAGATTGTCCAGCTTGAGACTCAGCTTAAAGGTGTTAAGAAATAATTATGCCCGAGATACTTGCTCCCGCAGGTTCCATTCCGGCTCTCTACGGCGCTCTGAACGCCGGGGCTGATGCGGTCTATGTGGGGGCTGATAAATTTTCTGCAAGAGCATATGCCGAGAATCCCTCTGTGGAAGAGATTTGTGAAGCTCTCGATTATGCTCATCTCTTTAACAAAAAGATTTATCTTGCGTTAAATACCCTGTTAAAAGACAGCGAACTTAAAGATGCTCTAAAGATATTAGAGCCTCTTTATTTATGTGGTTTGGACGGTATCATCATTCAGGATATCGGCCTTATTTCTGTTATGAAAGATTTCTTTCCGGGGCTTCCACTCCATGCAAGTACTCAGATGGCAGTTGCGTCTGTGTCCGGCGCAAGGTATCTTAAGGACCTTGGAATGAGCCGTATTGTCCTTGCCAGAGAACTCTCCATGAAAGAAATTGCCGAGATTACAAAGGATGGCAGGGAGTATGGTTATGAGATAGAATGCTTCGTACATGGAGCTATGTGCTACAGCTATTCAGGATGCTGTCTTTTTTCAAGTATGGCAGGCGGCAGGAGCGGTAATCGGGGCAGATGCGCAGGCCCCTGCAGAAAGCCGTACAGTGTTTATGACGATATGGAATCTGCTGTTAAAGGCAGAAACGGCAGTGATTATTATCCTTTAAGCATGAGGGACATGTGCGTCATCGGTCATATCGGCGATATGGCAGATGCTGGGGTAGATTCTCTTAAGATTGAGGGCAGAATGAAAGCCCCTGAGTACGCAGCAGGTGTATCGCATATTTACAAAACAGCTCTGACTAAATACGAGTCGGGCACACTGAATAAGAACGATATAAAGAATTATGAGAATGATTTAAGACAGCTTTATATAAGGTCAAAGGTTGGTACAGGTTATCTCTATGAATATAACGGCCCTGATATGCTGACACTTGATAATCCTTCATATTCAAGTATTGCAAATGACAATGAGAGTAAATTAAAGGCTGATATTAAATCAGAGTATATAGATAAAAATCTTAAGCTTGATGTTGATATGACAGTCAACGTTAAGACAGGAGAGCCGGTATCTCTTAAGGTTAAGACGGGAGATATTGTATCTGAAATCACAGGAAATATCTGCGATAAAGCCCAGAAGAATCCGACAGATGATGAAGCTATAAGAAAGCAGATGCTGAAGACGGGTAATACCGTATTTGCTGTTAAAAATCTTGAAATAGAAAATGACTGTGATTCATTTGTGCCTGTCGGTGCTCTTAACAGTCTGCGCCGTGACGGACTTGATGATCTTTACAATAAACTCATAAGCAAGTATCACAGAGAAAGTCATGTTGATATAGACGGACTGTATGAGAAGAAATCAGGTGCATTAACTACCGTAAAGAATCAAGGCGTTAACCTGCCTGAATTTAGATTATCTGATAGGAATCAATTTAAGGCTTTCATAGATGTAAGGCCTGAAGGTACTGTATCAGTTGATATTTTCTCTGAAATATTTGATGATGACAGCATGGTTAAATCATATATATACGATGGCGGAAAGCTTAAACTCATTTTGCCACCTGTTATCAGGCAGAAAAATGTTGTCTTTATAAATGATCGTCTTGATGACCTTGTTTCAAAATACGGCGACAATGTTTATGCCATTGAAGCAAATGGTTATGACGGTCTTGGCTTTGCCCTTAAATATAAGGACAGATTTAGTATATTCACAGCAGGAAGCATTTATATATTTAACAGATTTGCTGAGAATTTCATTAAAGAAAACGGCTTTATATCAAAGACATCTTACGAGAAGAACAAAAAAGAGCTTGGCAGGTCGGGCGTATGCACCCGTGAAATAAGCCTTTACGGTTATATTCCTATGATGCTCAGTTCAGGCTGCATCATTAAGACACATGATAAATGCGATAAAAAGCGAAATATCATTTATCTTAAGGACGAGTCGGGCCGTATCTTCCCAGTGAAGCCATGCCATGAACTCTGCCATAATGTGATTTATAATAATGTTCCCCAGGTGCTCTTTGCAAAATTAAGGGATTTTGGCGATAAATATGAGTACTTCTCCATTGATTTTACAGTGGAAGATTATGATGAGACATATCGTATATTGAATTTTATAAAAGATAATTACAACGAATCGGGTATTATGTCTCTTAGTATGTTAAAATTATTTGAGGATAATAAATTTACGCTTGGTCATTTCAACAGAGGCGTCATGTAAATGAATTACATCATTACAGAGTTTTCAAAATACATAATGCTTCTTGCCATATTCTCGTATGTGATTGAATCAATATGGCCCCTGTTTGTTGAAAAGGGGTATAACAATACGGGAGTGTACGTAAGACAGCTTGTATATATATTTCTGATTCATTCACTTTCAATGGTCAGCCTTTATATTGTTACGTCAGATGTTCAGTATCTGACGCTTTATGTGATGCAGCTCATTGCACTATTTGCAGTATCCAGAATGACTACAATGGTTTATGAGAAGTGCAACAGGATGCTGCTTAATCATATGTGCTTCCTTATCGTAATTGGCTTTACGGAACTTTCGAGACTCGATATAGATAAGGGTGTAAAGCACTTCTTTATGATATTTATTTCCCTTTTTATATTTATGTTTGTGCCACTCTTAATAAAGAAGTGTGGATTTATCAAAAACTATACCGTACTTATTGGTACGGTGGGTATTCTTATGCTTATCCTTGTCTTTTCTCTTGGAAAGACTGTAAACGGTTCCAAGCTTACATATCAGATATTCGGTTTTTCTTTTCTCCCTTCAGAGTTTGTAAAAATTCTCTTTGTATTTTTCATTGCGGGAATTTTGTATGAAAATGCGAAAATAGGTCATGTAGCCATTGCCTCTGTATGTGCAGCAGCTTTCGTTGGTGTACTCGCCATATCGAGAGATCTTGGCGGTGCCCTTATATTCTATGTTGCATTTATGGCAGTCATATTTGTTGCTACAGGTAAAATCTGGTACTCGGCTTGTGGTCTAATAGCAGGTCTTGGCGCAGCCTGTGTGGGCTATCGAATGTTTACCCATGTCCAAACCCGTATAGCTACATGGATTGACCCGTGGAGTGATATTGATGCCACCGGTTATCAGTTGACTCAGTCCCTGTTTGCCATAGGTTCAGGCAGCTGGATGGGCAGAGGTATAGGTAAAGGCCAGCCCCAGACAATTCCTCTCGTAGACGGAGACTTTATGTTCTCAGCCATATGCGAGGAGTATGGCGTACTGTTTGGTATAGGCATAATTCTGGTATACCTTTGCCTCTTTGTACTTTTGCTTAAAATTGTAGTTGAGATTCAGGATAAATATTACCGCCTTGTTGTAACAGGTATTACGACAATGCTCTGTACTCAGACATTTTTAACTATTGGCGGTGGTACGAGACTTATACCTTTAACAGGTGTCACCCTGCCTCTTATTAGTCGAGGCGGTTCTTCAGCTATGTCATGTATCCTCATGTTTGGTATATGCATAGGTGCCGGTATCCTTGGCACCAAAGCTGTAGCCGATGAGGAAGACGAGATAGAGGAAAAAGCCGAAACAAAGAATAACGTTAAAGCTCCAAAATATAAAGGCCCGGTATTTGATGAAGAATTTGAGGGGGATTACGATGATGTAGAGCCTGACAGACCTGTGCCGTTTGAAAATATGGCACGCAGGAGAGTGGCTATCCCTGATGATTTCAGCGACGAGACTGAGGTGCTGGCAGGCAGGGATTTAGAGCGTGCATTAAAGATGGAAATCCTCGATGATGCCATGACGAGGGAAAAGAAGAATCCTGAGCCGGAAAAAACAGAAAAGCCCCGGAATATCCGAAAGAAAAAGACTGTGTCTGATACTGAGAAAACTTTCTGGTCAGATCATGCATTCGTACCAACAAGCGTCCTTATGTGCTTCCAGATCATACTGTTCTTTATGATGATCATAAACATTGTAAAGTATATGAACTTCCAGAGGATCGAGGCTATCAGCAATGATTACAATATTGTCCGTCAGGAGCTTATGGCAGCTGAGACAATAAGAGGTCAGATACTTGCAAGTGACGGAACAATTCTTGCCGAGACTCTTATTGATGCTAATGGCAATGAGACAAGATATTATCCGTTTGGCGATGAGTATGCTCATGCCGTAGGCTACAGTACATACGGCAAAACGGGAGTGGAGAGTTATATGAATATTTATCTCATTAACTCCAATATCTCCTTTGCTGCCAGAACAGAAAACGGTGTAAACGGAGTTAAGAATCCCGGAGATAACGTAGTGACTACTCTTATCCCGGAGATACAGGATGTGGCCAGGTCGTCTCTTGGCGTTTATAAAGGCGCTATCATCGTGACCAAGGCAGATACAGGCGAGATACTTGCCATGTGCTCAACGCCTTCGTTTGACCCGAATACCATATCATCAAACTTTGCTGAAGTATCAGAGGATACAGTTAACTCAGTCCTTGTAAACAGGGTATCCCAGGGCCGTTACCAGCCGGGATCAACATTCAAGGTAGTCACTCTCCTTGAGTACATGAGAGAGAACCCGACTACTTACAAGAATTACAGCTATACATGTAACGGATATATAAAGGTCGGTCAGACGACTATC
>JAEEGL010767355.1_pt1 | contig 12074 bp, 9 predicted proteins | sample 9134231 | NCBI WGS metagenome assembly JAEEGL01 (sample SAMN16246548, study PRJNA631951) | gut metagenome | biome: gut microbiome; feature: rumen; material: fiber-attached | host: Bos | place: Iran: Karaj | collected 2018-10
CAGGGACCTTCTTCAGGAAGCGGTTCTTGACATAGTTCTCCGCAGCCTGCCCATTTGCAGACTGACAGAAGAATCCACCATGCGGCATCGCCATTCCGAATGCCAGCAGCATCATCAGAAATAATCTTTTCAGCATTTTTGTGACTCCTTTATTTTAACAAAACTAAAAATCATTGTCGTTTAAGCATGGTTGCGACTCCCGCGCCGAGGAACGCAAGCGGCGGCAGGCCGCCGCCGATGAACGGCGTGAGATATCCGTTCTTGGAGAGGACCATGAACAGTTCGCTGACGATGTAGAACAGCACTAGCGTGCCGACGGCGAGGGCGAAGCCCTTCATGAGTCCCATGCGGTCCGTGGAGATTGTAAGCGCCACTCCGAACAGCGCGCCGACGAGGGCGGCGAGCGGGAATGTCAGCCTGTGCCACAGCAGCACCTTCGCGTTGCGGCGCTCGCGGTTTGAGTTGACGATGTCGCTTTTCAGGACATGCAGGAGCTCTTTGATGTTCATGAGGTTCCAGTCGATGCTGTGGCTTGAGATGTCCTTCGGCGATTCCAGATAGGGCATTGCCGTCGTCTCGAAGAAGCGCTGTTTGCCGACGAGCTGGTTGCCGTCTTCGCCGTAGTTGAGGATGAAGCCGTTGTGGAATGTCCAGCCCTTGCCGTCGGTGAAATCTGCGGACTGCGCGGCCAGGAGGCTTTCATTTGTCCCGTCGGCCCTGTACTGCCTTACTATTATGCCGCTGGCGACGCCGTCTTCGGAGATGTTTTCAATCGTCCAGTCCCTCTTGTCGCGCCAGTGGTGGAATGTGATGCGTTTTACGAGCCTGTCCTTCTTGACGTATGTCGCCATGATGTAGTCCGCCTTTGCGGAGCAGGCGGGGCCCCACGATTCGTTCACCGCGAAGACGGCGGCGCAGGCGCAGGCGGTCATTATCCAGACGGGAAGGTTGCAGAAGAAGAGCGACATGCCTGCCGCCCGCATCGCCGTCAGTTCGTTGTGCCGTCCCATCATCAGTGTCGTGAAGCACGCCCCAAGCAGTGCGGAGATTGGCACGACGTTTGTCATGTTCTGGGGCTGGCGTGCGAGAAAATAGACGAACGCCATGCCGACGGGTGCCTTCTTCGAGAGGAAGTCGGACATGTCGTCGAAGATGTCTATCAGCAGGAAGAGGGCCGCGAATCCGAGAAGCGAGCAGATGAACGGCACGGCGTACCCTGCGGTCATGTATTTCATGATCACTGGGGAGAGCCGCCTATGCTGTGACGTTTCTGCCATGGTTCGGGGGGTGTTGTCAGTCGTCCTTGCGCTGGAGTACAAGTTTCACGACGCGCGTCTTGGTGAGAATCTCCTGGAAGCTTCTGCCTGAAGGGGTTGCGTAGATGAAAAGGGGAGTGAATATGCCGAAGGGGAACATGAATACCACATAGAAGAAGACCCTTCCGATCCAGAAGGAGTCGCCGTCGTTGCGGATAAGGTAGATGCCCCAGAACCTCTGGCCTGGCGTCTGCGTGTTGAGCGAGATGCTAAGCGTGAAATAGAGGAGGATGCTTGTCCAGTAGATCAGGAAGCCAATGTAGAATATTGAATTGCCGCCGATTATCTTGTGCGCGAACATCCACGCGAATATAAGGTATAGGATGACGAACCAGACCGCGAGGATCAGCCAGTCCGTCAGCGCCGCGAGGATGCGGAACGCGACAGGCGTGGTGGGGGCCGCGGCGGTGTCGGTGCGTACGAGGCCGTTCGTGCGTCCGTCGTCCATGTTCCTGACCCTGAGGTTGATGCGTGCCTTGATTCTGTTCCAGAGTGTGTTGTTCTTCTTCTCGACCTGCGACGACAGCTGCGCCTTCAGGATGGGTTTGATCGCATCCAATTCAATCGCGGGGTCCCACTTGTTGACAAGCGTGCTGCGAATTTTGGATTCGAGGGTTATCTTGCCTGTCTCGGCCAGTTTGACCACGGTCTGCTGGTCGATGGGCCCGAACTCCTCTCCGTCGCTGTTGCGAACCATGAAAAGACGGTCGTTTGCCATTTCCTGTCTATCCTGTTTTTGACGATTTTGCTCCCAAAAGGTCCAATCTGTTGCATTTTTACCAAAAAATGTACGGAAAAGGACATAATTTGCGCTCTGCCGATTTGACAGAAGCAAATATGCTGATAACATAACACATATACTTGTTTTTTCACCTTTCAGAGATGAAAGTTTTTGAGAAAATCGCTCAAAGGAGAAAGGAAAAGGAGAAGAGAAATGGAAAAAGTAGATGAAAATAACGACACCAGGGCCTTTTCGAAAAGGCATCTCTGGGCGCAGCTTGACGAGGAGACTGGCATCGCCTACATCGGCATCACGGATTTCCTCGCGGACCAGCTTGCCGAAATAGAAAGCCTCGATTTGCCTGAGGAGGATGACCAGATCGACATGGACACCATGTGCATCCATCTGCACCTCAGCAACAGGATACACCATCTGAGGACGCCGCTCTCGGGCCGCGTCGTGGAAATCAACAAGGAGGTCCTCGACAACTGCAGCCTCATCCACCTTGACCCTAACAAATACTGGCTGTTCTCGATGGAATATGACAACGAGGACGAAGTGAACCTCCTCATGGATGCACGCCAATACGCTGAATACGTGGACAAACTGCAATGAACGCAACAGGTGGTACAGATTCATCTGACCACGAAATGCCGATGCGTCCCCCGCGTGGGCTGCCATGCATTGCGACAGTCCTTGCTTTTCTGGGGGCGCATCTGTTTTTTACGGCAATATTCGTGGCGGCGTTGTCGCTGTCGTCGATGCTTGCCGTCATCGCTGTTTGGACATACGTGACGGTCGTGCCGTTCATCCTGTTTGCCGCGATCCCCTTTGCGAGCATGCTGGAGGAGATGCGCTGGATGCGGCTGCCCGCCATGGTTTGCACCGCTTTTGCGCCATTCATCACATGGTACTGCAGGACGGCGGGGCGGAACACCTATTTCGCCGTCTGCCTTCTGCTGCTCTGCGTTTCGGTGGTTTGGCTCCTGCAGTCAGTCAACCGCTGCTTTGAGGCAGTCTCGAAAGAGTGGCTCGACAGCGACAATGCAACCATCCGCCAGGCTGTGCGCCTCTCATACAAAAGCGTGATCTACTTTGTCATCGCGCCACTCTGCGCTGATTTGGTGGGAATCATCTATCGATCGCGTGAGTTCGACCATGTCTTCACATATATTCTGGACAACGTGACCGCCGCCGCCCCGCTTCCGATGGCATTCCTCCATTACGGCGGCCTTGTTGTCGCCTTGCTAGTTGAAGCCGCCATTGCAGTCGCGATGGCATATAAATTGATAAGGAGAAACTATGACAGAACTGATAACGGCACTGGATTACTCGAATGAGGCGGACGCCCTCGAGACCGTGAGAAGAATAGGCGACTCTGGAACGTGGTACAAGGTGGGGAAGGAACTCTTCACCGCCGCAGGGCCGTCTGTCGTCCGCAAACTGAAGGAGATGGGCAAGAAGGTCTTTCTGGACCTAAAGTTCCACGACATCCCAAACACGGTCTCGAAGGCGGTCCGCTCCGCCGCAGCAATCGGCGCGGACCTGTGCAACGTCCACGCCTCCGGCGGCCGTGCAATGCTCACCGCCGCCGCCGAGGCCGCCAATGACGCTGGCATACGGCTCGTCGCCGTAACCGTCCTCACCAGCATGGACGCGGCTGAACTCGCCTCTATCGGAATCGACGCCACGCCGCAGGAGCAGGTCATCCGTCTCGCGAAACTCACGCAGGCATGCGGCGTCTGCGGCGTCGTATGCTCCGCATTGGAACTGCCAGCCATCAGGCGCGAGTGCGGGCGGGAGTTTCTGACGGTCGTGCCTGGCATCCGCCCCGCAGGCTCCTCCGCCGACGACCAGAAGCGAATCATGACGCCCGCGCAGGCCGCCGCCGCAGGCGCTGACCTTATCGTCGTGGGGCGCCCCATCACCAAGGCCGACAATCCGTCCGCCGCAGCGGCTGCGGTCATGGCGGAACTTGTTGGAAATTAGCAATTAGCAATTTGGAGCTGTAGTCCGCCTGCGCCTTGCCGTGAAGCTTCGCGGAACGGCATGGCGCTTGAAGCGTCATCAACCGCTGATGGGTTGCTTTTGTGTCATCAAATGAAGATTGGAGGAACCATGAAGAAGAGTTTGTTATTGTTGTTCGCCATCGCGGCGTTCTGCATCGCGGATGGGAACCTGCTCACAAATGGCGATTTCGAGTCGGACAAGTTTTCCGCCGAACTGTATTCGGACTACACTCCAGGCACTTTTGAAATCAGGCAGTTTGTCGAGGACGGCAACTGGAACAAGTGCCTGCGTGCGGAACTGAAGAAACTGACCGTCATGGAGGACGGGAGCAAGAGGCTCGGCCTGCTGATGCATTTCGGACGCAGTGGAAAACTGCCTGGATTCAAGGCGAAGCCAAACACAACCTATCAGTTCTCGTTCGACATAAAGGGAGATGTGCCTGGCGCGGGCACCAAGGCCATCAGCTGGAGCGGCGACGAACCAGGCATCTGGACAAAATCCCGAAAGACCTTCGCCACATCCCTTGGCGGATTTGCGGTGAACAGCGAATGGACACGCCTCGAGGGGACTTTCCGCACTGGACCTGACGCCGAACGCGTGGCCCTCGGAATACAGCTCTGGAGCGATTCCAAGCAGGTGAGCGACTTCAAATGGAAGGAGGGCCAGTACATTCTAATCGACAATCTGATTGTCAAGGAGAGGCCAAACATGGCGCTTGGCGCTCCTGCTGCTGGCGCGGCGCCGAAGGCCGCCGTCGCCGACTGGAGGAAGTACGAGTGCCTGCCGTTCAAGACGGATTCGTTCATCAGCGCGAATGACGGCAAGCCGTCGCCGCTCAAATGCGCGGCGGATGTCTCCGTCGCGGGCGACGCCGTGAGGATCGTCGTCGAATGCACGGCCGAGACTCCCATCAAGGCGAACGTGAAGGAGGACCGCGACATCTGGCGCGACGACGTCGTGGAGATTTTCTTCGGGCCGACGGCGGCAGCGGACAGGACGCTCTCGCAGTTCGTGCTCGCCGCAGGCGGCGGAAGATACTGCGGCCGAGGCGGCATATCGGTGGCGACTCTTGACGCCTGGAAGGCCGTCCCGACGGTCAATGGCAACTCGTGGAAGGCGGTTTTCACCATTCCGTTCACGGAACTAGGCTATTCAGGAAAGCCGTCTGCGGGCGAATCCATCCTTTTCAATGTATCGCTTCAGCACGAAAAGACGCTTGCAACATGGTCGCCTGTCAGGGCCAACTTCCATGACACGGCAAGATACAATATGATAATATTCGGCACGCCCGCCGACTACGCCGCAAAGTGCATCGCGGCGCTGAAAGACTGTCCAGCAGAGTTCGTGGAGCGTCGGCAGGCGCTTGCAAAGGACGCTGGGAGCGCCGCAGAAATCCATGCGCAATTCGTTGCGCTTGAGGAAGATATAAAGAACGAGCGTTTGGGCAAGGCGACGTATCTTGTCGGGACGCTGCCTGTCACGGCGGACTACGAGCTGCCTTTGGAATTGGATGTCAAGAACATCATCTTCGATGGCGGCAAGCCGATAGAGGTGCGCGGCGCCGTCAAAGAAGTCGCCTCGCTTCCGATAACGATAACCAACCGCACCGACGAGCCGGAGGCATACCGCGTGATTCTGCACCAGAACTGCTCCCAGACAGATTGGGAGGCGTTTGGATTGGCGGACGGCTTCCCGAAGGGTAATATCGAGATGATGGAGGCCATAGCGCAGAAGGACAGCGACAAGCCTGGTGCGAAGCAGCGCTACGACGCCCTTCCGAAGATGAACCAGGCATTCATCGTCACCATTCCAGCCAGGCAGACAGGAATGGTGTGGATCAATTTCGACTGCACGGGCGTCGAGCCGAAGAAATACACGGGCATGATTCGCGTCTCGCCGCTTGGTGAGAAGGCGTCGATAAACGCCCGCAAATACGACGGCCCGATGAGGGACTACAAGGTCTGCCTTGAAGTGCTGCCCATCGAATTGGATTTCAAGAATCCCGAGAATCCGACGTGGCTCATGGAGCGTGGGACGACGGAGGCACTGTTCGCGAAGGAGGTCGCTCTGGGCGGACGCTATCTCATGGTCAGTCCGTGGAGCTTTGCCTTCAAGTTCGACGGACAGGGCAACGTTCTCGATTCAAACCTTCCGAAAGTTACCGAGTGGCTCAGGAGACATGTCGAGCGCTACGAGAGGCACGGCTGCCGCAACGGCGTGCTATTCCTTGTGTCGTTCAGCGGTTATTCCGTCTTCGAGAAGAACTTCATGCCAAAGACGATAAAGGTGATGTCGCCGGAGTGGCGCAACTGCTGGGCGAACAACCTGAAGGCGATGCGGGAAGTCTTCCACCGGGCGGGCGTGAAGGATTCGGAATGGGGCGTCGAGGTCTTTGACGAGCCGCCTGTGCAGAACATCGAGCGCGATCTGGAGGTGACTAGAATCGCCCGCGAGACTCTGCCAGGCGTCCTGCTTGAAATCACATGGGCGGCGCCGAATTTCGGCCAGACTCCAGAGACCATCCGCAAGTTCGACCAGTATTTGGACACGCACTGCTTCTGGGCGTCGCACTGCGGTTCGCCAGACTACAGGAAACTGATGAAGGAACTGCAGGAGGCAGGCAAGGAGTACATGATATACTACTGCAGCACCTCCATGCGCGAGAGCCTCTACCGCTACTACAGGCTGCATGCGTGGCGCACGGTGGAATGCGGCGCGAAGGTCATTGGCCTATACTATTTCGTGGATGCGCCGTACGGCTCCGTCGGCGCCGTCAACTGGAAGGCCGCCGCCGCGGGAGGACTCATGTACCGCTCGGACGACGACTGCGTCAGCACCGTCCGCCACCAGGCCTTCCGCATGGGAGTCACCGACATCGCATATCTCGGAATCCTCAAGCGCCTCTCCGCAAAAGGCGACTCCGCACTCCACAAGGAGGCGAGGGCGTTCCTTGAATCGGCGCCGAAGACCGCTATAAGGGAGGCGCACGACAGCAAATGCGCGGACAGGCTCCGCGAAAAGACCATCGATTTGATCCTCAGACTTCAAAATACCAAATAAGTTTTGTTATTATGCTTGGCATAATAATAGTGATATACAAATCCCACGAGCAGACGGCGGCGTATGTCAGCCGCCAGCTGCCGAAGATCGCGCTTGAGCATCGCACGGTCGTCGTTGACCAGGCGAGCGATGTCGCCGTCTCCAAGGCGCTCGCGGAGCAGCTGGGGGCCGTCTGGATTGAGAGCGGCGCCGACGGTGTTCCCGTCGCGCCGCTATATGTGCTCCACACGCCCGAAAACATGGGATACGCGCGCGGCAACAATCTCGGCGTGAAGTTCCTGCTGGATATCGACGGCGCGACGGACAAGATGCTCTTCTCCAACGACGACATCGAGTTCCTTTCCGACAACGTTGTCGATGTGCTTGCCGAAAGGCTGGACGCCATGCCAGACGTCGCTTGCATCGGGCCGATGGTCATTGATTTGGCGGGCAAGCCGCAAGGGCCAGGCTACCGTCGTCCAGAGATAGGATACACGGTCAGGAGGAATTTCGGCGAGCCGTTTTTCGGCGGCGCGCGTTACGCTTTGGACACTGGGCGCGAACGTGTCTCGGAGGCGGTTTACATGGTGGAGGGCTGCTTCCATCTCGTGAGGACGGCGGATTTCCTGGCCGTCGGGATGTTCGATGAACGGACGTTCCTCTATTGGGAGGAGCGTATCCTCTCCGAACGGCTTGCCGCGATTGGCAGGAAGGTCTATTACGATGCCTCTGTGAAGATTCTGCACTATGTCGGAAACACGATACGGCAGCACGCTCCGAACCTGCTCCTTGTGGAGTGCGAGTTGGCGGGGCAGCATATATATTATTGTATATATAGACGGATAGGCGTGCTCGCAAGAATGGCTTTGCGCATTTCTGGATGGTGCCGCATGACGCTGGTGCGGCTGTGCATCGTCAAACATAAGTTGTTGTGCGCGGCAGCGGGCCGCGCATGTTCATCTAAATAGCAATTGAATACAGGAACAATAAATGCAAAACGAACTGATGACGAATGTTGCGGAGCGCTGCGGAGTCGTCCACAGGATGACGGAACTCTGCGAGGAGAAGGACTGGCGGTACATGCCGTACGAGACGATGTCTGGAATCAAGGGGACGATGATATGGTCGTCCGCCGAGGAGGGATTCCGCGAACTGTCGATGCCGCTGCCAAGCGCAGGACCATGCAGGATATACATCGGCATGGCGTGCCTTGGGGACTTCACCGCAGTACGGCTGCGCCTCAGCGGCGAGAGGCAATGGCGCCTGATAAGGGGATTTGGCATCAACTGGTTCCCTGAATGCATAGAATATCTCTACAAGGAGGCGGATTTGAACGGGCAGTCGCTGGAAATCTCCACGTATGGGAATTCGCTCGCGACGCTCGCGTGGGTTCGCATCGAAGGCATGGACGGCGAACCGCCGAAGCGCATCCGCCAGTGCGTCGCCACACTGGACGGCTATTGGACGGACACGCTCGAATCCTATTACGACAAGATCGCAGCCCTGTCAGGCGGAAACGTTGGGCGGATTCAGTTCTGCCTCGGCGAAGCGGATGTAGTGACGCATTTCACGACAAAGGTAGGCACCAATGGGATGGACACAAGATTCGGCGTCCACATGACACCGTTGCATAAGGATATCACATTGCAGGTGAACAAGTTGCGCAGCGAGGAGCCAGAGCTTGTCCCAAAGCTCATAGCCTTCACGCATGAATGCAAGATGGATTTCTACGGCGCGATTCGCCTTGGCGCATGCTACATGCCAGGCACTTGCCAGCATTCGGAGTTCTTCCACTCTCATCCCGAATGCCACTGCACACTTCAGGACGGCACCCACATCGCGAGGTTCAGTTTCGCCGTTCCAGAGGTCAGAAAACATTTTCTTGCGCTGATGGACGAGATGACCGATTTCGATTTGGACGGCCTGAATCTGATTCTGATGCGGAGCGTGCCGCTAGTCGCCTTCGAACCCGCGTTCCGCGAGGCGTTTGAGAAGCGTCACAGCCTATCGCCGCTTGGGCTGCCAGAGGACGACGAACGCATCATCGCCCTCCGCTGCGAAATCATAACCTCCTTCTTCAAGGAGATTCGGGCCATGCTCGACGAGAAGGGCAGGCGGCGCGGACGCCGCTTCGGCTTCTCGCTCGACGTCCTTGCCACGCCAGAGGCAAACCACTCCTTCGGCATTGATCTGGAGACGCTTGTGCGGGAGGGCATCGTCGATTCGCTCGAAATCGATGGCGCGTTGATGAAGCGCGACCATGACGAGAAAATCGGCAACATCGACTTTGAGTATTTCGGAAAGCTCTGCGCTGGAACGAATTGCAAATGGTATCCGAAGGGCGAGGCATGCGAGCCTTTCGACGAGTTCTACCGCCCGACATTCGACAACGGCGCCTCTGGACTCTTCCTGTGGGACGCATGGGACCATGATCCTGTCTGGGCGAGACGGTGGGAGACGCTCACCAATCTCATGCGCGGCATAGAGCCGCCGCTCGCACCAGAACGCCTCCATCTGCTGCGCACTCTCGACGGCTTCGACTACGACAAGTTCACACCGCACAACGCTTTCTAATATATAACTATGCATAACAATATACTTCAGCATAATGGAATATCAGTTTCGTATGATGGGACGCTGCTTGAAATGTCATGCGCGGGCCTTGAACGAACGATTGATTTGAGCGGTGGGACTGTCCGCACCGTCGGCCTGCGGCTCGGAGGAAGGGAGATTGCAGGGCAGGGCGGTGCGCTCCCGCGCGACTTCCATGTCATCGGCATGCGGCAGGACAGCGAAGAGCTTCCGTTCAAGGTGACGAACGTCTCGGCAGATTGGGTGGAGGCTCAGAACGAGTCGCCCCACGCGGAGGTCGCCGTCGCCATCGAGGACGCATTCTGCGGCATTCAGTACGTCCGCCGCTATTATTTGTATCCAGGCGTCGCCGCCATCGGCGTGCGGACGGAACTCGAGACCGCCGTCGTGCCGCATATCTATTGGTCCCGCCGTGGCGATCTGAACAGATACGGCGACCGCTTGAGGCAGGAGACTTGCACCGATGCGCTGCGCCTTCCGTCCTGCGCGTCGCTCCGCTCCATCGAGTTCTTCGGCAGGACGGACTACACCGACCACCTCTACGAAGAGCATGCCGAATCCGAATTCATGAACGGCAACATCCTGATAGCGGACGGCGCCTGCGGCGGCGTGGCGTTCCTTCAGGAGGCGCCGCCATCCACCGAGAGGCGAGACTACGAGACGCACGACTTCAGGATCGTCCACGACGGCGACTCCACCGAAATCTACTCGTGTGGATGGGGAGTCGCCCCTGGCGAACTGGCGCTGAGCCGCGGCGGCAGGCACTTCTGCGGCGACAGGCATGTCCTGTTCGCCTTCGACGACGCGGCGGCGATTCCGCGCATCATAAAGGACTACATGCGTGTCCGCTATCCAATCCCGAAGGAGCGTTCTGGCCTTGTGGTGGTGAATCCGTGGGGAAGCGGCAATTTTAGGGAGCGAATCGGCGAACAATTCCTGCTGGACGAGATTGCCGCGACCGCGAAGGTCAACGCCGACTACTATCAGATTGACGACTCGTGGCAGGCTGGCAAAATTATAGATTTATGGCATCAGAACAGAAATGTCGAACCCAGTTTTTGGAACATCTCCAAAACACTGTTCGGCGGCACTTTCGCGCCCTTGTGCCAGGCAGCGGAGAAGGCGGGCGTCAAACTTGGACTGTGGCTGGCACCGTCATCGAACGTGGATTATGATAATTATATGGATATGGCTTCTCTAATCGGGAAAATGTACCATGAGTATGGAATCGACCTTTTCAAGATAGACGGGATGCAAATGCGCACGAAACTCGCGGAGGAGAATCTCGAACGCCTTTTCAAGAGGGCGCTGGAAAGAACAGACGGAAGAATCTTCTTCAATCTCGACACCACAAACGGCCAGCGGCCAGGCTATTTCATGTTCCTCAACTACGGCAACATATTCCTGGAGAATCGGTATGTCTGTCATAAGTGGGGGCTCGGATACCATCCCGCCAAGACGCTCCGCTCTCTCTGGCAGCTCTCAAAGTACCTCTGCCCGCAGTACCTCCAGATCGAGATTCCAGACCCTGCAGACATCAATGCGGAATTCTATTACGACAAGCCGAATCCCGCCGACTATCCCGTCGAATATTGGGCGGCAATCTCGCTATTTGCCAATCCGCTCATCTGGTTCGCGCCGTCGATTTGCCCCGATGACATCCGCAAGCGCATCGCAAATGTCATGGCTGTCCATAAAAATATCTGGAAGGATATCTACGGCAGCAGAGTCTATCCAATCGGCGGAGAGCCATGCGGAAGCGCCTTCACGGGCCTCCAGGCCTGCTGCGATGGCGGCCATGGATATATTCTCGCTTTCCGCGAGGCGCAATGTCCCGATTCGGAAGTGCAGTTGACTCTCGCGGACGACGTCTGCGGCACACCCCAGCTGGTCTATTCGCCCTTCGGCGCGAATTGCTCCGCAGATGGCCGCAACGCCGCTCTCACCCTCGAATCACCCGCATCCTTCGCACTATGGAGATACTGAGGGGACAGTCCGAGAAATCATTGAGTTGAGGACACTGCGTGAGATGGTACTGACGGCAAGGGGCTTCCGCAATCGCGGAGATGGCCAGCCGTACACGATGCCGAATTACGAGAACGCCCCTTCAAATTGCCGTGTGGCGTAACTGCCGCCAGAGCAGCGGCGGAGCGGCTTTTGCAAAGATTGCCGTTTCAGTTGCGATGGTCAGGCGTTCTCCAATTGCATTGACAATTCAATCTGTCGGATGTCATCAACGGTGGCTCCAGTGATGTCGCTGATTTCATGCATGGAAGTTCTTCTCTTGAGAAGCCTCATCACAATTGATTTTATGGTTTCTGCCCTGCCTCTCGCCTCACCTCTTTCCTCTCCTATTGCCTCACCTATTGCCTTGCCTTCCAGCAGCCCAGACTTGC
>JAEEGL010930500.1_pt1 | contig 12074 bp, 9 predicted proteins | sample 9134231 | NCBI WGS metagenome assembly JAEEGL01 (sample SAMN16246548, study PRJNA631951) | gut metagenome | biome: gut microbiome; feature: rumen; material: fiber-attached | host: Bos | place: Iran: Karaj | collected 2018-10
AGAAGATGCGGAAAAAGCGGCCTCCTTTTACCCATGGTCTCACTGGGGCTATGGCATAATTTCGGGTCGGTGGATAACTACGAAAATATGCGTGCCATCTGCCGGGCGGCCTTTGACAACGGGATAACGCACTTTGATCTTGCAAATAATTACGGGCCCGTTTACGGATCGGCGGAGGAGAATTTCGGAAGGATCCTCAAACAGGATTTTTCAGGCCTCAGAGATGAGCTCATTGTCTCTACCAAGGCCGGGTATGATATGTGGCCCGGGCCCTATGGCGATCACGGGAGCAGGAAATACCTGATAGCAAGCCTTGATCAGAGTCTTAAGCGTCTGCAGCTTGATTATGTGGATATCTTTTACCATCACAGGATGGATCCAGATACTCCCCTTGAGGAGACGGCACTGGCGCTTTCTCAGATAGTTTCAAGCGGGAAGGCTCTCTATGTCGGGATATCAAATTATGACGGAGAGACAATGAAACGGATGACAGAGATCCTTACAAAGCTTCACGTTCCGTTCATCATCAATCAGAACCGCTACAGTATTTTCGACAGAACGATAGAAAAGAACGGGCTTAAAGCAGCTGCGAGAGAAAAGGAGAAGGGTATTATCGCCTTTTCACCCCTGGCTCAGGGACTGCTTACCGACAGATATTTAAAGGGTATCCCTGAAGACAGCAGGATAAAAAAGGACGGAAGGTTCCTTAAGGAATCGGACGTGACCGAAGAAAGGCTTGAGATCATAAAGAAGCTTGACCGTCTTGCAAAAGAGCGTGGGCAGACACTTGCCCAGCTCGCCCTTTCCTGGGTATTAAAAGATGACGATATCACAAGCGTGCTCATAGGCGCCAGCCGTCCCGAGCAGGTACTTGACAATGTTCAGATCGCATCGCAAAAGCCTCTGGACGATGAGGATATCGGGAATATCGACAGGATCCTTTCATAACAGGGCAAAGCTTCTATCATAACATTATCATATAATATCACGAACAGGTTCGTGCCGAAGTGCACGATTTGCTTAAAGCAAATCGGCACAGGAAGGACAGGAAATGAAAAGAACAGGTTATTTTATTGTATTACTTATGTCGGCGCTTCTTTTTGTCAGTAAAAGAGCACTTCCCGTATATTCGGTTTATGCTTCTGAACTCAATGAGGTAAGTTTCATTTCAGAGGAGACGCCGGATCAGGAAAAAGATCTTCTGACTGAGCAGGACAGTGTGCCCACAGCCACCGATGTAACCGAGGAGATGTGCAGCGCGGATTACTGGTTTTACAGAAACAGCGGCTGCAAAACAGGCATAAACAGGCTGCTGATCACCAAAGAGGAGATTCAAAAGCTGAATGAAGATATCCTTGCAGTGCCGGAAGCGAATATGCACGATCTTGTCAATATGCCTTCCGCCTATAACGCCGACGAGCTCAGAAAAAGGCTTGTTGCAGCAACGGCCGAGGCGCCTAAGGAGATCGTGTATGTTAACACAGAAGAGGTAAAGGCAGCGGATTATTACGGCAAGCTGGCAGAAATCGTAGATGCCACCGGATATACGGGAGGCGAAAGGCAATATGAGTATTGTGTTGCCGTAAAGAGAACCATCATCAGTTCTATTCCCGGGGATGCCTATATCGGCTACTCGGCGTCCGATACGGATGATGAGAAGGTGCTGGCGGCTCTTTGCGTAAACGAACCCTTCCTCACAGGCCAGAAGGCAAGAGTGGAGGGTAAGGATTATTACTGGGGATATTCTGATCTGGTATCGGGCTGGGTAGCAGCAGAGGATCTGGCAATCTGTACAGATAAGCAGGAATGGCTTGATGCATGGAAGACTGAGCCGGGCGGAGATGACTTCATAGTGGTCACACAGAACCGGATAGAACTCGAGCCACTGCCTTCAATACCTGAACTTTCCGGCGTGAAGCTCACCTTTGCTACCATATTAAAGAGTGTTCCCGAGGATAAGTATCCCGTCTCCGTAGGTGAGAGAGGCCCGTGGAACAATTATGTGGTATATCTTCCCACAAGAGACGAAAACGGCAGATATGTAAAGCGCATAGCCCTTATATCCCAGCACAATAAGGTGAGCACCGGCTATCCCGACATGACACAGGCTGAGCTTTTAAGGGTCGCCTTTAATAATCTCGGCGACCGCTATGGCTGGGGCGGAATGCTGGATTCCATGGACTGTTCCCTTTTTTCGAGAAACGTTTACCGCTGCTTTGGCCTTAATATTCCCAGGAACACCAACTGGCAGCAGAAGATCCCGGGCCGCAGGATAGAGCTTGCCGGACTGACCGATGAAGAAAAGCTTGATATAATTAAAAAGCTCCCCGCGGGAACCATTCTCTTCCTTCCGGGACATATCATGCTTTATACCGGTTGTGACAGAGCTGCCGGCGAGGATATGGCATTTGTTATTTCCGACTCCGGATCTCTTTCCGACAGTACGGGAGAGCTTGATGTCCGCAGCATGTATTCGATCATACTGAACCCTCTTACAGTTCGCAGAAGAGCAGGAACCACCTGGCTTGAAAATATTACGGCTGCCGTTCTGCCCATATCCGGACTGAACTTCGATTTTGTGGAAAAGAACCTTCAGGGAAAGATCACCCTTCCTGATCCGCGTTACGGAAAAGTCCCCGCGGCGGAGGGACAGACCTATGCTTCCTCAAGGGATACCCTGCCGCTTGAAACTTTTTTAAACTCAACACAGGATCTCTATATCAGCTTTTCGGAGGCTGACGACTTCATAGGAGAAACGCTCTTTGTAACGGCGGTGAAGGGGAGCAGGATCACCACAAGAAGTACTGTAGAGAGCGTTACCTGCGATAAATCGGTTGCATCAAAAAAGATCGACAAGGCAAACGGCCTTGCCACGATAACCCTGAAAAAGTCGGGACCGGTCACATATAAAATGAGTGACGGGAAAACCTTCGAAGTATATTTTACGGTAGAAAAGCCACGGCCCGCAAAGTCCTCTGTAAAAAAAGCTTTCAATGCGGCCAAGGATGACCCCTCCGATACCATAGCCCTTGGGATCGGGGAGCTTTTCGGCACACAGCTGGACGGCGGGACCTTAAGCATCGTATCTCAGAAAAACGGAAATGCCGGCCTTGTGGACAATGTTTTAATAATGAACAGGAAAATCCCGGGAAGCGTGAAGCTGAAATATACATATCTTGATAAGACCTGGACGATAAAGATCGAGTCGGGAAGATAAATCGCACCCCTGCTCGCCGCGCGGCCCGCGCGGCTTGCCCCGGAAATCTTCCTTACGCGGGCCTGCGCATAAAAAAAATACCGGGCTGACTTCAGCCCGGTATTTTATGATCAATTCAATTCCCGCTTTTGTACCTCAGTTTATCCTCATACATCGCCTTATCGGCCCGTTTGAATACCAGCTCCACAGAATTGTCGTCGGAGGCATATTCAGCCATGCCGGAGGCCGCGGAATAGCGTTCCCAGGGCTGGGCTTTGGTATTCTTATCGGTTTCCCTGAAGCTTTCCCGCAGCTGCATAAGTCTTTCGTTTCTTTCCTCAAAATCATCCCCCATAAGAAGGACTACAAACTCATCACCGCCGATCCGGTAAATGGAGGAGTGCTTATAGGTATCACAGATGACCTTACAGGTTCCTTTTAAGTATCTGTCCCCGAAGGAGTGTCCGTAGGTATCATTTACATGCTTCAGATTATTGACATCCACCATTACAACGGCAAACTCGATCCCGGAATCCTTCAGATCCCGGTCCATCTCTTTTATCCGTTCGGAATACGCTGCCTTGCTTCCGACCTGAGTCAGGGGATCCTTATAAGCAGCCTTACTGATCCTCTTGATCTGGTTGATATAGTCCACCACATTGGTCTGCATGGACCGGATCCCTTCGGTGATGGCCTCGATCTCATCCCCGCTGTGGATAGTATAGGTCATAACACCGGATTCCTTATAGTTTTTATTCTCTGCCGGGGAAAACATCTTCATTTCAGCCGTGATGTCGTTCAAAGGTCTTACGATCATCCGGTTTATTATCTGTATGGCGATAAAGATCACCACTGCCGTAAGTCCCATGGCGCCTAAAAGCATCCAGAAAAGCATCTGCCTGCGCTCCGCCATGATGTCATCCATTCCCACATCACATCCGACATGACATATTATGGAGCCGTCAGCGTCGTAAACGGGGGCATACCCGGAACAGAGCCAGCCCCAATCCCCGTGGGATATCATGGGCTCCACCTCCCCGGCGGCCTCAATGCCCAGAAGCTCTTCCTCTCTTTCCTCATAGTAGCCGGTCTCATACAGCGGATTATCATCATCGTCCAGAAGATACATATCCGTTTTCGCGTTTTTATCGCCCCAGACTACGATATACAGATATTTGAGATCCGTCATTGTCCTGAGATAACGTACAAGTATCTCCCTGTTCCTGCTATAGTCCTCCCAAAGCCCTTCCTTCTTAAGATATTCCTCTATGAGGGCTTCATCATCATTTTCCTCCGCCTTGTCTCTCAGGGCCTGATACTCCTCTGATTCCGCGGTCTCACGCAGCTTCTTTAAAAACTGCGGATCAACAAAGGAAGCGAAATTCCTTGCCGATGTTATGGTAAGGCTTTTAAAATAGGAATCAATCTGATCAGCGTTCATGAAGTATCCCACCAGAGCCATGGCCATCGCCACAAAAAAGACCGTGATACCTATGAACAGGTACATTTTCCTTCCGATTGAGCTTTTAAATCTGTTCAGCATAAAATCATCCTCACTGAATACGGTTGTCCCTGCCATATATTCTACTATATCAGTTTCTGCAATTATGTCAAACATTTGTACCGGATTTCGTGCCCCGTTAATGGTAACACTTTATTTATTTTTCGATATATGTTAGAATAGGCGTGATTTGCAAGGGGGAAGATAATGGCACGAAGTGCATTTGACCCCGACATCATGAAAATAACACAGAATAGAGGAGTGCTCTATGGCAACTTTATGGGGAGGGCGGTTTACCAAGGAAACCGACACTCTTGTTAACGAATTCAATGCCTCTGTCATGTTTGACATCAGGCTTTACAGACAGGATATCACCGGGAGCATAGCCCATGCCGGAATGCTTGCGAAGCAGGGCATCATCACTGAAGAGGAACGTGATGAGATCATAAAGGGGCTTCGCTCGATACTTGCCGATATTGAGGAGGGGAGACTCGTCGCCTCCGAAAAATATGAGGATATTCACAGTCTGGTGGAGGCTGAACTCATAGAAAGAATAGGAGATGCCGGCAAAAAGCTCCATACCGGAAGGAGCAGGAACGACCAGGTAGCTCTGGATATGAGAATGTATACAAGAGATATCATAGGAGAAACCGACCTGCTTGTCAGAGATCTTCTCAATTCTCTGTTAAAGCTTGAAGAGGAGCATCTTGATACCTTCATGCCGGGCTTTACGCATCTTCAGAAGGCCCAGCCCGTTACCCTGGCCCATCATCTCGGGGCCTATTTCGAGATGTTTAAGAGAGACCACGAAAGGCTCAGGGACTGCCTTGAGAGAATGAATTACTGTCCCCTCGGAGCAGGAGCCCTGGCGGGCACCACCTATCCCCTGGACCGGGAATATACCGCGAAGCTTCTTGACTTCAAGGAGCCGACCCTGAACAGCATGGATTCGGTCTCCGACAGGGATTATCTGATAGAATATCTCTCCGACGCATCGATGATAATGATGCACCTGTCCCGCTTCTGCGAGGAGCTCATTATCTGGAACAGCAATGAATACGGCTTTATCGAGCTTGACGATGCCTATTCCACCGGAAGCAGCATCATGCCCCAGAAAAAGAATCCCGATATCGCCGAGCTCATCAGAGGAAAATGCGGCAGGGTGTATGGCGCTCTTGTTTCACTGCTGGTCACGATGAAGGGACTGCCTCTTGCCTATAACAAGGATATGCAGGAGGATAAGGAGCTGTCCTTTGACGCGATGGACACGGTGACAGGATGCTTAAGGCTCTTTAACCGGATGCTCTGCACTGTCACATTTAATAAGGAAGTAATGGAAAAAAGCGCTGCAAGAGGCTTTACAAATGCCACCGATGCTGCCGATTATCTGGTAAATAAGGGAGTCTCCTTCAGGGATGCCCATGAGATCATCGGAAGGCTGGTGCTTTTCTGCATAGACAGGAAAAAATCCATCGACGAGCTGTCTCTTCAGGAGCTTAAGAGCATTTCAGAGCTCTTTGACGAGGATATATATGAGGCGATAAGCCTTGAGACCTGCGTGGAAAAAAGGCTCACACAGGGCGCACCGGGGAGGGCGGCCATGCAAAAGGCCATAAGGCAGAACCGCAGTTATCTTGAGGAGCAGTTTCAGATCTGATAATAATGGTTTAATCGGAGAATAAGTTATTGTCGCAGCCCAAAAAGCTGTGAACAGTAACCATTCCCTGTGAATAAGAGGAGGAAAAAAGATGAGTGAAAAGCTTAAGGTAGGAATTCTCGGCGGAACCGGCATGGTCGGACAGCGGTTCATATCGCTGCTTGAAGATCACCCCTGGTTTGAGGTGGTAACTGTTGCCGCGTCAAAAAGAAGCAGCGGAAAGAGCTATGCAGAGGCTGTTGAGGGAAGGTGGAAGATGACCACCGATATCCCCGCGGCGGTTAAGGACCTTACCGTAATGGATGTTCAGGACGTAGATAAGGTAGCCGGGGATGTGGATTTTGTATTCAGCGCCGTGGATATGACCAAGGATGAGATAAGGGCTATCGAGGAGCGCTACGCAAAGACCGAAACTCCCGTAGTGTCCAATAATTCCGCCCACAGATGGACTCCGGACGTTCCCATGATCGTTCCTGAGATAAATCCCGAACATATCGAGGTGATCGATGCCCAGAGGAAGCGTCTTGGAACCGTGAAAGGCTTTATAGCCGTAAAGCCCAACTGCTCGATCCAGAGCTATACCCCCGTTCTTGCGGCATGGAAGAGCTTTGAGCCCACAGAGGTTGTGGCGACTACCTATCAGGCTATTTCGGGAGCGGGCAAGACCTTTAAGGACTGGCCCGAGATGGAGGGAAACATCATTCCCTATATCGGCGGTGAGGAAGAAAAGAGCGAGCAGGAGCCCCTTCGTATCTTCGGAAAGGTAGAGAACGGCCGGATCGTGAAGGCTCAGAGCCCGATTATCACCACGCAGTGCATAAGGGTTCCCGTTTTAAACGGTCATACGGCGGCGGTATTCGTAAGGTTTAAAAACAGGCCCTCCAAAGAGGAGCTTATAGAGGCCATGGTATCCTTCTCAGGGGAGCCTCAGAGGCTTGAGCTTCCCAGCGCTCCCAAACAGTTTATCAGGTATCTTGAGGAGGACAACCGTCCTCAGGTTACCCTCGATGTGGACTATGAGAACGGAATGGGGATATCCATCGGTCGTCTCAGGGAGGATACGCTTTTTGATTATAAGTTTGTGGGGCTGTCCCATAATACCATAAGAGGGGCGGCAGGAGGAGCTGTTCTCTGCGCCGAGCTGCTTAAGGCAAAGGGGTACATTACGGCCAAATGATCCGGCGCTGAGAGTATTTCTGATGGATAAGATCAAATACCGGCTTGATATGCTTACTGCTTATAATGAAAAGCTCATAAACAGCGACAGGATGTATAAAATGATCGCGCTGTCTACGGGCGGGATCTATTATTACAGAAATATCAGGCACAACATAACCGAACTGACAGGTCCCTGGGATAAATATCTGGGTTATAAGCCCATCCCCGGGGAGTTTACACTAAACGATCTGAGCACGTTCATAATCAGAGAGGACTTTGAACGCTTCCTTACTCAGATCGCCGACATGGATAAAAGAGGAGCGGAGCTTGCCCGTCTTTCACTTAAGGGAAATAACGGGCAGGTTTTTGACTGCTTCGGAGCCGTATACTATGATGCGGACGGCAATGTGACAGACAAGCTGACAGGACTTATTAAGCGGCTGCCAAATAACGAGGCATGAAGCGCCTTTCGGGGGAGCTTTCGCGATATGACAGCAGGATCAGGAGAACAGGATGATTCAGGAAAGAAGTGTGGAGTACGAATATCTGCGCGGCTTTTATAACAGGGAAGAGAATCAGATAGTGATCCTTTACGGAGACAGGAACAGCGGGATTTCCGAATTCGTAAGGGATTTTCTTAAGGGAATGGACTATTTCTACTACCTGGCCAGACCCTGTTCAAATGAAGAGCAGCTTATCCAGTGGAGGAACGAGCTGAAGGACGAGCTGCCGAGAGGAACGGAATTCCAGAGCGGATATATCGGCATCATTTCCGCCATGCTTAATCAGAAATGTGAAAAAAGGGTAATTGTTGTCGATGAATTTCAAAACATCGTCCGATCCTCCGGAGATTTTCTCGAGACTCTGATAGGTGTCACCACAGATAAGTGGAACAATCAGCCGGTTCTTTTTCTTCTTGTAACGAAAAGCTCATACTGGGTGGAAAATCTGATGGTTGAAAAGCTGGGCAGATCCGCATATGAGATCTCCGGGCTTATCAAGCTCAACGAGCTCAAATTTTTAAATATCGTCAGGCATTTTAAGAACTATGAGCTAAAGGACTGTGTTGAGGCTTATTCCATACTGGGAGGCTTTAAGGAGCTCTGGGAAAAATTTGACGACTCCATGAGCATAAGCGAGAATATCTGCAGAAATATCCTTACCGAGGGAAGCCCTCTGTATGAGTACGGAATGAAGATCCTTCCCGAAGAGCTGCGGGAGCCGGCAGTCTATTATACCATCCTGTCCGCACTGTCCGGAGGGAGGGAAAAGCTTAACGATATCTATAAATATACCAGCTTCAGCCGGGCCAAGATCAGTGTATACCTCAAAAACCTTATTACCCTGGGCATTGTGCGAAAGGTGGATTCCTACGGCACCGCCTGCAGGGAAAATGCCCAGAAGGGGATATACCGGATATCCAATCCCTTCACGGCCTTCTGGTTCCGTTTTGTTTTTAATCATCAGTCGATGCTTAAGCTGATATCTCCGGAAAAATTCTATCAGAGATATATCGCCCCGGGCTTTAACGAGTATACCGCCCGATATTTTACTGAGGTATGCTCGGAATATCTTGAGCTCATGAACCGCATGGGCAAGCTTTCCTTCAGATATACCAAAAAGGGCAGCTGGATAGGGAAGGTCGGAAACATCGATATTATCGCCCAGGATGAGGAAGGTCATACTCTTTGCGGCTTCTGCAGCTACGAGAAGAACAGGATGAGCTATGAGGATTACGAATGGTTCATGTTCTGCGTAAAACAGGCCAAGCTTAAGGTAAACGACTATTTTCTGTTTTCCTCGGGAGATTTCGATGAGCGTATAATACAGGAAGCAGAGGAGAAAGGGAACGTTTATCTTATTGATGCCTCAAAGCTCTGATAAAACCGGTTGAATTTTGCCAAAATGAATGATAAAGTTGTTGAGTGGTTTATGTCACGCTTTATTGAACACAGAACAGCATATTTTTAGGTGAAAGCCCTTATTTAAAAGGAGGAAAGCATTATGAAAAAAATGATTGCATTATTACTTGCCGGTGCTATGACGGCTTCTGTTCTCGGCGGCTGCGCGGTTCCTGCCGGCACGGCTTCCACGGCTCCTGGCGCTTCCGAAGCACAGGAGGCCGGCACAGATACCGCAGGCGGCACTCTTATAATGGCTACCAACGCGGAATTTCCGCCCTACGAATTTTATGACGGAAGCGAGATCGTCGGCATCGATGCGGAGATCGCCAAGGCCATAGCCGATGATCTGGGAATGACCTTAAAAATAGAGGATATGAATTTTGATTCCATAATCGCTTCGGTACAGGCCGGCAAGACAGACATGGGAGTAGCCGCGCTCACCGTTACCGAGGACAGGCTTCAAAATGTAAACTTTTCAGATTCCTATGCCGATTCCGCGCAGATGATAATTGTCAAAGAGGACAGCGATATAGCAGGCCCGGATGATCTGGATGGCAGAACAGTCGGGGTACAGCTGGGAACTACGGGAGACATCTATGCCGAGGACATTGAAGGCGCCACCATCGAGCGCTATAACAAGGGCATGGAAGCCGTTCAGGCTCTTTCCCAGGGAAAGATCGATGCGGTCATAATCGACAGAGAGCCCGCCAAGGTATTTGTTTCCCAGAACGAGGGGATCAAGATGCTCGATCAGGAATTTACGGTTGAGGAATATGCCATCGCCGTTGCAAAGGAAAATGAAGAGCTGCTTGAAAAGATAAACGGATCCATCGAATCCCTCAAGTCGTCCGGAAAGCTTCAGGAGATAGTGGATAAATATATTTCTGCGGAATAATAAATGAGTGAATTAATCAGATCCTTTAATCAGAATTTCATAGAAAAGGACAGATATCAGTATCTGCTCACGGGACTTTTAAATACCCTTATCATGACCTTCTGCGCCGTACTGATAGGCATTTTCATCGGCTTCATAATAGCCGTGATCCGTTCCACCTATGAAAACACAAAAAGGCTTAAGGTGCTGAACTTTTTTGCCAATATCTATCTTACGGTCATAAGAGGAACGCCTGTGGTGCTTCAGCTTCTGATCATGTATTTCGTGATATTTGCTTCCGTAAATGTCAGCAAGATGTTCACGGCCATAATGGCCTTCGGAATAAATTCCGGGGCCTATGTGGCCGAGATCATAAGAAGCGGCATCAATTCCATCGACAAGGGACAGTCTGAAGCAGGCCGGTCGTTAGGGTTTTCATATTCCCAGACCATGATCTATTTTATCCTGCCTCAGGCCATCAAGAATGTGCTTCCGGCTCTCGGAAACGAGTTTGTAGTGCTTTTGAAGGAGACCTCGGTAGCCGGCTATATAGCCATGCAGGATCTTACAAAGGGGGCGGATATCATCAGGAGCCAGACCTATTCGGCCTTCATGCCCCTTATAATGGCGGCTGCGATCTATCTGTTCATGGTAGTGCTTTTTGACTATCTCATCAAGAGGCTTGAGAGGAGGCTTCGTAACAGTGACCACTAATTCAGCGGAAGCTCCTCTTATCAGAGTGAGCGGTTTACATAAATCCTTTAATGGCAGTGAAGTATTAAAGAACATATCGGTTGATTTTCACAAGGGTGACGTTGCTTTTATAGTAGGGCCCTCAGGATCGGGGAAGAGTACCTTTTTAAGGTGCTTAAATCTCCTTGAGGAGCCTGATAAAGGCTCGATTCTTTTTGAGGGCGAGGACATTTGCCGTCCCAGCTGCGACATAAACCTTCACAGGCAGAAGATGGGAATGGTATTCCAGCAGTTTAACCTGTTTCCGCATCTCACAGTAATGAAAAATCTCACCATCGGTCCCGTAAAGCTTCAGAGGATCTCCGAGCAGGAGGCCAAAAAGAAAGCCACAGCGCTGCTTGACCGGGTAGGGCTTGCCGACAGGTCAAACGCCTATCCCAACCAGCTTTCGGGAGGCCAGAAGCAGAGGATAGCTATCTGCCGTTCTCTGTGCATGAATCCGGACGTAATGCTGTTTGATGAGCCAACCTCCGCCCTGGATCCGGAAATGGTTGGAGAGGTGTTAAACGTTATGAGGGAGCTGGCAAAGGCGAACATGACCATGATAGTAGTCACCCATGAAATGGGCTTTGCCAGAGAGGTTGCCGACAGGGTTCTTTTCATGGCGGACGGTGAGATAATCGAGGAAAATACACCGGATGAGTTTTTTGATCATCCCAGGAATGAAAGGCTTAAGGCCTTTCTCGGGAGTGTTCTTCAGGTATGAGCAAATCTGTATTCATAGCGGAAAAGCCAAGCGTCGCAAGGCAGTTTGCGGAAGCGCTGAAGCTTAAGACCAAAAGCTTTGACGGCTATCTTGAATCCGAAAACACCATAATTACCTGGTGCGTCGGCCATCTTATCACCATGAGCTACCCGGATGCCTATGACGCCAAATACAAAAAATGGAGCTTTGCCACGCTCCCTTTTTTGCCTGAGCATTATAAATATGAAGTGATCCCTACGGCAAAGAAGCAGTATAATGTGGTAAAGAGCATTCTTACAAGACCTGACGTGGATACCATCTATGTCTGTACCGATTCGGGAAGAGA
>JAEEGL012328543.1_pt1 | contig 12074 bp, 9 predicted proteins | sample 9134231 | NCBI WGS metagenome assembly JAEEGL01 (sample SAMN16246548, study PRJNA631951) | gut metagenome | biome: gut microbiome; feature: rumen; material: fiber-attached | host: Bos | place: Iran: Karaj | collected 2018-10
CATCCTGGGCCTCGTGACCCCCGGCACCGCCGCCCTGCTGCACAACACCTCCACCATCGCCCTGTGCCTGCGCAACATGACGGAGATGATCCCCGATGAAACCCATTACGTGAGCGCGGACGGAACCGAGTCCCCTTGACAAGGAGGTCTGAGCATGATTCGCTGCATGGACAGCGCAGGGCTCCACGCCCGGCTGAAGAAGATCGCCGGGCAGGTGAACGCCATCGACCGGATGATTGACGAGGACGTGCCCTGCGAGGATATTCTGGCCCTCATCAACGCCGCCAAATCCGCCCTCCACAAGGCGGGCCAGCTGGTGCTGGAGGGGCACATCCGCCACTGCGTCCTGGAGGGGCTGCAGAACGGCGAAGCGGAAGAGACCCTGGCGAAATTCACCAAGACCATCGAGCGCTTCGCCAACATGAGCTGAACGGAGGAATTATTTCCCTTTCAGAAAAAGGTCCGAAAGGTCCGAGAAGTCAGAGAGAAGGAGCTGCAGTCCACAGCTCCTTCTTTCGTTTCTGATGTGACGATCGGACGCTCAGTGCATGCCCAGGGTGACGAAGACGCAGGTTCCCTTCACGTCCCGGAAGGTGAGGGGCAGGTGGTATTCCCCCTTCTTCATGGGGAAGACGGTGGCCCTGGTGACGGGGAACATCTGCTGGTCCGCGCCCTCCTCCCCGGCGCAGAATTCCGCCGTGCAGTGCAGCTCCGTCAGGTTGTCCAGGTCCTGGCTCAGGAGGATGAGGGCCTCGTCGAAGTCGGCGTGGGCATGGGGGTGGTGCTTCCCGTCGTCCCGCCGGGGGCCGGTGAAGGCGTCCTGCCGGATGGTGGACCAGGCCATGGTCACGGGGAGGCCCAGGGTCTCGCTGCCCAGGAAGCTGGTGATGCCTCCGGTGGGCTGAAACCACTTGGAATCATAGTGGAAGGGCTCGTGGACATTGAAGGTGAGGCCGATCACCCGGCTGTCGTATTCCCCCCGGAATCTGCTCCAGGGGCCGCTCTGGGCCCTGGCCGCCGGATCGGCGCTCTCCGCCTTCAGCTCCCCCGTCAGGTTCACACTGAAATAAAAGAACGGCCGCTCCAGCTCCCGCACGATGGGGGAGAAGTGGGGCGTCCCCCTGGGGATCACCACCGCGTGGGGGGCGCAGCGCCGGTGCCGGATGACCTCCGGCCCCAAATCCGTCTCCACCTCGGCGCCCAGGTTCAGCAGATCGTCGGGGAAGGCGCTGAGGAACCAGATGATCTGGTCGTAGCCGTGGGTGTGCTGCTCCTCCGTCTCCTCCGGGATCATGCCGCAGCCGTCCACCAGGCCGTAGCGCAGGGAGAAGCTGTCCCAGCCCAGGGCCTTCCCGTCCATCTCCGCCCAAAGCTTCAGATTTCCCTTCCGCCCCTGCACCGGCACGGGCCTGGGCAGCGCATCGTATTTTCCGCTCATGGCAAACCTTCCTTTCAGCCCCGCAGGGCGCTTTTTGTCTCTATCATAGCAGATGCGGCGGGGAAGGCAAAGAAAAATCCTCCGCGGAGACCGTAAGCCCCCGACGCGCGCCGGTCCGCGCCCCGGCGTCTATCCCCCCGGGGAGGTTGCGCCGCGCCCTCCCCGGCTGGTAGAATGGGAAGCGCCCCGGGGCGGACGGGGAAAAGCGGAGCCGGGCGGGAGCCGGAGAAAGGAAGGACCATGGACGAGCTGAAAAAAGAGATCGTGGACTACTGGGACAGAAGGGCCCCCTCCTATACCGACGTGATCGAAAAGAACATGGACGGCGGCTGGGAGAGCGTCTGGGCCGATTATCTCCTCTCCGGCTTCCCGGAGGGGCAGCCGGAGGAGCAGCGGGTGCTGGACATCGGCACCGGCCCGGGCTTCTATGCCATCATCCTGGCCCGGCGGGGCTGCCGGGTCACGGCGGTGGACCTCTCGGAGGGGATGCTGGCGGAGGCCAGGCGCAACGCGGGCGAGCTGGCGGAGCGCATCGACTTCCGCCGGATGGACGCCCAGAAGCTGGATCTCCCCGACGAGAGCTTCGACGTCATCGTCACCCGGAACCTCACCTGGAACCTCCAGGACCCGGCGGGGGCCTACCGGGAGTGGAAGCGGGTGCTGCGCCCCGGCGGGGTGCTGCTCAATTTCGACGCCAACTGGTACGCCTACCTCACCGACGGGGAGAAGCGCAGGGAGCGCCTCCGGGACCGGGAGAACGTCCGCCTGCGGCAGATGGAGGACCACGAGAGCTATGGAGACAGCGCCAGGATGGAGAATATCTCCCGCAGCCTCCCCATGACGGGGCGCAGCCGCCCTCAATGGGATCTGGAGGTCCTTTCCGGGCTGGGCTTCCGCTCCGCCTCCGCCGATACCGAGGCCTCGAAGAAGCTCTGGAGCGAGGAGGAGAAGGTGAACTATGCCTCCACCCCCGGTTTCCTGATCCGGGCGGTGAAATAGCGCCCCTTCCAAAAGAAAACGATCGCATCCGGCGTCCGCCCCTGCCGCGGCGGGCGCCGGATGCGCTGCTTTTTCCCCGCCCCCGGCGAAAGATTTTCGGTTGCAGGAAAGAAATGGCTGTGATAATATATAATGACAGCCATGCGCTGTGCAACCTCATAGGGTATACGGAGTTCGGTATGAAACTGTTACGTTCTCAGCGGCAGATCACCCGCTCGACGAGGGAAAAAGCGATCATCTGCATCCTTCTGTCCTTCTGCATCCCCCTGGCGCTCATCCTGATTGCCCTGGCGGGGCTTTCCGTCGCCCCCTTCGGGGACCAGACCCTCCTGATCTCCGACGCCAACGGCCTCTATATCAACACCCTCAGCTATGCCTCCAGAATGTATCGGGGCCTGGAGGGGGTCCTCTATTCCTTCGAAAAGGGCCTGGGCGGGAACATGACGGGGCACCTGAACGGCATCCTCCTGACCCCCTTTGCCTTCCTGCTCTCCTTCAGCAGGCTGCGGGACTATCCCACGGTGTTCACCTTCATCTCCGCCCTGAATTTCAGCCTCGCCGGCCTGACCATGTATCTGTTCCTCGCCTCCGTCTATGGGCATAAGCGCAGCAACCTCATCTTCTCCACCTCCTATGCCCTCATGGGCTTCAGCGTGGCCAATGTTTTCCAGGCCTGCTTCTTCGCCGCGGCGCCGGTGCTGCCCATCATGGCCCTGGGCCTGCGCCGGCTCTTCCTGGGGAAGAGCCCCCTGCTGTATATCCTGTCCGTCGCCTACGGGCTCTTCTCCAATTTCTTCTTCGGCTTCGTCCTCTGCGTGGCCTCGGTCCTCTTCTTCGCGGCGGGGATGCTCTTCGGCGGGGAGGAGCTGCGGGGGCGGCGGAAGGGCCTCTTGCTGCGCTATGCCCTGTCCTCCCTCTGCGGCGGGCTCCTGGTCGCCGCCCTGTGGCTCCCGGCCTTCCTCTCCCTCCGGGGCGGGCGGCTGGACCAGACCGTTCTGGCGGACTTCTCCTTCCGGGAGAATATGCCCTTCCTGGAGATGGGGGCCAAGCTCTTCACCGGGGCCCACTCCACCTCCGAGCTGGTGGACGGGCTGCCCAACCTCTTCGTGGGCATCCTGCCGGTGGCCCTGGCGGTCCTCTTCTTCATCAGCGCGAGGGTGGACAAGCGGAAAAAGCGGATGGCGGCCTTCCTCCTGGGCTTCTATCTCCTGACCTACTGGATCATGGCCTTCAATATGCTGATGCACGGCGGCACCGTCACCAACTGGTTCAACTACCGCAATTCCTATGTGGTGTCCTTCCTGCTCCTGGTCGTCGCCGCCGAGCTCTGGGAGGGGCTGGAGGAGGTGCCCGGCCGGGACATGAAGCGCTGCCTGGCGGGGATGCTGCTGGTCACGGCGGTCATCTTCAGCAAGCGCTATGAATTCATCCGGGGCGGCGATGTGCTGCTGGACTATGTGCTTCTCCTGCTGGTCTGGCTGGCCTGGCACATGCACAAAAAGCAGCCGGAAAAGAATCCGAAGCACCTCTTCGAGATCATCGCCCTGGTGCTGGTGTGCGTGAACCTGACGCTGAACTACCGCATCTGCACCAAGAACGTCATGGAATGGAGCCATGTCCTTTCGGAATACCAGGACACCGTGGACCAGGTGGAACCCCTGGTGAACGCCGCCCGGAACAGCGAGGAGGGCTTCTGGCGCATGGAGGTCAATAAGCAGCGCTCCGCCACCTGCGGCAACGACCCCATGCTCTATGGCTATGACGGCGTGGGCCACGGCGGCTCCAACGAGCGGGATTTCGTCCGCACGGGGCTGAGCAAGCTGGGCGTCCCCTGGTATGACATGCGCAATTACTATGCCGACGGGGTGCCCGCCGCCGCGGACGACCTGCTGGGCATCCGCTTCGTGATCGCCGAGGAGGATCTGACGGAGGAGAAGGGCTATCTGAATGTTACCGGCTTCTCCCAGCAGGAGCTGTTCAGCGAGCTGCAGCTCAGCTATGACCTCTACCGCAATCCCGACGCCCTGGGGATCGCCTTCCTCTCCGGCGGCGGCATCGACGCCGTGGAGACGGATTTTGAGGATGTCTTCGGGAATCTGAACCGGGTGTGGAGCGCCCTCAGCGGCTCGGGCGAGCCGGTGTTCCTGGAGGAGGACGAGATCAGCTTCATTCCCCGGAATTTCACGGACCCGGAGGCCATGGACGCCCGCCGGGCCCGGGAGCTCGTCTCCTATTATGACGCGAAGGCCTCCCTCTCCGACAGCGGGGCGAGCCTGGAAGTCCCCGAGGGCGTGAACGAGGCTGCGCCGGAGTTCGCCGCCTATATCGAATACAGCTTCACCGCCGACAGGGACGGCCCGGTCTATGCCTATCAGCGGGGCGGCTTCTCCACCACGGGCGGCGGCGTGACCCCGCCCGTCAGCTGGGTGGGGGACTATCACGCCGGGGACACGGTGACCGGCATCATCCCCGTCAACAGCGAGACCGTGGACCGGGTGCTGATGGAGGAATACTGCGGGCGCTTCCGCGCCGCCTATGCCGACGGGGAGACCCTGTCGGCCCTGAGCGCCGCCGTGCGCGAGCGGCCCGTCACCCTGGAGAAGCATTCGGAGACCCGGCTCAGCGGGACCTTCACCGCCGAAAGCGGGCAGAAGCTGGTGTTCACCATCCCCTGGGACGAGGGCTGGAGCTTCCTGGTGGACGGGCAGGCCGCCGAGCCCCACATGGTGCTGGGCGTGTTCATGGCCCTGGATGTGCCGGAGGGGAGCCACAGCTTTGAGATGCGCTATTGCCCCGCCGGGCTGAAGCCGGGCCTGGCCGTCTCCGCCGCGGCCCTGGTCCTCACCCTGGTCTGGCTCCTGGCGGACAGGAGGCGCCGCGGCTCCCGGGGCGCGGGAACGGCGGCGGAGAGCGCGGAGAGCGGGGAGACCGCGGAGACCGCGGAGACCGCGGAGAGCGCGGAGACCGCGGAGACCGCGGAGAGCGGGGAGAACGGCCCCGGCGAGGAGGAAGGACATGATTCCCTTTAATGTGCCCCCCTGTGTGGGGACGGAGCTGAAATATCTGGAGGAGGCCGTCCGCTCCCGGAAGATCTGCGGCGACGGGGAGTTCACCCGGCGCTGCAGCCGGTGGATGGAGGAACGGTTCGGCGCGGCGCGGGTGCTGCTGACCACCAGCGGCACGGCGGCCCTGGATATGGCGATGCTCCTGTGCGCGCCGGAGCCGGGGGACGAGGTGATCCTCCCCAGCTATACCTTTTCCAGCACGGCGAACGCCGTGGTCCTGGCCGGAGCCGTCCCGGTGTTCGCGGACGTCCGCCCGGACACCATGAACCTGGACGAAAAAAAGCTGGAGGCCGCCATCACGGAGCGGACGCGGGCCGTCATGGTGGTCCACTATGCCGGGGTGTCCTGCGAGATGGACGCCATCCTGGCCGTGGCGAAAAAGCACGGACTCCGGGTGATCGAGGACGCGGCCCAGGGGGTCATGGCCCGCTACAAGGGCCGGTATCTGGGCACCCTGGGGGATCTGGGCTGCTATTCCTTCCATGAGACGAAGAATTATTCCATGGGGGAGGGCGGCGCATTGGTCATCAACGACCCGGCGTTTATCGAGCGGGCGGAAATCCTCCGGGAAAAGGGCACCAATCGCGCCAGGTTCTTCCGGGGGCAGGTGGACAAATATACCTGGGTGGATTTCGGGGACAGCTTCCTGCCCAGCGAGCTGAACGCGGCCTATCTCTGGGCCCAGCTGGAGCGCGCGGAGGAAATCAACGAGGACCGGCTGCGCAGCTGGCGGGCCTATGACGAGGGGCTGCGGCCCCTGGCCGAAGCGGGCAGGCTGGAGCTGGCGTCGGTCCCGCCGGAATGCGAGCACAACGGGCATATGTTCTGGCTCAAGTGCCGGGACCTGGAGGAGCGGACGCGGTTCATCGCATTCATGAAGGAGCGGGGAATCGGAACGGCCTTCCACTATGTGCCTCTCCACAGCGCCCCCGCCGGGCGGCGCTTCGGCCGCTTCGCCGGGGAGGACGAGTTTACCACCCGGGAGAGCGACCGCCTGGTGCGGCTCCCCATGTACTACGGCCTGACGGCGGAGGAGCGCGGCACCGTCATCGCCGCGGCAAGGGAGTTTTTTGGATGAATGAGGGAACGGGTTTGAAAGATGCTGTTTTGATTACCGGCGGAGGACATTCTGAGCTGCCGCTGATTGAAGCGCTTCATCGGCTGGGTTATCGGGTGATCTCTACCGGGATGAACAGGGACGGTCTGGGCCACAAAGAAGCGGACGTTTATATCCCGGCGGATTTCTCCGACGGGGAGGCAGTTTTGTCTATCGCGGAAGAAAACCATGTGTGCGGGATCGTTTCCGGCTGCAACGATTTTGCCTACATCTCCGCTGCATATGCATGTGCGAGGCTGGGCCTTCCTGGCCATGATGCCCCGGAGAAGGCCGCTCAGGTCCACCATAAAAACCGGTTTCGGGAGGTCTTGCGGACGAACGGACTGCCCTGTCCCGGCTTCCGCCTTTGCGGCAGCGCCGAAGAGGCTGCTGCTGTGCAGAAGGAGCTTCGTCTGCCTTTGGTAGTCAAGCCAACAGACCTGACAGGGGGGAAAGGCGTCTCTGTTTGCCGGGATCGGACGCAGATACCGGAGATGGCGGAGACCGCTCTGTCAGTTTCCCGAAGAGATTCAGTCCTTCTGGAAGAATATATCGAGGGGAGTAATCATGGAGTATCCGCTCTTATTCGAAACGGAAGGGTTTGCTTTGCCTTTTTTGATAATGAAGAATATTATTTGAATCCCTATCTGGTTTCAGGTGCATACGGACCGTCCGATCTTTCAGAACAGGTCAAGGAAGCCATTCTGCGGCAGATTGAAACGGTTTTCCTCTCTGTCGGTCTGTGTGACGGGCTTTTTCACTGTCAATGCATTGTCACTGATGATGGCATACCCTATCTGATCGACCCCTGCCGCCGTGCGCCGGGAGATCTCTATGTGGAGCTCGTTTCGCTGGTCACGGGCATCGATTATCCCATGGCAATCGTAAAAAGCGAACTGGGTCTTCCCATCGACGAGGAACTCCGGTACGCTCCAAGAGAACGCAATATCGCGAGGGAGTGCATAATGACCGACCGCAACGGTATCATTCGGCGGTTTGTCACGGAACCCGAATATGAAGCGAAAGTGATCCGCCGTCTTCAGTGGGGCCGGGAGGGAGACCTGATAGAGGATTATTTGAAATACAAAGCGGGGATCGTGTTTTTCGAGTTCAGAAACCCGGTGGAAATGGGCGGAATGATGAAGCGCCTGTATGAGAATATGCGGATTGAGGTAGAGGCGGAAGAGACCGTCGAAACGGACCTAAGGGAGGCTGACGCATGAAGGAAGCAAAAAGAATTGGATTGGGAATGATCGGTGCCGGGCGAGCGACAGAACTCCATATGAACGCCCTGCAGCGGTATTCCGGTGTACCTGTGGAATACCGAATGATCGCCGCCCGTCGATATGAACAGGTCAAGGCAGCGCAAATGCGCTATGGCTTTGCCCATGCTACGCTGGATTATCATGAGGTTTTGGAGAGCGATGAAATCGATGTGATCGACATCTGCACGCCGCCCTACCTTCACGAAGAGATTATTCTTGAAGCGCTGGCTGCGGGAAAGCACGTCATATGCGAAAAGCCTATGAGTGGATATTTCGGGCAGGCGGGCGATCCGGAACCGATAGGAGACAAGGTGTCCAAGGTGGCCATGTATGAGCATCTTTTGGAATCCATGGAGCGCGTACGGGAAGCCGTTCAGAAAAGCGACCGGAAATTCATGTACGCAGAGAATTTCATTTACGCTCCTTCCGTGCGGAAAAGTGCTGAAATCATTGAGAAAAAGAAATCACGCATCCTTTTTGCAAAGGGAGAAGAAAGCCTGAAGGGTTCCAGCTCAGCGGTTGCGGGAGAGTGGAACAAAACCGGCGGAGGCACCTTTATTCGCACAGGCGCGCATCCGCTTTCCGCGATTCTTTGGCTGAAAAACGTGGAGGCGAAGGCCCATCATCGGGATATCCGCGTGACAAGCGTATTGGGGAATATGGCGAAGATCACGCCGCTGCTCACGCCGTATGAACACCGGCACATAGCTGCTTCGCCCCATGACGTTGAAGATTTCGGAACTGCTCTGCTGAATTTCTCCGATGGTTCCCGCGCCCTGATCCTGGCGACGGATACCCTGCTGGGCGGCAGCAAGAACTATATTGAGCTTTACTGCAATGATGCGGCCATTACCTGCCGCCTTACCATGAATGATATGATGGACACTTACTTCCTGGATGAGGATCGCCTGGAAGACGTATACATTTCGGAGATGCTCCCGTCGAAAACCGGCTGGAACCATCCTTTTCTTGAGGATGAAATCGTGCGGGGCTATGTGGATGAAATGAGAGATTTCATGGAAGCAATTTATTATGACCGGCAGCCTCTTTCCGGCTTTGATATCGCCTATGACACCAGCCGCATTATCTATGCGGCCTATATGTCCTCGGAAGTAGGACACGCGGTAGAATTGCAGGGCTGAATTGTGCGACTGATACAGAAAGTACCGGAATTGCAGGAGCTTGCAGAGTCGTATCCCATAAGCGATTCACAGCAATCCGCCAGAGAAGCCTGCATCCGTGAAATTCAAGCCATTCTACTTGGAGAGGACAGACGAAAGCTGCTGATCGTCGGCCCCTGTTCGGCGGACCGCGAGGATGCCGTTCTGGATTATATGACGTTGCTTGCGAAGCTTAAGGCGGAAGTACAGGACGCGTTTCTGATCGTCCCCCGAATCTACACCAGCAAGCCCCGAACCAGCGGCATCGGCTACAAGGGATTGCTGCACCGGCCGGATCCACGGCAGCAAAAGGATGACATGCTGCGCGGCGTCGCTGCATCCCGCCGGATGCACTGGCGCATCATTCGGGAGACGGGATTGTACGGAGCGGATGAAATGCTGTACCCGGATGTGTTGTATTATTACATGGACCTGCTGTGTTACGCTGCTGTCGGCGCGCGTTCCGTTGAAAATCAGCAGCATCGTCTGGTTGCCAGCGGCCTGGATGTGCCGGTAGGGATGAAGAATCCGACGAGCGGCGATCTGAGAGTGATGCTCAACGCCATCGCAGCGGGCAGACATGCCCAGTCTTTGATTTATCACGGGTGGGTAGCGGAGACAGATGGAAATCCCTTCACGCATGCGATTCTGAGAGGTTACGAGGATATCGCCGGAAATTATTATTCAAATTACCATTACGAGCATATTTGCAAGCTTTATGACCTTTTCCAATCCTTTAACCTGGGAAATGAGGGCGTGATTATTGATTGTAATCACAGCAATTCCGCGAAGCACTATGACGAGCAGGTGCGTATTGCTGAGGAAGTCGCGCATAACTGCGTCAGGAATCATACCATCAACGGTTTTGTAAAAGGACTGATGATTGAGAGCTATCTTCTTGACGGCGCTCAGATTCTTGGCGAAGGCAGCTACGGGAAATCCATTACGGACCCCTGTCTGGGTTGGGAAAAGACAGAAAAACTGATTCTGCGGCTGGCGGAATTATTCAATGGATGACGGAGGCTGCTAAGTGATGAATCTGACCATATCTGCGGAGGATCGCCGGGACAAACAGGTTGAAGCGATCCGGAGGCTTCTGAGCGCAGGAAAACAGCTTTTCATTTGGGGGAAAGGCGAATTCAGCAGGCTCATTGTTGAATACCTGCGGGAGAAAGGCGTTACACATAAGCCCAAGTATTTGATTGACGATGCCTTTATGAAAGGCGAAGAACCGGATACGGTCAGCCTGTCCCAATTCATGCAAAGTGGCTCATTTGAGGATGTGATCGTATTTGGGTTTTATAACTATGGCGTAATCCAGCAAAAAAGAGCAGAATTGGGCCATCTGCTTCCCAATCTGTTTGAGTTCCATTTTGCTGTAGTTCAAGGACGGAGACTGAAATGGGATCCCGTGCTGGCAAAGGCTCGGTTGGAAGAATACCGTCAGACTTATTCGCTGCTGGAGGACGAACGATCCAGGAAAACCATGCAGTGCTATCTGAATGCAGCCACTGCTGGAGAATTCGACACCCTATATAGAGAATGCCGGATCCAACAGGATTATTTTAATGAAATCACACTGGATTTGAAGCCGGATACGCTGATTGACTGCGGAGCTTTTGACGGAGACTCTATCCATGAATTCATTCAGGCCTTTCCGAATTATCAACGGCTGATTGCTTTTGAGCCGGACCCGAACAACGCGGAGCTGATTCGGAAACGCGAGAAAAATGAACGGATGCATGGACTCATGCTGATTGAGAAAGGCGTTTATTCTGAAAACATGGTCCTTTACTTTCAGGCAAACGGAGAGTCCAACTCCTTTTTGTCGGGAAGCGGAGATACAATGGTAGAAGTGACCAAGCTGGATGATTACCGCAGCGAGATTATCGGAGCTGCTTTTCTAAAAATGGACATTGAGGGAAGCGAACTGGAAGCGCTTAAAGGAGCAAAAAACCTGATCCGGGAGGAGCACCCGATTCTGGCAATCTGTGTCTATCACAAGGAAAGCGATCTGATCGATATCCCACAGTATATCCACGCGACGGCAGGTGTAGGAGCGTACCATTATTATCTTGGATTTCATGGACAAAGCCTGGCAGAGCTTTGCTTCTATGCGATCCCGACCGGAATGGAGGCTGCTTCGCAGCGGTGAGGACGCAGATGGAAAACAATGAGGAGAGCACACAGATTAATAACCTCCTCAGCTTCGTGATCCCCTGTTACCGGAGCGAGGATACGATAGAGAAGGTCTGCGCGGAGATCGCGGAGACCATGGCTCTGCGCCCGGAATACGACTATGAGATCATCGCCGTCAACGACTGTTCGCCGGACGGCGTGCTGAAGGTGCTCAAGCGCATGGCCGCCGCGGACAGGCGCGTCAAGGTGGTGGACCTGGCGAAGAATTTCGGGAAGCACGGCGCCATGATGGCGGGTCTCGCCTGCGTCCGGGGGGAATTCGTGGTCAATCTGGACGACGACTGCCAGTGCCCGGTGAATGAGCTGTGGAAGCTCATGGACGCGCTGACGCAGGAGGATTATGACTGCGTCACGGCGGTCTATGCGGAGAAGAAGGAAGAAGCATGGAAGCGCCTGGGGAGCCGCGTCAACGCCCGGATGGTGGATTGGCTCATCGAGCCGCCCAAGGGGGTCACGGTGGAGAATTTCTTCGTCATCCGGCGCTATGTCTGCGACGAGATCCTTCGCTATCCCAACCCTTATCCCTATGTCTCCGGCCTTCTGATGCGGGCCACGCACCGGATCAAGATGATCCCCATGGAGGAGCGGGAGCGGGGGGACGGCAAGGCCACCGGCTTCACCTTCAAAAAGTCCTTCTCCCTCTTTTCCAACGGCCTCACCGCCTTTTCCGTGAAGCCCCTGCGCATCGCCGCCGTCGTGGGGGTGATTTTTGCCCTGCTGGGCTTTGCCTTCGGCCTGTTCGTCATCATCCGGAAGCTGGTGCATCCGGAGATCATGATGGGCTACAGCTCCCTCATGGCGGTGCAGCTCTTCTCCTCGGGCGTCATCATGCTGATCCTGGGAATGATCGGG
>JAEEGL012708231.1_pt1 | contig 12074 bp, 7 predicted proteins | sample 9134231 | NCBI WGS metagenome assembly JAEEGL01 (sample SAMN16246548, study PRJNA631951) | gut metagenome | biome: gut microbiome; feature: rumen; material: fiber-attached | host: Bos | place: Iran: Karaj | collected 2018-10
CACCACCAGCACCACCAGTAGGAAGATGCCAACCGGCTGGACAAATATCGAATACCGCATCTTTAGTGTTCGAAGAAGAACATATGGTACCAGCAGAAGCTGCACAATAATTATAGTAACTTCCGTTTTTAGTAGTACCAAGACCGTAGCTCATACTACTGCTCCGATATGACGAATTAACCTTAGCAACTGTATTGGTTGTGAAGCCAGACGTCGATGAGCTCGGCAGCGTAAACGATACCTCTGGTGACATATTGGTATTTTCTGGAGTAAGCGTAGTCTTAAGAGTGGCAGCATCTAAGCGTAGATTATCGAGCATCCAACAGTTACCATCCATCATTTTCTGGATATAATATGTTTCATCATCACGCTTATCATAAACCAATGTTGGAATGACAGGGCATGATTCTTTATTGATGTCTTGTATATATAATCTTTCCTTCGCGACACAGCGAACTGATAGACCACTATCACGATTACTGTTATAGTCTGGGTAGACGCTGTCAATTCTCACGTCTAGGCTGTAGAAATGGTTATTATTGTCATAAGTGGAAGACCAGAAGGAACCGTAGCTTCCCTGATGGTGTTTGGAATTACCATAATAATAGCCGGAAACCGGAGAGCGAAGAGCATTCCTGGCATCTTCGAAACTATTATATGAGTTGACAAGGGTCTGGTATTCGCCGTTATCTCCACCTGTTGGCATACGCCAGCCAGCTGGGCAGATATCTTCTTCGGCATCAGAAGACACTTCGTCACCACAAATTGTACCAGCAGAGGCGGCACAGAAGTTGTAATATGAGCCAATTTGGCCTTCACCGGCACCATAGCTTGCGGTCTTAATCCTACTACTAGCATTAATCTGAGGCTCACTAACACTACCATAGTTACGTTTAATATTTCCTGGAAGCTCAAAAGTAGTTGTAGATTTAATGTTAGTGTTTTCGTCTGTTAGTACAGTTACAAGTGTGCTTTTGTTGAGGCGAAGGTTATCTAGAAGCCAGCAATTACCATCCGCAAGCTTTTGGATAGTATATTTTTCTTCATCACGTTTATCGTAGACGATAGTCGGAGTGGTTGGACAAGTATCTTTACTAATATCTTGTATATACGTTTTTGTAATCGAGTTATCATATTTGGCTACACAACGGACAGCTTGTCCATTTGTTGTAGGACCAGTCAAATTTGAGGTGCTTCCTGTTCCAAAATAGACACTATCATCGCTCATATTGCCATAAAAACCATAATACGTGGATGTAATTCGAGCATCTCCGTTCACGTTTTTCCAATAGTATTTGCTAGGGTAAGAAGCCAAAATCGAAGTATTCTCAAAGGCCACCATAGTTGAATACTCTTTACTTTGGTTAGCATAGAATGGAGACGTGTTCAGCGCTTCATTATTTAGATGCGTTTTAAGTAAGTGGTATAGAGCATTTGTATCTCTATCCGATGGCAAAGACCACCCCTTAGGACAAATGTCAATATTCGCCGTATTACCATAGTCTACATTATCATCCCAATTGGATGGATCGAGTGCACCTGCGGATGCCGCTGCAAGATTGTAATAACTATGGCATGGGCGAGTTCCATCACAATCAGCCACGCCAGTATTATAAACACGAGCTTCTGTAGTAGTAAACTCCTCTGAGCTTGACTCTGGTAATGTATAGGTAGTACCCTCTTTAATATTGGACGTACTAGAGTCAAGTACCGTGCCGCCGGCAAGCTCAAGATCACTTGTCATCCAACAAAGGTCAGCGTAGTCTGAAACAAGCTTTTGGATATAGTACGGCTTTTCATCGCGTTTGTCATAGACTAGAGTTCTTTCGTCTGGGCAAGTACTTGCTGTGACATCTTGGATATATCTTGAAGTAAATGGCTTTTTCGCTACACACCGGACAGTCATACCAAAATATTTTGGATTCGTATAAACATTTGCTGAACCGCCCAAAGTACTAGTATAATAGCTAAAAATGTAGGCTTGAGTATTGCTATATGTATACGCAGTAGATGAAAAGTAGTAAGCATTAATGTCCGATGCTCTTCCAGACCAAGATTGTATGACGTTGCTTGGAAAATACCCAGAGTCCGCCCCATTCCATGGAGCACCGGCTAAGAGACCCGCTGAACCATATGCCGACCTTAATTCCTCAAAGACCTGCGCAGATGGCAACTGCCAACCCTTCGGACAAATATCATATGTTGAACTATTATAGTCTGGATTCGTACCCGCAGTTGCAGCAAGATAGTTGTAATAGCTATAGCATGGCCTATCACCACAAACCGTATTATTAGAATTGTACACTCCGGCCATTGATTCGCCGCTACTACTCGGTGCAAAATTTTCCACACTGGACTGTGGGAGAGTATAGGTAGTACCATCGGCAATATTAGAAGTTGTAGAATCAAGGACGGTACCGCCAGCAAGGTCGAGATTTGTAGTCATCCAACAATACTCATTATATCCTGCTTTGATTTTTTGAATATAATACGGCTTACCATCGCGCTTATCGTAGACTACAGTTGGGACGGCTGGACAGGCGGCATCGGTAACGTCCTGAATGTAGTATTTGCCATCTGGCGAGGTAGACTGCCAAATTGAATCTGCCTGCCAAAGCGCATAAAGTGTAGTAACATTAGTCTCGCTCGTTCTGTCGATACCGATTTCGCCACCAGCTAGGACGATATTGGCATCTTCACCTTCACAGCTATCTGCGCCACCTTCGTTCTCTTCTGGCTCTACGGTACACCAGCCGATGAATTGGTAGTTACTTCTGGCTGGGACGTCTGAAGAGATAGTGACGCGTTCTTCGCTTGCAGCAGCAGTGGTAGTAAGTGGCATGTTAGTAACAGTATCTTCGGTGTTTTCGTCGTAATTAATGACATATGGAGTAGGGTTACCGGTAGCGACGAGATTGAAGGTGTTGGTATAGGTACCAGCTGGAGTGGCATAGTCTGCACGCACACCTAGCTCGATAGAATAATCGTTTGATTCTGTATTTGAAGCATCCGTTATATCAAGAACAGTAGCATTAGTGGTTGGTGCTGGAAGATATTTAGCGTTTTCGCCAATATTCTCCACCACCTCATTATTCATATCTACATATTTATTTGGCTTGAAACCCCATTTGTTGTTGTTGGCCGCAGTGTTAAAAGTACTCTCAGTAACTGCCTGTTCTAGTGAGGCGATACTAACCGGTACATTGTAATCACCATTAGTGAGTTTACCATCATCATCACTCGCTGCGATACTGAGAATATAGCCGGCAGCATTATTAGTTATTACGCCAAATTCCGCAGTGCCTTCCTCATCAGATTTTGCAAAGACACCGTTAGGATTATTAATATCGAGATCGACGATTGCTTGATTGTTGGTGGAGCTGAGAGTGAGTATAGTTGAAGACTGCCTAGCCACATTAGTCGTTGCATTAGCGGAATCATTTTTATAAGAAACCGGAGCAGCCATCAATGTAAGAAGGATGAAAAGGAAAGCACACGAAAAGAATGCACCTATACGTACAACTTTCTTTATCTGCAAAATAGCAGAAAACGTGACAAACCTCTCCATTTTACGTATGTATAACCTCTTATACTATTTCTAGTATAACATAAGCTTTTTAAAAGCTCAACAAACTATTTTACTCTTTCAAAACTAAAACAAAACATAAATAAAAAAGCCGGCTCCAATGAACCGGCTTAAAATTTGGTTTGGTTTAGTTGCTTTCTATTTCTTTTTTGTAAAGATAATTAATGAGATCCTCCTCTAAGAAGTACTCACTTTCCTTAATCAGGCCTGTCTTTAATATCCTAGTAACTTCTTTTATAGCTTTCTCCACATCACCATCCTTACGGTAATAATACGCGAAAGCTATCATAAACACATCACTCACATCCATTTGAGAGTTGTCTGTGTAAACTAGTTTATTGCTTACTTTTATTACCTTGTGATTCCTTTCTACCATTTTCGCTACACGATCATGCATGTAGCTATTATCAAAAAGGATAAATTGCTTTCCTTTACTCGTGTTCTGATATTTGTAATACTGAGTGCTTTTAAACTCAGGACAAAAAGCCACGCTATAAACCGTAGCCCATCTACCAGAATAATCCACATTGAAGCTCCTCGTCCTCTTAAGTAGGACTTTCTTGAGTTCTTCAATTTCAAGCTCGCCAGTATACAGCTGCCTTACTAACTCGCATGTATAGTCGAGCAAGTCTTCCTTAAATTCCGACTTATCCAAAAAAAATCACCCTCTTCCATATAGAATAAAAGAAATAGAAAACTACAGTTTTTTAAGCTTCATCCCAAACCTCTATAATTATGACACAAAATCATATAAAAATCAATGTCACATCTATTTGCCTATCATCTATGCTATAATATAACCATGGCAATAGAGAGGTTAGTTGAGCCGACTTTGGCTCAGTCAAATTCTGAAGAGGAGCGTATCGAAATATCGCTCCGTCCTCTCACTTTTGATGATTACATCGGACAGGAGCATCTCAAAAACAACTTGAAGCTTGCCATCGACGCTGTCAAGAAGAGAAACGACGGTTCCACTTTGGACCACGTCTTATTATACGGTCCGCCAGGGCTAGGGAAAACCACCATGGCTGGCGTCATTGCCCACGAATTATCATCGTCCCTTAGGGTCACCTCCGGCCCAGCCATTGAGCGCGCCGGCGACCTTGCCTCGATTCTCACCAATTTAAAAGACGGCGACGTTCTTTTTATCGATGAAATTCACCGCCTCCGCCGCACCGTAGAGGAAGTCCTCTACTCCGCCATGGAAGACTACAAGCTCGACATCGTTATCGGCAAAGGCCCAGGCGCCAGAAGCGTCCGCCTCGACTTGCCACACTTCACCGTCATCGGCGCCACCACCCGCACCGGTTCCCTTGCCGGCCCGCTTCGCGACCGCTTCGGCATCATTCATCGCCTCGAGTATTACAAGGAGCCTGAAATCGAGCAAATCATCACCCGCACCGCCGGTATTTTAAACACTGAAATCAAGCCAGACGCCACCAAGCTTCTAGCTACCCGCTCCCGCCTCACTCCGCGCATCGCAAACCGTATTTTCAAGCGCGTCCGCGACTACGCCGACGTCAACGGCGATGGCATCATCGACGAAAAAATCGCTAAAAGCGCCCTCGATCTTATGGAAATCGACTACCTTGGCCTCGATCCAGCCGACCGCAATATGCTCCGCCTCATGGAAGAGAATTACGGCGACCGCCCAGTCGGCCTCACTACTATCGCTGCCCTCACCGGCGACGAAGCCACTACCATCGAGGATTACTACGAACCATATCTTTTGCAGCTCGGTCTCATCGCTCGTACCCCGCGTGGCCGCATGATTACCGAAAAAGGCCGCAAACATTTACAAAATCGCAAAAATAAGGTATAATAATAAAAAGGAGCCCATTATGGACGAAGGTTTAATCAAAATCCGACACGCAAGAAGCAAGAAGGATTTTCCATTTCTTAAACTCGAAGAGGATGAATACGTAGAATTCTCTTTCAAACGCGCAAAAATCTGTCTCGCAATGATGATGGGCGGTTTCATTCTTGCCCTCGCCGTCATTCTTATCGGTTTCTTCGTTGTCTTACTTAACCGCAACTCCCTCGACGAAATGGGCAAAAACTTCCTCTACATCATTCTCATGACTCTTGTCGCTGTTACCATTATTGCAACAATTCTTGCCCTTCGCATTTTCCGCGGCAATCGCATTATTATCACAAACAAGCACGTCGTCCAGTTCACCATGATTTCCCCAGTCGTAAACTCTATGAACATGATCGACCTCCCATCCATCGAAGATGCCAGCTTCCGCCAGAGCGGCCTTATACAGAAACTTCTCCACTACGGCACTTTCCGCCTAGCTACCGTTGGTGACGAAACCACCTACACCTTCCCATATTCAGACATCACGCCTGGGGAATTAAGAGCTGTCTCCAAGCTCATCACCGACGCCAAGAAAAAGCAGAAGCAAGGCTCAGATAAATAATCAATATCAATAAAAAGCGGCCTCGAAGCCGCTTTTTTACTGCCTTTAATTCTTTAATGATTTCCTAATGCCTTCGGTTACTCTTAACGTATGTGTCTTCTTTTTCGAGCTTAGCCTTTAGGAAATACTCTTTGCACTTTCCGTCTTTACAATTAGCTGGCTCATAAGAATAGTCACTCATCACGTCTCCAAGATTAAAGCCATTTGGGTCCGTCCAAAGTGCCGGATCAATAATCGTAATATTATCTTCCGAAATAGTCTCCGGATAATAACCATGCTCCTTATAAAAACCCTCCTCAAGCGCATAATACATTGCGTTGATTGCGGTCTTACGATCTTCATCGCGCTTCATCGCGTCCAAGTTTCCCTTTTGGATAAAGAAGAGCAAGAAAAGAAGCGAGGCAAACACAGCCACGATTATGATTTCAAGCACCGTAAATCCCTGTTTCCTGTTCATATCTTTTATTATAGCACGAGTTGTGTTATAATAAGAAAAGTTTCGTGGTACCGTAGCTCAGTTGGTTAGAGCGTGGGACTCATAAGCCCAAGGTCACTGGTTCAAACCCAGTCGGTACTACCAGGTTGTGAATAAGAATCCAGGTGTGCTCCACACATCTGGTTTTTTGAGCAACCGCAGTAGTACCGTGCGCGAAGCGCACCTACTACCATTTTTTGTTTACGATAATAACAACATTATCATCAGCGGCATCACCACAATCGAAAGCACTGTCGAAACCGTCACCAGTTCAGAAGCCTCGATGTTATTTCCGCCATATTTTGTTGCAAAAAGCCCAAGCGATGTCGCCGTCGGAAGCGCCTGAATCAAAGTACAAACCTGTATCACTTCCACAGGGAACTTCATTATTGTAAGAGCACCCCACGTAAGAAGCGGCCCGAGCACCAGCTGCAAAGCCGCCGTCAGAATAATTCTCCACTTCTTAATGAGCGCCTTGAAATCAGCCCTAGATAACATGAACCCGATGCAGATAATCGAAAGCGGCGTCGTTGCATTTCCCACGAAACTTACTGCGTTCGAAATAAAAGGAGGCAACTGTAGCCCAGTCAAGAAAAGCACCATTCCAAGGAGTACCGCAATTATATTCGGATTTAAAACGATGTTTTTTAGCAGCCTCAAAGAAATCTTATGTTCAAACAGCCAAACACCGTAAGAGAAGAGCGCCACATTAAACGAAATGATAAACCCGCAGTACGCCACAATCCCAGCCGGACCAAAAGTATTTACCACAATCGGATAGCCAAGGAACGTCGCGTTATTAAAAATAAAAGCAAACTGTGATTCAAAGCGAAGCCCACCTCTATATAAATTGCGGTTGAAAATTACCCTCGACACCGCAATCAGAAGTAGCATTACAACTAGCCCACCTAGAAGCCCAGAAGTAAAAACATTAAACATCGACTCGTTATAAAACGGTGGAAATGCCATCAAAAGCGACGCCGGCATAAATACGGTCAAGAGCAAATTAGTTAACTCTTCATTTGTCTTAGTACTGATTTTCTTCATCTTGCCAAGAAAAAAGCCCAGCACCATAATGGCCGCCAGAGCCCCAAGACGAATATAGAACGCTTCAAAATCAATTTCCATTTTTGCTCCTAAATAAGTTATGGTACACCCGGCGGGAGTCGAACCCACGACACCTGGTACCGGAAACCAGTGCTCTATCCACTGAGCTACGGGTGCAAAGTCTTTCGATGAGCACGCCGTAGAGAGCGAAGCGACGCTACGGGTGCAATGGTACACTCGGAGGGATTCGAACCCACGACCCCTTGTTCCGAAGACAAGTGCTCTAATCCACTGAGCTACGAGTGCGCACCATTATTATACCACAGATTAGCCACAATTTCGTATTAGCACTATTGACAATAGACTGCTAATTTGCTACAATCATGTGTAGATTAGCACTCTACCACAACGAGTGCTAGACAAAGGAGTAAAATTATGTCAAAAATTATCGGAATTGACCTCGGCACCACAAACAGCGCATTTGCGTACATGGTTGCCGGTAAACCAGAAGTAATTACAAACAGCGAAGGCGATCGCACTACTCCATCAGTAGTTGCAGTCACTAAAAAAGGTGAGCGCCTTGTTGGTAAAGTTGCACAGCGTCAGCGTGTTACTAATCCAAAAAACACCATTTATGGCATCAAGCGTCTCATCGGTCGTAAATTCACCGACCAAGAAGTCCAACACGACCTCGATATTTCCCCATACAAAATCGTAAAGAAGGGCCAGGGCGTAGCCGTCGAGATGGATGGCAAAGAATACACTCCAGAGGAAATCTCTGCAATGGTTCTTAGTAAAATCAAGGCTGATGCCGAAGCTTTCCTTGGCGAAAAGGTAACTGAAGCTATCATTACCGTGCCTGCCTACTTCGATGATTCTCAGCGCCAGGCAACTAAAGACGCCGGCAAAATCGCAGGCCTCGAAGTTAAGCGTATTATCAACGAGCCTACTGCCGCCGCTCTTGCCTACGGTCTCGAAAACAAGAAAGACGAAAAAATCGTTGTCTTCGACCTCGGTGGTGGTACTTTCGATGTCTCCGTCCTCGAGCTCGGTGATGGCGTCTTTGAAGTTCTCTCCACAAACGGTGATACTCACCTCGGTGGTGAAGATTTCGATAATATTATTGTCAACTATCTCGTCGACGAATTCAAGAAAGAATCCGGCATTGATATCAAAGGCGATGCTGCCGCTATGCAGCGCGTCAAGGATGAAGCAGAGAAGGCCAAGAAGGAACTCTCCTCTTCAACCAGCACTGATATCAACCTTCCATTCCTTTCTGCCGATGCTGAAGGTCCAAAACACTTTGAGCACACTCTTACCCGCGCTAAACTCGAAGAGCTTGTTCAGGATCTTCTCGATCGCCTCGAGGGCCCAGTCAGCAAGGCTTTGAAGGATGCCAAGCTCGACACCAAGGATATCGACGAAATCGTCATGGTCGGTGGTATGACTCGTATGCCAGCCGTTGTTGAGAAGGTTAAGAAAATCTTTGGCAAAGACCCAATGCAGGGTGTCAACCCAGACGAGGTCGTAGCCGTCGGTGCTGCTATTCAAGGCGGCGTGCTCCAGGGCGACGTAAAGGATGTTCTCCTTCTCGATGTTACCCCACTTACCCTCGGTATCGAAACCATGGGCGGTGTCCGCACTCCACTTATCGATCGCAACACCACGATTCCTACCAGCAAATCCGAAGTCTTCTCAACTGCTTCCGATAATCAGCCTCAGGTAGAAATCCACGTCCTTCAGGGCGAGCGCGAATTCGCAAAAGACAACAAATCTCTTGGTCGCTTCATCCTCGATGGTATCGCACCAGCTCCACGCGGTGTACCTCAGATCGAAGTCACCTTTAACCTTGATGCAAACGGTATTTTGAACGTCACCGCTAAGGATAAAGGCACCGGTAAAGAGCAGAGCATTACCATCCAGAACTCTGGCAACATGAGCAAGGAAGATATCGAGAAAGCTCAGAAGGAAGCCGAACTCCATGCTGAAGAAGACAAGAAGAAGCGTGACACTATCGATGTCAAAAACCACCTAGAAAACGCTATCTACCAAGCTGAAAAGATGCCTGACGAATACAAGGACAAAATCAGCGACGAAGATAAAGAGACTATTAAGAAAGCCGTCGAAGAAGCTAAGAAAGTTTTGAACGACGAAAAAGCTGAAAAAGATGATCTCGAAAAGGCCGCCAAGGAACTTTCAGATAAAATCATGCCAATCGGCGCAAAGATGTATCAGCAAGCTTCCGCTGACGAAAAGAAAGACGACAAAAAGTCTGACAAAGACGATAGCAAAGACGACGATGCAGTCGAAGGCGAAGTAGTCGACAAATAGTCAAATTAGCAAAAATAACGCCCCCCAACCAGGGCGTTATTTTTATTTCCTCAACAACCCGAGTATCGCCGGCACTAAATAGATGTGTAGAGCATTTGGAAGTCCAGAGAAGAAGAATAGCGTTACGCCAAAAGCCACAAAAAGCGTCATCAAAAGCTCTGCGCCTTGTAGCTTCTTCACCAAACGGAGAACTGCCGCCATTGTCACAAATACAAGCATTGCTCCTACAGCACCAATTTCAAGCAACAAAGAAGCGTACTCATTTTGCACAATCTCTTTTGGTGAACCAGTCTCACCGGCGACGTACATCGCTTCACCAGCGCCACCAATGCCCACACCAAACATCGCAGTCGTAAAATCTTTCCGCCACACTTTGAGTGCCGAAGAGGTCAAGGCCATCCTTATATTCGTCGACTCCTCCACGTATCCATCATAAACTGAGGTCACCGCACTATTATCAACACCATTAGTGCCAACACTAGCGCCAGTACCAACGCCACCATTAGCAGAATCTTTATTTTCAACCTCGCCGCCCTCCTCCAGGGAAGTGCTCGGCTTCTCTACGTTAATTTTTATAATTCCAAGCGAAAGCTGATTAATTACTTTTGAAACACCCGTTAGATACGTATCATCCGTTGGCGAGAGCTCCGCCATCACACCCTGCGCATTGAGCGTAAATAGGAAAGAGAGAATCAGTACCGGCCAGAGAATCATTACCTTAGCATTTTTCTGTTTCACTATATAATATACGGTGAAGAAGAGAAGACCAGCGGCCAAGGCGTAAATTGCCCCACGTGAAAACGTCAAAAACAGCGTGCTCGAAAACACGAAAAACAAAAACCACAGCAACCCGCGCTTAGTGCAGTCGCACTTCCTAACCAAAAGCCACGCCGATACAAGCGTTGGAAGTAAAAGCAAATTGCCCATAAACTGTGGCTCCACCGCGAATCCATTCGGATGTGGAAACCCAAACATATTATTCACACACCCACGGCAGAGAAGCGTACAACTCGGTGCTACGCCAAACACATCCATCAGGCTCTGCGCATAACACCAAGCGCAAGCAAGAAGACTAGCTCCAAAAAACCACTTCAAAAACTTTTCCTTAAACCCAGCGACAAAAATCTCTTCACGAAATACCACGATAGCACGAATCGCAAAATACACCGCCCAAAGCATTACAGCGGTTAGAGCTCCCCTTACTATATTCTGCGACCAAAACACAGACATAGTAATAAAAATCGGCAGCACTAGAAACGAAGGTTTCTTAAAAATCTCCGCCAGCTTTTTCTCACGAATAAGCGCCACAAAGGAAACTACGTCAAACACCACCAAATACAAAAGCGCGAGCGAAAGCTCCAAATTCATCGACTCCGAACCACCCACCGTTATAACTGGATGATACGAAAAATAGAGCGCCGCAGGGAAACCTAGAATCATCCCGCTAAGAATCTTGATGAGCCTACTTTTCTTCATTTTTTACCACCTTAATTATTTCATTATTAAACCTATCAAGAGAGAATCGCTCCGCCGTCCTTGACACCTTCAACCGATCAAACTTCATCTCTTCAAACTTCAAAATTCCTTTTTCAAGCGACTTCACCGTCTGTTTGTCAAAGAATGTTCCATTCTTACCGTCCTCAATAAAATCTCGCGAACCACCTTCAGAGAAAGCAATCACCGGGCACCCCGCTGCCAGCGCCTCCACCGGAGCAATCCCAAATGGCTCCAAACTAGGGAACAAATACCCCTTCGCTACGCTGAGATATTTCACGAGTTCTTTCTTGGTTGCTAGCGGCAAAAATTTTACACATGGGGAATTATCAGCCATCTTCACTAGCCTCTTATGTTCTGGTCCTTCGCCTACCACCAGAAGGTTTCGCCCCAAATTCTTGCATGCCTCAATTGCAAGATCCAACCGCTTCCAGGTGACTTGTCTCGCCGTTACCACATAAAAGTTTTCCACAGGGTTTTCCACAACTTCGTCAGCTCCATCCACCTCGCCCTTTTTCCCAGATTTTCTAGGGGGAATTACAAAATCTTCCACTTCTACCGGCGGATTAATCACCAAAGCTTCCCTCTTATAATATTTCGAAATCAACCCCTTCGCATATTCCGAAATCGTCACAAACTGGTCCACCCTCTGAGCCGCCGCAAAATCCTTCTTGCGCATATGCCCCGCAAAAATCTTAAAGAAAAACCTCACTAACGG
>JAEEGL013543787.1_pt1 | contig 12074 bp, 12 predicted proteins | sample 9134231 | NCBI WGS metagenome assembly JAEEGL01 (sample SAMN16246548, study PRJNA631951) | gut metagenome | biome: gut microbiome; feature: rumen; material: fiber-attached | host: Bos | place: Iran: Karaj | collected 2018-10
AATCGGAAATATGAAGTATAACGTGGTGCTTCATTTTGCTGAAAAGGGCGGTCAGACCGTGAAGGACAGGCTGAAGCGGGTAATCCTGCACGAAGCGAATGCCAAGAGTGGTACAACAAACCCTTGACAATTAGCAACAGGAGCTAAAAATTTATACTTGACACACTGTATATAACTGTGTATACTGTGCATATAACGGAGGTAAGAAAGTATGGAAGCGTTATTCAGCTGTAGGGGATTAACAAAGATATTGAATGGTTTTACTTTGAAGGATATAAGCTTTGATGTGGAAGCCGGGAGTGTCCTGGGAGTAGTAGGAAGGAACGGATCCGGAAAGACCACGATGCTGCGATGCCTGCTGGGGAGCTACCGGACGGATCAGAATGACGGTGAGGGCGGAGATATAGTGCTGGATGGCAGGCATTATATCCGCGATGTTAAGGATTACCGGAGGGATATAGCATATGTGATGCAGTCGGTGCCCTTTGCAACAACCATGAAGGCTGCACAGGTAGGAGAGATGTACGGATACTTCTACAGGGACTTTGATCAGAATAAATATAAAGAGCTTCTTAAAAAGTACGAGATTCCTAATGGACAGACGATAGCGGTCTTCTCTGAAGGACAGAAGATGAGGATGCAGTTCGCTTTTGCACAGTCGTACGAGGCCAGGCTGTATGTCATGGACGAGCCGGTGGGAAACCTGGATGTGGAATTCCGCGACAGTGTATATGATATGATAAGGGAACTGACAGCCGGAGAAGAAAAGGCGGTGATACTGTCAAGTCATCTGGTAACAGAGCTTGAGAGGATAGCGGATAAGCTTTTATGGATCAGGAAAACGGGAGATGTAAGCGGAGTGAGTTATTTAGGGAGTATGGATGATCTGAAAGAGCAGTACCGTCTGCTGAGTACGGGACTTGATAAAGAGGGACTGATACAGGCGGGTATATCTGAAGAGATGATAGCAGGATACAGGCTGAGGAGTAATCATAATGAGTACCTTTTATGGGACAGCAAAGGGAAGATAGAAAAAAGCCTGCCGGCAGAACTGGTAAAGGACATAAGATACGCAGATCTGAATGAGATCATGTACTATGTAGAGAAGGAGGAAGACGATGAGTGAGTATATCAGGGAAGAAATGATAAAGTTTAAATATCATCCGGTATTTATCCTGACAAGACTTTTGATGCTGGCGGTACTCATAGCGGTATCATATGCGGGATGGGGCGCAATGTTGTTTGCTTCAGCCTGGTCTGTAGGCTTTGTATATTCAACGGAAACAGAGAGTATGCTGCCTCTTACGGATGCGGAAGTGATAAAGAGAAAGCATTTCAGGATAAACATGATATGGCTGAGATATCTGATCTTCGGACTTATCGCATATGCAGTGAATTATGTGATGATATTAAAAGATGTATCGGTCTGGGATATAGGGTTTGCACCTATGACAGAAAAACCTTTTATAGTGATATCCTTCTTTATCCTGCAGATGGTATTTATTTATAACGCTCTGCTTTCGGTAATGGTACCTGATCATACGAACAAATTCAGCGCAGCGCTTAAGAATGCTTTTAAAAATGATCTGATATCCGTACTTTCGGGCATAGTGTTCTTTACATATGCGGTAGATCTGACATTGAGTAAAAATAGAACTCTGATCATTGAAGGAAATGAGTTTATACACTGCGCGATACTTCTTGCGGCAGCGGTATTGATGGGCATAGGAATATTCAAAAAGATAAAGGATTGGAAAGTTACAGACTATGTGGAGGAAGGGAGAAGGTTATGAATATAAAAGTACTTACGAAAAGCGGTCTGCCGATATATGAACAGATCGAGTGGCAGATAAAGGATAATATAGTTTCCGGGGAACTTAAGGAAAACGACGCCCTGCCATCCATAAGAGCTCTGGCAGCAGATCTTAAGATAAGCGTGATCACAATAAAGCGCGCCTATGAAGATCTGGAAAAGGAAGGAATGATATATTCCGTGCAGGGGAAAGGGTTCTTTGTAGATAATCCGGATCTGCAGTATATGAAAGAAAAGAAAACACTGGGACTTGAGGAACGCCTTTCGGAATGGGTGAGCGGAGCCAAGGAGAGCGGGATGAGCCTGGAAGAAGCAACGGATATGCTCACGATCCTGTGGGAAGGTTAAGGAGATACCGATATGATAGAAGCTGGGAATATAAGTTTTAAATATGGCGGCAACAGTAAGTTTAAGGTGGATGACCTGTCGATCATCGTGGAAGAAGGCATGATAAGCTGCCTGATAGGAAAGAACGGCTGCGGTAAGACTACCGTGTTAAAGCTGCTGTACGGTATGCTGACTCCGGCGTCAGGGGCTGTATATGTTGACGGAAAAAAGTTATGCGGTAAAACGCTTGCGGAGTATCATGAAAACGTTGCATTTGTAGGAGATAATAACTGGTGTGATAAAGACAGGACTCTGGAGCATAATGTGGAACTGCTGTCCCTTTTATATCCCTCATTTGACAGGGAGTACTTTGATAAGCTGCTTAAGAAAGCCGGGATCGGTGACAAGGATGATAAAACAGTTGGATCATTTTCTACAGGTGAAGCGGTAAAGGCAGAGATAAGCTTCGCACTGGCCAGAAGGCCCAAACTTGTGATAATGGATGAACCGCTGGCAAATCTGGATCCGATATATAAAACGGATATCCTGGAACTGCTTCAGGATGCGGTATCCGAAAATAATATGGGGATACTTTTAAGTACGCATCTGCTGGATGAGATAGAGGATATAACGGATAAGATATATATCATGGAGAAAGGTAAAATAACAAAGAGCGGTGACAGATTTGAACTGCTGGGGGATGATGAGGGTAAGAAGCTTAGGGATATAGTTTCGGTGATGTCATCCTGAGCGAAGCAAATAAGTGAGATAGGAAATCTTTGATTTCCGTTATCGAACTTATGCCGGAGCTGGATCTTATCAAAGAGGAGATTAAGTGCTATGAATAAAATGAAGAGATTCCACAAATACATAAGCAAACTGAACAGGGAACGCATAGGCTGGATCATAATATGGATAACAGCGATGCTGAGCATGCCCTTAAACGGAAACGGATCAGGAGAAGGCTTAAGCGGTATGTTTACTGTAAGCAGCATTATACTTATCTTCATCGCAGCAATGGATTACGTGGATAAGTATCTGGATATAGATGAGTCTGATGGGGATTGCAGTATTTTTACTGCGATATACGGAGGGATGAACGGAAGATTTGAGATACTGATGCACAGTCACAGTTTTGATACAGGCTCATATTTTAAAATCCTGATGACAGGAATGATACCCATGCAGATTATAACGATAGTGTATCTTGCAGTGCTCAGATTCTTTGATCTGATCGCGGCCGATGTGGTGGTATTCCCGGCTTTGGCAACGGTACTGATCCCGCCTGTAGTGGTTTTATTAAGAGCTTTCAGGTTTCAGTACCTTCTTATGCATGACCGCAGTAACGATATACTGGTATTGAGAGGTATAGTTATATCTCTGTATGGCATGGCACGACTGCTTATATTTGCAATAGTCTTCATACTTATGATGTTTATAGGTTTTTCGGCGATCACCCAGGATCTGGTCATGCGCGGCATTGCGGATAATGAAGTGGCCAGCAGTATGGTATCGAGTGGCCCGGCATTTATACTTGCGATAATCGGAGATATAATACTTTGTTATATCATTAATAACGGAATGGGTGGGGGAAAAAGACGCAGGAAGCTCCGCGTGGCAGCGCTGATATGCGCACTTGTTCTGATCCTGACCGGCACCGGGATATACCTCTATCAGAGCGTTTACAACAATGTCATATTAAGAGAGGATAGTGTAAGCGTAAGACGTAACGGGAATATAACGGAATATACTCTTGATGATGTGCAGTCATACCGTGTATATGCGGAGAGAAACGAATCATTCCAGATCGAGTTGTATTTTAAAGACGGAAAAAGCCAGAGACTGATCCTTGATTCTTCGGAAGATACAAATGCATGGCGCGATAAGTATTTCAGCTATTATAATTATGCTGCGGAGCTTGTACAAAAGCTTAATGAACGCGGAATAAACGGAAAGCTGGAGGATCAAGCCGCACTTAATAAGATAGTAAGTACGAATCTTGATCCACGCTGTGCGGAGGGATACAGGATCATAGAGCAGCTGACGGAAGCCGGGCATTAAGAATAACCGGGTGGCCAACCGGGGGGACGGTTCTGCGGTTGGTCAGTATTTACAGGCATTTGAGCAATCAAAGGGACGGTTTCCGGGCCGAAATCAACCGGAGAACCGTCCCCTGATCGTTTCACTGTGCAACTGTGTATAAAGCGCGGAAATATCCGTTGTTCTGCATCAGTTTATCAAAGTTTCCGCTTTCTTCTATGCGGCCGTTACGGAGTACAAGGATGTTGTCATACTGACGCAGCAGGGATTCTTCAAGAGAGTGGGTTACTACTATCCTGGTAACACCGTTCAGATCCAGGATATCCTGTGTCACATGATAAGCGGTGTCGGCATCTAAAGCAGCTGTTGCCTCATCTACAAGCAGAACAGAGGACTTACGAAGAAGGCTTCTTGCTATGGAGATACGCTGTTTTTCGCCGCCGGAGAGACCTTTACCGTTTTCTCCGCAGCGGTAGTCATCCCCGCGGGATTCAAGCAGCTCCGAAAGATGAGCACGGGTTATGGCATTATCAAGATCCTGCTTTGTGAAGTTCCTGAACATCGTTACATTCTCACGGATCGAAGCATCAAATACAAATACGTTCTGCTGTATCATCGAGATCATCCCGTAAAGGGAATCTGAATTAACATCTTTTAAATCTGTATTGTCGAATTCTATATTTCCGCGGTACTTGTTGCTGCCTGCCATCAGCAGATTAAGCAGTGTTGATTTTCCGCTGCCGCTTCCGCCAACGATAGCATAAGATTTTCCGGCTTCGAAGAAAATGTTTATATTTTTAAGGATATCCTTATCGTCTTCGTATCCGAAGGAAACATCTTTAAGACGAATACCATTTTTAAGTATCTTAACTTCTTCTTTGCCTTCTGCGCCGGTGTTTTCTGCAAGGGAAGCGGCAAGTTTGTCAACAAGACCAAGAGCTGCTTTTCTGGAGGCGAACAGGCCGGGGAGTTTACCGATGGGACCAAGTACATTATTCATAAGGTTTACAAATGCCATTACCATACCGGCAGTAAGACCGTGGCCTGTAAGCACAAGATATGTTCCGGCAAAGAATACACCCATCTGCGCCAGTATATAAGTCATGCCGCCTATCATTCCTATCATGCTCATAACACGCAGTCTACGGAATTTATGCTGTTCCAGTTCATGATTCTTCTTTTCAAAAAGTTCGCTGACTTCTTTTTCGGCACGGAAACTTTTAACAACTGTAAAGCCGTTCAGGCAGTCGGAGAGGGTTGCGGTATACTCTGCATTTTGCTCAGAAACTTTGCGTTCTGCAGGAGCTATACGGCTGCCTGTGAGCAGTGATGCGATCAGTGGTATGATAGTGATAACAGCAGCTATAAGGGTCATAAGCGGTGAATACCAGAGCATCAGGGCCAGTGCTCCTATAAGATTTACGATCTGGTTGATCATTTCCAATGTGCCGGTCAGATAACCGCTTTCGATGCTTGCTGCATCATTGGTGAGTGCAGACAGATATCCGGAGGTGTTTTCTATGCGGAAGGAAGAAATATTCTTTTCGGTCATTTTCCGGAAAGCCAGATCTTTATACTGCTGCATGGCCCTTCGTACAAAACGGGGTTTTACATGATAATCCAGAAGCTGGAATGAAAGGAAAAAGCAGATAAGTATTCCTGAAGCAGCAAGCAACTGGGAAACGGGTTTTGCTCCGGGAGCCATTGCTGCAGTATCCATCAATTCCTGCAGTATTCGTGAAATTGCGACAGATGCTAAAGCTAAGACGACAGATACCATTATCTCTGCAGCGATAGCAGGACGGTTTCCATTATAGAAGCAGGCGATAAGTTGTTTTTTGATTTCCGTTTTTTTATCATTCTTCATAGTGTCTGTTCTCCTTTATCTGTTTTATTTCCGATCGGCTTATGTTTAGAGTATAAACTTAAGCTGTAAAAAAGAACAGACACTGCCGGTACTGATAGGATAGAAATAATTATACTAATGGTATAATCATTTTCTGCCTTTTATGGGGGTATTTTCTTTCCAGACTTCATCCCGGAGTTTATTCAGTTCCGGATCATTTAGTAATCTGACCGTGGCTTCTATTGCATCGGCTGCGTTTTCGCCTAATATATCGTAACTTGTGTAATGGACGGAAGTATCTGTAAAACGCATATCACCAAGATCATAATTAGGGTTTTTGTCAAACTGTTCTGCTGCTTTTATAGCCTCAGTAAAGGTCTTTTTTGCTTCCCTTTTCATACCGCTGTGGACCTGTATATAGGCACGGCATACCATAAATGATGATCTTATCTTGTCCAGAGGATCTATAACGTTTTCTTTTTTTAATCCATCCAGTACGCTGTCCATCCAGTCCATGTAATTCTCCGCTGTACGGTAATCCTTTTTACTTACATATATTTTTACAAAGCCGGGGATCAGATTGATCATATGAAGGATGTTGGATATAAATGATCTGAAAAGATATTTTTTTCCTTTTTCCGCATCATTAAGAGGGAGTGTATACGCAAGCCCGATCAGGTCATCATAATATCCGCCGGCGTTGCATTCTTCCAGCAGTTTTGCCGTTCGTTTAGGCTCTCCCAGTTTATAATAGATCATCGCTTCATTTCCCTGCAGAGTCATCAGATTTATCGTGGGATCATTATTCTGCGAGATCAGGCGTTTGCACTCGCCAAAAAGTTCCAAAGCTCTGTGCAGCCATTTTTTGTTTTCAGCCTGTTCACCGAATACCATATACAGAGTAGCAGATACATAAGCGATATTATAAGAATTGGGATATTTAACAAGTGCCTGTTCCGCTTCTTCCAATCCGCTTAGATCGTGTTTGTTGAAACATTCCCATAATCTGCCCTGAACAGCTTCCGGACGGTTATCTTTCATTTCATAACCCAACAGCACATCAACCGATGTATCAAAGAAAGCAGCGAGCTTAACTATCAGTGTTATTTCTGGAGTTGACAGTCCTGTCTCCCACTTGTGGACTGCGCCCACGCTTACACCCATCGCCTCGGCCAGCTGTTCCTGGGTAATCCCCATGTTTTTACGGTATTTACGGATGTTATCATACAGGTTTATTTTCATTTACTTTCTCCTCCGATACACTGTGACGGACAATTTACTTATACTGATAGTATAACAATCAATATACAGTTTGTGAAGTGCCAACCGTCCCCCTGATCTTTTTACACGATGGAGAGTGCTGTCTGCACGAAGAATACTGTATATGCGCTGCAGAGTGCCTATACTTATCCCATAAGCAAAAGAAAGGAGTGTAAAGCATATGTTCGGAATCAGCGGAGGTTCGGTCTTAAAAAGGATCATTGGTCTGGTAATAGTTTTAAATATTATAAGGGTTGTTATTTCTATATCTCCGTTACATGTCTATTTTGATTACAAAAGAGACATAACGGAATTAAAAAACCAGCATATAGATCGTTTTCATTTCTTCCCGGATGAATTACCACGGGGGGCATCTGAAGCTGTATGGAAAAGTACACCGAAATCTTTAAGCGGTTTTGGAGAATACCATATACTTACCTTTAACGCCGGTGATGATTATCTGAAGAGAATATATGATAAATATGACGAAGTAGCTGTTGTTTATAAATATGGAAAGGATATTACCGGCTATGAAGGCTGGGTAAACGAAGATACAGGCTATGTGGATAATGTGCAGGTTCCGAATTTGAGTTGTGATGATTATGCAGGAAATAGTGATATAGAGATAATGATATTTCGTGATGAAAGGAATGTTTCCTGTGGTCTTTATGTAGATTGGGATAAAGGTAATATATGTTTCTGGGAAGAGGAGGGAAGATAACAAAAAAGTGTTTCAGAGTCTAAGGATTTAGTATATCTGTTTCCGTGATGACGGATTTGGTATTGACATTTTATATCCTTATGGATATACTCACCTTTCAGAGACATGCACGAGTCTTATTGTATCAGTCAACAACAGCGCCGAAAGGAGGGCAACATGCTACAGCAGAACTTTATAAATCGAATGATCAAAGCAGAGGCAGAAGTTGTCCCCGGTGTTTTTTGATATAGTTTTCTTTACGGATCTCTAAGATAAAAAATATCTGAACGGATAACAGACACCTCTGTCACAGGCATAAAGGCCGTATGAAGAGGTGTTTTTTGCGTGCTTTCGATCATTTGGTAAACATGAATATAAAACAATCGGAGGTTGATCAAAATGAAAGACAGAACACGCCCCTGCATCTATTATGTATGCAAGGATGCAGACTGCAAAAAGGGATTTGTTAAAGTTGATATGAAGAAATGTAAGAACTGTCCTAAATATGAACCCAGGAAGACTGCGAAGAAAGCGGAATCAGTAAAGGCACGCAGACAGAAAGATAAGGACAGACATGATAAATGGTAGTTTAAACAGAAAGGATTTTTTATGATAACAATATACGGAAAATATACGAAAGCTTATGTGTATACGGTAAAGAGTGAAGAATATGCGATCGAAGATTATGCGCGTGCGCAGCTTCAGATGATCTGTGACCATCCCAGTGCAGAGGGCAGTACAATACGCGTAATGCCTGATGTGCATCCCGGAAAGGTGGGAACAGTAGGCCTTACAATGACTGTCGGAAACAGTATACTTCCAAGTCTGGTAGGAGTGGATATAGGCTGCGGGATGACTATGGCCAGGGTTAAGACAAAGGGACTGGAGTTTCAGAAAATGGACTCAGTCATAAGGGAGTGTGTGCCCGCAGGCGGCAGGATCAGAAAGGAAGAGCACAGATTCACGGACAGGATCGATCTGTCAGAACTCAGATGCCATAAGAGTATCAATGCCCGTAAAGCAATACTGAGTATCGGAAGCCTTGGCGGAGGAAATCATTTTATCGAGCTTGATAAGGATGATGAAGGAAATGTATATCTGATAATCCATTCCGGCAGCCGGCATCTTGGAATGGAGGTGGCAGATTACTATTTAAGGACAGGCCAGAAAGAGATACAGATGAAAAAGCAGGGCGGATACGCATCTTATGAAATGACCTGTATAAGCGGCAGTCTGATGGAAGATTACTTTCACGATCTGAAGATCATGCAGGAGTTTGCAATGATCAACAGGGAGGCGATACTTGATGAGATCGTCAGAGGCATGAAGTGGAAGATAGAGGAAGAAGTATCCTGCATACATAACTATGTTGATTTTTCTGATCCTTCAGTGCCTGTGCTGCGTAAAGGAGCGATCAGTGCCAAGAAAGGTGAAAGGGTGATAATCCCCATTAACATGAGGGATGGGGTTATACTTGGTACCGGTCTTGGGAATAAAGACTGGAACTGTTCTGCGCCTCACGGATCGGGACGCGTTTACCGCAGATCGGATGTGGATTCGCACCATACTGTTTCGGAGTTTAAAAAGGCTATGAGCGGCATATATTCCACATGCATCAACAAGGATACGCTTGATGAAGCACCCTTTGCATACAGAACCCTTGATGATATCAGGGGAGTCATAGGCGAAACTGTTAAGATCGATAAGATAATTAAGCCGGTTTATAACTACAAAGCGGGAGGCTGAAAAAGCCATGGGACATTAATCGTATTCCCAGAATGATAATAAATATCTGGGTGGTTCTCTTGTCTGATCCCGTCGATAAGCAGAAAAGTGTTGACAAGCCTTATCTGCTTTGCTATGATGTGCAGGTAGTTAAATCTTAATGAAAGCGAGGTAAGCGTGATGAACATAATGAAGAATGAGATTGCAGTTGAATACAGCGTGAAGACCTCGGTTTGTGCATATTGATCCTGTAAGGATAATTCTAATGTTTCTGTTCTGACCGTGGCAAGTGTCACGGTCTTTTTATGCTCATTTTTACTGAGATCCCCATGCTGTCGTGGAAGTCATGCGCCCGCTGGGACGCAAAGAAACCAGTAATTCTTCTTTTCGCATTTGTGTGGAAAGAAGGCTGATGATTTTGGAGGTATATAATGAGTTACAATTGGATCAATGCAAAAGATTACACAATGAACAGCTTCCTGCTGTTCGACCGCTGGGCTCTTCAGTGGATTTTCTCGGATTGTAATGCCTATGAGTGGTTTCCGTCTGAAGGCAGGGATTACAAGCTTGATATGGCAAAGGCACTTTATCGGTATCCGCATGTAGTCTGGTATGTGCGTAACAAAGCACCGGAATGCACATCGTTCCTTGATGAGATACAGTCGATCCCTTTCGGGAACTGGACAGAGGAGGAGATGAAAGATTCAGAGACTGCGATACTGCAGGCTCACGAGACCTTTGTTGTTTACGCATTTCCTAAAGTTATGAATGAAGTGAATTATATCCGTAACTGGGATGAGAAATATCTCTATGAACTGGTTGATCTGAAGGATAAGCTGGTCCTGGATGTTGGTTCAGGTACAGGGAGGCTGGCCTTTGCCGCGGCGCGGAAAGCAAAGCGGGTATACGCCAGCGAACCCTGTGACTGTCTGAGGGAATACATGAGAGATAAGATCAAGACAGAGAAGATCGATAACGTCCGGGTACTTGATGGAGACGTGTTAAATCTTCCCTATGAAGACGATACCTTTGATGTTGTAATGAGCGGACATGTGATAGGGGATCATTATGAAGAAGAGATAGCGGAAACGGCTCGGATCACTAAAGACGGTGGATGGCTGGTGATATGCGATGGCGATGACGAATTCAGGCGGAGTGCGCCTGATCCGGAGCTGGTATCAAGAGGATTTGAATGGTTCCGTCATGAAAGTGCTGAAGGCGGCATCATTTATAATTATCGAAAGCAGGTAAAAAAGTATGAGGAATAATGCAATTATCAAAAAAGAAATACAAAACGATCATCATGATATAGAGACCGGAAGGATCTGCGAGGTACAGAAGAACAGCTATACAATAAAGTTTATGGGGCAGGAACTTCCCGCAACGCTGAAGAAAAGTTTTTATGAAGAAGAGGCTGATAAACTTCCGGTAGTCGGTGACTATGTGACATTCCGGTATAACCCGGACGGTGACAGCAGGATACTTTCGGTCTGTGAAAGAAAGAACTTTTTGCAGAGACCGGACCAGTCCAGGACAGGTGTGATGCAGTATATGGTGTCAAACGTGGACTATTGTTTCATCGTCACTTCACTGAATGATGACTACAGTTATAACCGTATAGCGAGGTATGCAAGTGTGGCGATGCAGGGAGGTGCGATACCTGTGGCAATCCTTACGAAAGCGGATCTGTGCAATAATGTGGGCCGATATGTGAGTGAAGTGGAGACCATATCGGATAAGATAAGGGTACATGCCATATCGGCCCTGTATGATATAGGCATGGAAGAACTGAAAGAATACATGACACCCGGTAATACCATCTGTCTGATGGGCTCATCCGGTGCAGGCAAGTCGACGTTGCTTAACGCGCTTGCCGGTGAGGAGATGATGAAGACTTCAGCAATCAGGGAATCAGACTCTAAAGGACGGCATACCACTACCTATCGCCAGCTGATAGAGCTTAAAAACGGCGTATCGATCATTGATACGCCGGGAATGCGCGAGATCGGCATGGCGGAGACCAAAGACAGCATAGACAATATTTTTTCAGATATACAGGAGCTTGAGAGCAGGTGTAGGTTCAGTGACTGCAGGCATGATACCGAGCCGGGATGCGCGATAAAAAAAGCGTTAGAGGATGGTACTTTATCGATGGAGAGATACACTTTGTATAAAGGGCTTGGCGCAGATAATCACAAGAACCACGCCATGAAAAAGCGGATATCCATTTTGGTAAAGCAGCGGAGGAAGTATGGGCTTGATGACTAGTATAACCGTCATTTATTAACTGGACTGTAATTGAGGTAAAGTATCAACGATGACTTTCTCTTTAGGATTAATCTCATCGAGTTTGTATTTCCAGT
>JAEEGL014480150.1_pt1 | contig 12074 bp, 9 predicted proteins | sample 9134231 | NCBI WGS metagenome assembly JAEEGL01 (sample SAMN16246548, study PRJNA631951) | gut metagenome | biome: gut microbiome; feature: rumen; material: fiber-attached | host: Bos | place: Iran: Karaj | collected 2018-10
TAACCCGAGGTTCCCGATGTAAAGTACATAAGCATAGGGTCTGAATTGTGAGTTGCAGCCTCGCCTACAGGACGCGGGAATTCTGGATCAATTTTTTCGTATTCTTTATGAAAGTTTATCCAGCCGGTACGATCAGGACCTACAGTAACAAGATATTTTACAGTAGGCGATTTTACCATTGCCTTTTCAATTTCTTCCTGAACGTGCGGATTATCGTAAGAAATAATCATTTTTACGTCTGCAGCGTTTGTGCGGTATTCAATATCTGATTTTAAAAGCTGGTCTGAAGCAGCAATTGCAACAGCGCCGATTCTGTGAAGGGCAGGTAAAAGGAACCACCACTCGTAACGGCGGCGAAGCATAAGCATTACCATATCACCCTTTTTGATTCCCTTAAGGGTAAGCCAGTAAGCAGCTCGCTTAGATTCGCGGGAAATATCTGCAAAAGTAAAAACCTTTGCTTCATCTGAATTATCATCTATCCATACAAGAGCACGCTTTTCTGGAGTCTCACGGGCATAGCGGTCTACAATATCATAAGCGAAATTAAAATCTTCCGGGGCTGTAAGATGGCAGTTTGCCTTAAGGTCCTCGTAGGAAGTGTATTCGCGATAATCTTTTATATATTCATGGGCCAGATTCATTATGCCACCTCTAAATTAATGTAGATTAACATTATGACAGTTCTGAAGAAAATGTCAATGAGGGGGAAGTTGCCCGTCGTTCTTAAATCTGTTATTATTCTACATTATTTTATGAGCGAACTTTGTTATAAATGCTTTAAGCCAAAATCTGCCTGTCTCTGTTCTTATACTAAGGAAATAGATCCCGGAATAAAATTTGTTCTGCTTATGCACCAGAAGGAGGCAAAGCGTCAGAGAACAGGAACCGGTCACATTGCAAAAATCTCTCTAAAGGATTCTGAGATTCTCGTGGGCTTTGAGTTTGAGCAAAACAAGCGGCTTCAGGAGCTTCTTGCAGACCCTCAGTATTTTCCTGTTATGATGTATCCGGGAGAAGAAGCCTGGACTGCTAAGCGGGAAGGCTTTAAGGAAACTCTGGCCGGCCGCAAGCTTCTTGTTTTAATTCTGGATTCTACCTGGTTTTGTGCCCGCAAGCTGATTGAACATAATCCTTTTTTACTTAAACTGCCCCGTCTTTCTTTTTACGGCGATTACCGCTCTATCTTTACCTTTAAGCATGAGCCGCGCCCGGAATATATTTCTACCATAGAAAGCTGCTATTATCTGATTAAGGAAATGCAGGAAAACGGCTTGTGTGACCCGGGCATAGATCCTGAGCCTATGATGAATGCATTTAAGCAGATGATAAAATTCCAGCTGCAGGCAGAAAATGAAAGAATTCTGGGAATAAGGCCGAACTCGCATAACTATGATGCGAAGTATAATAAATTGAGGGAAATTCCGACGTTTGAGTAAAATCAATTATAAGGCTTAGTGCCAGCCGGGGTGTACTCGCCGTTTACCGCGCCCAGCATTGCCTTTAGAGAATAATCACAACGCCAGCTGTAGCCCAGAAGAATTGAGTCTGCCCACTGAAGCTTTTCTGTAAGGGTCGGCGCCATATCACAAAGAATGATTACCCGCTTTCCGGAACCCTTAAAATATTCCGCAATCTTTACATGATTTTCACTTGAAACGCAGATTATGATTGTATCGAAGCCTGGAGCAACCGACGGAAGATTGTCTAAAACCCACTGAGTTTCATTAGGACCGGTTTCGTAAGTGTAATGAAATTCTCCCGCATCAGGCCAGCGCTGCTTACCTGCCTTAAAGAAGCTTGTAAGTGAGCCCATCAAAAGAAGGCGGCCAGCCTTGTCTGCCTTAAGAGGAAGGCTGCCCTGCTTTTCTACAGTAACAGAACGGCAGGCCTGCTCAAGGAAGAACTTTTCTCCTTCCTGGTCTGGAATGTGAGAATCAATTTCATCAGGATTAGGATAAAGAGGAGCCGCATTGCCCGACTTAAAATAGTCCAGCTTTGACTTTATAACACGACGAGCCGCATCCTTAACCCGGGCATGGAATTCTTCATCCTCAGACATGAGTTCAAGATTTTTATACCAGAGGGCTTCATTGAGTTTTGCTGTAGTTGAAGAAAGAATGATGTCGTTGCCGGCTTCAAGAGCCATCTTAAAGGCATTGGACATTGTGCCGGCATAAACAGTGGCACCAACCATCATCATATCATCAGTTATTATAAGACCTTCGTAACCAAGCTGATTTCTAAGCAGGTCTGTAAGGAAGTAATGTGAAAGCGAAGCAGGAGCTCCGGAAGTTTCTATGAGAGGGAAACTCAGGTGGCCGGACATAACAGCAGGAACCTTTTCTTTAATAAGATAAAGATAAGGTGTAAGCTCGCGATTTTTAAAAGTATCAAAATCAATATTGATTACAGGAAGCTTACCGTGAGAGTCTATGCTTGTGTCGCCATGGCCCGGATAATGCTTTGCTGTAGAAATAACTCCGGCAGCTTCAGAGCCCGAAACAAAGGCGGCTCCGAGAACTCCGGCTTTGTCAGGATTATCACCAAAAGAACGTGTACCAATAATAGAAGAATCATGATCTGTAAAAAGGTCTACAGTCGGCGCAAAGTTCATATTGATTCCCAGCGCCTTAATTTCGCGGCTGATATAATAAGCAGATTTCCAGGCATCTACAGGATAACCGCCCGCCCCTATTGCCATGTTTCCCGGAGTAATGGACGTATCGCCTTTAACGTGACGAATCCAGCCGCCCTCCTGGTCGGTTGCAACAAAAAGCGGAATCTGGAAACGGCCCTCTGCAGCCTGATGCTGTAAGCTCGAAACTGATTTTGCTACAAGATAAATATCATCTGTATTCCAGCCGAAAACCTTAACGCTTCCGAGGCCGCGCTCAACCCACTGATACAAAAGCTCAGGAGGCTCTGCACCTGCCCAGCCGAACATAAAGGTCTGAGAGAGAAGCTCGGAGTCGGTCATTTCGTCGGTAATCTTTTCTGCAAGCTCGTCGTTAGGAAGCTGGCTCCAGAAATTTACAGAGTTCTTTTTTTGAGACCAGAGAAGGGAGCAGAATGTAAAAACTATAAGTAAAGCCGGAAATCGTTTTTTAAGCATTTCTGATTCTTTCGCTTGCTACGTGAGCGGCGATTGCTCCATCTGAAACTGCTGTAACCACCTGGCGGAAAGGCTTGCTGCGGACATCACCGGCGGCAAAAAGACCTGGCACGGAGGTTTCCATATTTTCGTCTGTAAGGATATAACCGGAAGGATCCTTTGGAAGCATTTCTACGAGATCTGTCTGTGGAAGCATTCCGGCAAAAATAAAGACTGCATCTGTTGAAAGCTCAGACTGCTGGCCGTTTTTCACGTTTTCTACGATTATTGACTGAACGCGGCCCTCTCCCTTGATTTCTTTTACTACTGAATCATAAAGAGGCTTTACACCGGCTGCCAGCATTTTGTCGATAACTGCCTGCTGGGCACGGAACTTATCGCGGCGGTGAATAATTGAAACATCGCTTGAAAGAGTTGAAAGATATATTGCTTCGCTGCAGGCAGAATCACCTCCGCCAACAACTACGATTTTCTTATCACGGAAAAAAGGTCCGTCACAGGTTGCACAATAAGAAACCCCGCGACCAGAAAGCTCTTTTTCGCCTGGGACACCAAGGTCACGGTGAATAGCCCCCGTTGCAAGGCAAAGACAGGTAGCCTCATAAGAAGCCTTTTTTGTTTTGATAACAAAGTCTCCGCCAGTCTTATCTATAGAAAGAACCTGAGCCTGAACAATTTTTGCACCAAAGGCTTCTGCCTGCTTCTGCATAGTCATCATATAAGTTGCACCGTCTACAGCAGGAAAAATTCCCGGATAATTTTCAAGTTCAGAAATCTGCAGTACCTGTCCGCCCGCGCCCGCTACATCCAGCACAAGAACAGAAAGTCCGCCCCGCGCTGCATACTGAGCCGAAGCAAGCCCCGCACAGCCTGCACCAATAATCACATAATCAAACTTTTCGCTGGTTAAATCTTCCATAGATAAATTATTTTAACAGATTTTTTTGCAAGAAGGAAGTGGATAATACAAAGCGCCCGACTCCGGCACTCTCCCTAGACCGCCGCACCCTTATCTTAATTCAGATTATTACAGGCCTGCTGCTTGCCTTTGTTGCCTAGTAGCCTATTTTACGGTCAACCAGATATTTCATTGGCCGGCCTGCTGTAAAGTTCTTCAAATCTTCCAGGAACATCTCTACGTTTCTGTCTTTTGTATAAGGCAGTGTAAGGTTTCCCGCAACATGTGGAGTAATCACAAGATTCTTAAGCTTCCAGAGGCGGTTATTTTCCGGAAGAGGTTCTGTCTGGAATACATCAAGAGCAGCTCCTCCAAGATGTCCATTTTCAAGATTATCAGCAAGTGCCTCTTCGTCAATGGCAGAACCCCGGCCTACATTTACGATATAGGCTCCCTGGGGCAGCATTTCAATACGCTTTCGGTTAAGAATCCCCTTTGTTTCTGCTGTTGACGGCAAACTCATTGCAAGTAAATCTGTTTGTGGAAGAATTGAATCCAGCTGGCTTACAGGAAGCACCTTATCATAAATATCCCCAGCCTTACCGCTTCTGCACACTCCGATAAGGGAAGCCGGCTCAAAGGCACGTGCCCGCTTAGCAAAGCTTGTTCCTATATCGCCTGTTCCAAGCACGGTAATTCTGCAGTCCTTAAGGGATTTCTGCGGACGCGGCTTACCCCAGAAGCCCTTTCCTGTTTCTTCAAAAAAATCATTCAGCTTACGAAGCATTACCAGAGAAACGGCAATCATATGCTCTGCAATTGAAACCCCATAGGCTCCTGCAGAGTTTGTAAGAATACACTCTTCATTGGCAAAGTAGCCCGGTGTCATCAGGGAATCTACGCCAGCCCAGGGAACACAGAGCCACTTAAGCTTTTTATTGGTCTTTACAATTTCCGGAGCAAAGCCATAAATGATATCAGCATCAAAATCACTGGCAGGAATGTCCTTATCAGAAGTATAAAAATGTACCTGAGCTCCAGCTTCTGCCGCTCCTTTTTTGATTGCTTCAATATGGCTTTCTTCAAACAGATTATTGATTACCAGAATTTTCATAAAGACTCCTTTTATTAAATGCCAAACAATTTCTGGAAATTGGCATCAACAATTTCACTGAGTTTATGATTGGAAGAATTTCTCTTTGAGGCAATGTATTCATAAACATATTTTATATTCTGAGGAATATTTGAACCGCTCTTTACTGGAACCGGCGGATAGAAAGGACAGTCGGTTTCAATCAGCAGACGGTCCTTTGGTACATAATTTACCAGCTCTGACATATCACTAAAGGATTTTTTTCCGGCATAAGTGACGGTTCCGCTAAAGCTTATATACCAGCCTAAATCAAGAAAAAATTCCAGCTCCGACTGATTATATGAAAAACCGTGAACAAGGCCCTTGTTCCATTTTACAGCTTTTAAAACATCAGAAGTTTCCTTAAAGCCTTTTCTGCTGTGAAGAACAAAAGGCATATTCAGTTTTTTTGCCAGTGTAAGCTGCAGGGCAAACAAATCTTTTTCATCACTTATATTGTCATAATCAAAATATTCGTGATCGCGGCCCTTAAACTCTACAGAATCCCAGTCATGATCTATTCCGCCTGGTCCGATTCCCACAAGATGGCTGGCAAAAATACTGTCACTTGATTTAAAATCATTTATCACATTTTCCAGATTTTCTATGATTTCAAAACGATTGTCTATTGAATCCAGATCCGGCATTACACCGGCTGTAAAATACATCATCTTCTGAATATGATTTTTCTGAAGTTCGTCATCTATCAAATCAAGACATTCTTCTACACGGCCAGTACGAGCCCAGATATCATCAACTGATACTCCACTGTCCAGTGCAAAGGAGACTCCATTTCCTTCCATTTCCACAAGACTGTCTGCACCCTGCTGCAGCCCCAGCTCCTCGGTAATCTGGAAAAAATTCATAAGTGAATCTGAATACATAAACTACTCCAATAAAGAAATCAGATTTCTTTTACAAGCTCGCGACAGAGCATTACAAGATTGTAACGGATTCCTTTCCTCTTATTCCAGGAACGGGTATCCCATTCATCCTGTGAAATATCATCTCCACCATAGATAATAGCGGCATAATCGAACTTGTGGAACTGAGCTACTGCAATACAGCCGGCCTGTTCCATCTCTACGATTTTTGCACCTTCTGCCTTGCGCTGTTCTACGAGAGCCTTTGTTTCGCGGAACATTGCATCTGTTGTCCAGGTAAGACCAGTAAGATAAGAAATCTTATGCAAATCAAGATAATCAGTTACCTTTTTTGTTACTGCCTTATCTGTATAGATATAACGCGACGGCTCAATATAGTGATAAGAAAAACCTTCATCGCGGATTGCACCTTCTACAACCAGAAGCTCACCTACTTTAATATTTTTATCGAGGACTCCTCCACCGCCACAGAACATAACTTTTGTAAGACCAGCTGCCGCAAAGAACTCAAGGTTTCCGGCACAGGCAGGACAGCCTACATAGCCAAGAGTAATAAGGATTTCAGGAGCATCGGTGAAGCGGTAAACCTCAACCGGATTTTCACCTTCAATAAGCCGCTCAAGTTCAATAAGCCCTTCCTTTTTTAGAGATTCCATGACTTCCGGGAAAAAAGTAATAATAAGCTTGTTAGTCTTAAACTGTTCAAGCCCCCATTTAAACGGATTAACAACTGCATCAGGATCTGTATCGAATTCCAGAACCGGATATTCATTCGCTTTTATCATGGCAAACCTCCTGCAACGGGCCGTGGGACGGCTCCTTTTTTATAATTTCTGAAAAACTACCACACATTTAAGCTCCTTGCAATACGTTTTCACTTTTAATAGAAGATAACTTTCGTTAGAATATGTTCCATGAATCAGATACAGGAAGAGATTGCAAAAGCGCTGCTTCAGCTTTCAGAAAAGAACCTGATAACCGAAGCTGTCATCGCTAAGACAATACGGGAAAACTTAAAGTTCAATGGAAAAGCAAAGGCCGGGCTCTGCTTTCAGGACCTGGAAACGGCTATTTTTAATATAGAAGAAAAGAATGATTTGCATTATTCACTTCATCTGAATTCTGCAAACGACCTTCTTCTCAAGCAGGCGGAAAAAGCTGAAGGACTTAGCCCGGATGCAAGAAAGCGCCGCCTTGCCAGCGAAAAATCTATGAGTGTCCTTACAAGCGGCGATGTAAAAACATCGCTTTCCGGTAAGTCCGAAGGCTCAAAGCCCTACAAAAAGCGAACCGAAAAAAAGCGCCTGAATATCAATAAAAATTATGATGACTGGGAATGAAAAGGCCCGCGAAGCGGGCCTTTCGTCTTAGAACTTTACAACCTTAGGTGCTGCAGTAAAACTGTAAATTGTTGCTGTTGCATTCTTAAAGTAAAGCACTTCGGTGTTGTCGTCATCTGCTGAGTACATATTCTTCAAATCAGGATAGTGCTCCAGCATATCAACCTTTGCCTCGCGGCGGTCATCGCGAACCAGCTCGCCGGCAAGGCGCAGCCACTGGCCTGTTGAGCCGTCAAAGCAGCAGATTTCTACCTTAGGATTTTTCTGGATCTGCTTTGAAACATCCTTACTTTTTCCAGTCTGAATGTAAAGCTTTCCCTCAAAAATATTTATAGTTCCGAAAGGTCGGTTTCTAGGCTGACCATCTTCTACTGTAGCAAGATAATAAGTTCCGCACTTTTTGATAAATTCGTAGATTTCTTCCATAATGGGCTTTAACCTCCTTAAAAAAAGCCATTAAACAAGTTTGTCAAGGCTTTAAGCATAGCGTGCCTTGACGAACTTGTATTTATCGGTGATTTTATTATACCATATTTTTCCCTTATTCACAGTTTTAATTATCCACATTATACTTTTTGATTATGAAGAAATTATTCAATGACAGCTGGCTCTTTTCTGAGTTCGCTTTAGACGAAGCTTCTATGTATAAGGATGGAAAGCCTCTTCTTTTTACTCCGGATCAGTTTTTTGATTTAAGTGCCTCTCAGAATTATGTGCCGGTGCGCCTGCCTCACGACTGGCAGATTTTTCACGTAAAGGATTTATACAAAAATAGCGTTGGCTTTTATAAAAAAAGTTTTTCGCTGAAGGCTGAGGAAGTTGAGGGCCGCCACACTGCCCTTCGTTTTGAAGCGGTTTATATGAACAGCGCCGTGTGGGTAAACGGTAAAAAGGCCGGAGAATGGAAATATGGTTATTCTACTTTTGAATTTGATATTTCTTCATTAGTACACCAGGGCGAAAATGAGATTCTTGTGATTGTTGTTTATCAGAACTGCAATACACGCTGGTATTCAGGGGCGGGAATTATCCGCGATGTGTATTTTATAAACACGCCGGAAACTTACCTTGTAAGTGACGGGGTTTACTTTAGTGCCAGACCGGCCGATGAAAAGAAGCTGGATGGGGAATGGGTAATAAAGATTTCCACAGAACTGTCATTGTCGGGCTTGACCCGACAATCTGCACTGGACTGTGATGTACAGATCCTCGGGTCAAGCCCGAGGATGACAAGTTCTTCAAAGCATGAATTAACACTAAAGCATAGTATCACCACTCCTGACGGCGAAGTATTTGCCGACTTCTCCGGCGACGGCGAGTTTACTGTAAACGCCCCTCACCTCTGGGACATTACCGACCCTTATTTTTACACACTCACAACTTCCCTTTTTGACGCTGAAGGAAAGCTGCTCGACGAAAGCTCCCAGCACTGCGGCTTTAAGTATGCAGTCTTCACAGCTGACCAGGGCTTTTTCTTAAACGGCCGCCATCAGAAAATTTACGGTGCCTGCCAGCATCACGATCAGGGTGCTCTGGGAGCAGCCTTTCATATTGATGCCCTTCGCCGTCAGTTTACAAAGCTCAAGGAAATGGGCGTAAATTCTATACGTTGTTCTCACAATCCGCCGCCTTCTGCCTGGATGGATTTATGTGATGAAATGGGTCTTCTTGTTGATGATGAAATTTTTGATATGTGGGAAAAGCCCAAAACTCCTTTTGACTACGGTAACTACTTTAATGACTGGTGCGAGCGCGATGTTACAAACTGGGTTCGCCGTGACAGAAATCATCCAAGCCTTATCATGTGGTCAATCGGAAATGAGATTTATGATACCCACATAGGAAATGGTTTTGAAATCACAAAAAAGCTTTATGCCTGCGTTGAAAAAAATGATCCTCATAAAAATGCGCAGATCACAATGGCGTCAAATTATATGATGACCGAGGGTGCCCAAAAATGTGCGACAGAGCTGGACACCGTGGGCTACAACTATCTTGAGCGCCTTTACGACGAGCACCATGATAAAAATCCTGAATGGAAAATCTACGGTTCGGAAACCGGCGCTACAGTTCAAAGCCGCGGAATCTATCACTTCCCCGACTCTCTCAAGCTGGTTACCTTCAGTGACGGCCAGTGCTCGACTCTGGGAAACTGTACGACTCCCTGGGGCTGCGCAAATACTCAAACTGTAATTGCAAATGACCGGGACTGTCCTTTCAGCGCAGGCCAGTATATCTGGACCGGCTGGGACTACATTGGTGAGCCTACTCCCTATCACACAAAATCTTCTTTCTTTGGTCAGATTGATACAGCGGGCTTCCCTAAAGATACCTTCTGGCTTTTTAAATCTGAATGGGCCGGAAAAAATGCGGCACCTTTTGTTCACCTGCTTCCTTACTGGGACTGGAACGAAGGCCAACTAATTGATGTAAAGGCTTACACAAACGGGGCCAACGTTGAGCTTTTCTTTAACGGAACTTCGCTTGGTCGCCAGGAGATAAATCATAAGGACGGGGCCGAGCCCTTTGGTCACTGGATTGTTGAATATCACAAGGGCGAAATTAAGGCTGTGGCTTATGATGAAAATGGAGAGGTGATAGCGGAGGATGTGAAGAAATCTTTTGGCGACCCGGCGAAAATTATTTTGAAACCGGAGGTCTTTAGCGACGCGGCAATCCATTTTATACAAATCATGCTGGCAGATAAGGACGGAAGTCTTGTAGAAAACGCCCGTAACTATATTACCTTCAACGTTGCAGGCGATGCAGAACTTCTTGGCATGGATAACGGCGACTCAACTGATTTTGATGAATACCAGCCGCAAGGCGGAAAAAGCCATACCCGTAAGCTTTTTGCAAACCGGCTCATCGCAATTGTCCGCAGTAAAAGCAAGGGAGCAAGCTTTGTAATCACCGCGGCCTCTGCCGGCCTTCAGAATGTCTCTCTTAAGTTTGACGGCAAAGAATGGAAGGAAGCAGCTCCGTATTTTGCAATCCGCCCGGAAAAAGATTTTATTCCGACCCGCAAAATTGAACTGACAGCAGACGGTTCTACAAAGCTGGATGCCTCCCACCGCGAAGTACGCGTTAGTGCAAAGGTGCTTCCGGAAAACGCCAGCATCAAAGAAATCAGCTGGAATCCTGTACTCAAGGAATGCGTTGCCAGCGACAGTATAATTGTGTCATTCCCCGGCTTGACCGGGGAATCCGTACAGAACAGTGATGTACAGATCCTCGGGCCAAGCCCGAGGATGAAACAAAATGCAATTATCCACGCTGCCGGCGACGGCGAATGTTTACTCCGCTGCACTGCCCGCAACAACACAGAGTACGACGAAGTTATCAGCGACCTGCCTTTCACTGTAAGCGGAATCGGAAGCCAGAAGCGTAACCCTTACACTCTTATTGAAGCCTGCCGCATCGACAGCTACGTCGACACTAAGGGCAAGGTAAAACCTGAAATGTCTCTGGAAAGCGGAATCTCAAACCGCAAGTGCGGCCCAACCTGGGTCAGCTTTGACAAGGTTGATTTTGGCCCGGACGGAGCAGACACAATTCATCTGCCTATTTTCAGTTTTGCAACTGAGCTTCCTATAGAAGTCTGGGATGGCAGCGGAACCACCGCACCTTCCCGCCTGCTTGGCCGCTTCACCTACAAACACGAATCAATTTACAACACCTATTCCGAAAATGTCTTTACCCTGGACCGCCGCCTTTTTGGAGTCCACACAATCACAATTGCTTTTGAAACTGATTTATACCTGCACGGTTTTTATTTTGAAAAATCACCTAAGGCCTTTGCAAAATTGTGTGCCCTGGACGCAGACTTAGTTACCGGCGACTCCTTTACCCGCACCGATACAGCAGTAGAAAAAATCGGCAACAACGTAAATCTTGATTTTGCCAATATGGATTTTGGTGACGCCTGTGCTGCAAAAATCACAATCTGCGGAAAGTCGAATACAGAGAACAATACTATTCACATTAAGTTTTTTGCAGGCGACGGCTCAAGCTCAACTCAGTCAATTGAGTTTGCCCACACTGAGGATTATGAAGAAAAGACCTTCGAAATTGCCCCGCTTACAGGCGCTCAGAAAATCAGCTTTGTTTTCCTGCCGGGCAGTAATTTTGATTTTAAGTGGTTCAAATTTGTTTAATTGTCATTGTCCGGCTTGACCGGACAATCTGCACAAGGCTGTGATGTACAGATCCTCGGGTCAAGCCCGAGGATGACACTAAATGTACACTATTATTCCCAGAATCAGCAGCAGTACAAAATTGTAGGCAGTGAAAACGGCGAAGTATTTATCGCCCGGTTTAGCCTCTGCGCTGTAGAGCTTAAAGGAAATTACACTTGCCATAGAGGCAATTAAAGTACCCAGGCCGCCCACATTTACCGCCAGCAGCAGCATTGCGCCGTTATTTGTAAAGCCACTAAGAAGCAGGGCGGCCGGAACATTGCTTATTATCTGGCTGGCGGCAATTCCAGTCAGGTAAGTTTTTAATGGTGACGACAAAAGTGAATTTACAAAATCAGTAAAGGCCGGAACCTTTGAAAGACTCTTTGTAAAAATGAAAAAGCCCACAAAGGTAAGCAGCAAACTGTAATCAACTTTTTTGAAAAGACGCCAGTTGCAGACAGCCATCACTACAATCGTAATGCCCAGCATAATCAGATAATTTACTACATGAAAAACTGTCAGCA
>JAEEGL015404305.1_pt1 | contig 12074 bp, 6 predicted proteins | sample 9134231 | NCBI WGS metagenome assembly JAEEGL01 (sample SAMN16246548, study PRJNA631951) | gut metagenome | biome: gut microbiome; feature: rumen; material: fiber-attached | host: Bos | place: Iran: Karaj | collected 2018-10
TGCTTGGCATTTCCGTTTCCGATATCCGAAACGGCCTGTCCATATCCCAGTACAATGAAACCAATATCCTCACAATGAGGCTGACCTGGAATAACGGCGAGGAGGGATTGCTGATATGGCACGCCGTCGTCGACGCGGCGAATAAGCTGCTGCCCCAGATCGAACAGGTCGGCCGGCTGCAGATATTCAACGAAGCGGAAACCAGGCTGATCAGCTCGCGCACGGCGAATATCAAAACCTGGATGCTGCTCCCCGTGCTTGGCTTCGGCGCGGGCATGGGCTTCGCCGTGATCGAGCTGCTCATTCGCCCCACGCTGATCAACGTTAAGGACGTGGAAACGGTGTTCGGCCTGGAAACCATCGGCATCATTCCCTACGATCACGCGTATTTTGCCAATCGCGCTTCCCTGCTGGTGGCGGACGACAAATCATCCTCCGAGGTGGCGCAGAATTTTTCCTCCTCAGCCTACATTCTGCGAAACCGCATCGGCCTCAAGGATAAATGCCACTGCTTCTATATCACATCCTCAACCGGTCAGGAAGGCCGCACCTCCGTGGCCGCCAACCTGGCCATCCAACTCTCCGATATGGAGCGCCATACCCTGCTGATCGACTTTGACTACAAAAACCCCATGCTGGGTTCCCTGTTCCTGAACAAGGTGGATTACGGCCATTCCCTGAATGCTCTGTACCGCGGCGAAATCGCGCTGGATGACTCCATTACCACCCTGACGGGCTATCTGGATATCCTGCCCATGGTGATGGACCACAACCTGATTTATCTGGACAGCACGATCATCGACGTGATCGCCACCCTGCGGGACCGGTACCAGTACATCATCATCGACGCGCCGCCCGTGGGCAAGGAATCCGAAACCCTGAGCCTGAACCAGGTGGCCGACACCGTGCTGTTTGTGGCCCGGTATGATACCGCCTCCATTCCCGAAATTCAGGCCACCCTGGAAAAGCTGGATAAATCCGGTATCCGCATCATGGGCTGCATCGTCAACGGCGTAAAATCCACCAAGAACGTGCTGCTCGGCACTTCCGGAACGGAAACCGGAAAGAACGCCGGCGGCTCCGCCGCGAAAACAAAGAAGAAAAAGAAAAAGCCGCTGCCCGGCTTCAAAAAAATCATCTCAAAGGAAAGCGATTCGGACGTTCGGGCTATTACCGAAAAGAAAAAATCAAAATCAAAGCCCCGGAAGGAGCAGTCCGTTCCGTCAGCCCAGACCTCCGCGCAGGAGCAGCCCGATTCCTTTGAGGAGATATCCGGTATTGCCGGGGCGCCTGAACTGAATGTTTCTCCCGATCCTGCCGCGAGCGTTCCCGTGTCCACAGACAGCCCTGCCCGCGGCCCGCAGGAATATGAAAGCCTGGCTGGCTTCGATACGTCGGAGCCCGGTTTCACACCCATGCCCTCTCAGGAAACCACGGCGGATGAATCCGCTATCTCCCCTGCATCCGTACAGGAAATCACGGCGGACGAGGTCGCTTTCTCCCCTGCATCCGAACAGGAAATCACGGCGGACGAATCCGCTTTCACCCCTGTGCTTCATCAGGAAATCGCGGTGGAAGAACCCGCTTTCACTTCCGCGCCTCCCATGGAGCGGGAAGCGGAGGGCCCGCAGACGGACATGATCGCCGCGCCCCTTCCCACGGATGACGCGCTTCCCCTGGAAACCGAACCGATTCCCGCCAAGCCGGAAAAGAAGAAGGGTTTGTTCGGGTCAAGGTCCGGGCGGCCCAAAGCGCCGAAGGCCGCCGCACAGCCCGCCCCGGCGGAAAAGAAGAAAACGGCGTCCAAAAAGCCGGCGTCCTCCAAAAAGGCGGCGCAGGCTGAAAAGGAAACGCCTGCAAAGACGAAAAAAGCAAAGACCGCGCCTGAAAAAAAGAGGACCGGGTTCTTTTTCCTGGGCAAACCCAAGGATAAAGAAACGAAAGAAACCCCCATTCAGCCGGTAAAGACAGACGCCGCGGTGATTTCTCACCCCCGCAACGTGTTTGACGATCTGATGGGCGAAAGGCCCGTGGAGCCCAAGTCCAAAACCGATGAAGAAATGGTCGAAGAACTGCTGCGCATCGGGCTGGATGGCAGTTGGGACAACGCTGCCGGAGCGAAACTGCCCGACAGTCCGGTCAAAAACACAAAGAAAAATCCCTTTGACGATCTGTGACGCGATTCCCCGAACAGAAAGGATGGGTCCGTTTGATGAACGCTGACATCATGGTGTATATATTGATGGGGATCATGCTGCTCTGCGGCTACATTTTCCTGCTCCACTTCGTTTCCGGCCGTATCAGCAGCAAAAAGTCGATGCCTCTTCTGTCCGTCATCATATTGCTTGTTTATGCCGCGCTCGCCGTTCCCCTGGTGTTCATCCTGAACCAGATGGGCAGCCCCAGTTTTATGCTGATGGCCATGCTGCTGGGCCTTTCCTGCCTGGTGCTTTTCGCGCTGGTGTACGGCATGCTCAGGCATTTCAGCGAACTGAACAAAACCATGCTGACGGTTTTCATCCTGTATCTGCTGGCGGTTTCCTATTTTACGATATTCAACCGCGAGGAAGGGCACAGCCGGGCCATCCTGCTGCAATTTGATTCTTTCCGGAACGCCATCCGAAGCGGATCGCTGGAGCCGCTGCAGCACGCGATGCTCAACGCCGTGATGTTCATTCCCATCGGCGCCCTGTTTCCCTTTATTTATCCCGAGCGGCTGTCCAAAGTTTTATACGTGGGCACCCTGGGGCTGATGCTGTCCACCCTGATCGAATCCACCCAGATGTTCCTGCGGATCGGCCAGTGCGACGTGGAGGATATTGTGGCAAACACGGCGGGCGCGCTGATCGGCGCGCTGCTGTATAAGCTTTACGCTCTGCTTTTCATTCGGGAAACCGGCGAGGAGGAGGACGAGGAAGAAGAGGACGAGGTGAAAGCGTAAAAGCGGTTTCTTCTCCAGCCGGGCGGCGGGCAAAGAGGAGCAACGGCGCGGCGATCGGAAAGAACGAACGGAAAGGAGGTCGGGCGCATGGATGGATCCAGGGCCGGCAGCGGCAGGCGGCCGGTGCAGACGGCGGCGGAAGCGCAGGCGGCAGCCTATAAGGCGATACAAAGCCTGCTGGTCATCTTTGTGCTGCTCGTTTTCCTGGGCTTTCCCGGAACGCTGAGCAAGGTAATCGGCAGCAGCGTATGCAAGCTGCTGGAATACGCGGCCTTCGGCCTTCAGTTCGTGCTGGTCATGATCGCCACGGGCAAGGATATAAAAAGCATCAAGCTGCTGAATCTGCAGCCCGCGTACTGGCTTCCTTATCTTTATATCGTCTATGTGACGGCGGATTCCCTGCTGGTCGCCATCGACCGGAAAACGGTGATCATGACGCTGCTGCATATGATCCTGACCGTGATGTTCGCGCTGTGGCTGGTGGAGCAGTTCAGCATGGAAGAGCTGATGAATCTGTTTTACAGCGCGCAGTTTCTGTTCATTTCCATCACGCTGATCTGCACCGTGGTTTTCTCCAACATCACGTTTTACAATTATCAGGGCGCCAAAACCTTCCGCGGCCTGTTTGCCACGAAAAACGAATGCGGCACTCAATTGGCCTTTGGCATCATCGTGCAGCTGATCCTTCTGCATATTCGCATGCAGAAAAAGATGAGGATTTCCCTCGTTTTTCTCGGCACCATAGGCATACAGTTCGTCTTTATGCTGCTGACGAAAAATTTCGGCGCGCTTTTGATCACCGCGGCCTGCGTGGGTTATGTGTTTTACTACAGCATGCGGAACAGGAACAAGAAAAAAAAGGCCAAACGCCTGCCGCTGGGCCTGCTGTATGTCATCGTATCCGTCGGCTTTCTGCTGTTTGCCCTCACCGTGCTGCAGGCGATGGAGCCGTTGCTGAATTCTTTGGGCAAGGACGCTTCCCTGACAGGGCGCGTGCCCCTTTGGAAGCAGGCTATCACGGTGATGGAGGACAGCCACACCATGACGGGATACGGCCTGGAAATGTTCTGGAAAACGCCGTCCGCGGTGCGGGCGTTCCACGGCGGCTTCGATGAGAATTCCTGGGCCGCCACGGAATCGGCCAGCACGCATAACCTGATCATGGAAACATGGTGCAATCTGGGGCTGATCGGGTTATCCATCTATTTCCTGATGTTCTTAACGGCGGGGAGGGGGGTAAAATACCTGGAGGAGGAACAGTATATGTTCTGCAGCTCCTTTCTGGTCATGTATACCATCCGTTCCCTCACCGAGCGGCAGACCAATCCCTCCAGCATTTATACGCTGGGGGCCTTTATCATACTGGCCATGATGTACAAGGCGGATTACGATCACAAGATGAACAGGCGAAAACGGGCGCACGTTTATGTAAACGACGGCATTCAGCCCAGCCTGATGAGAGAGGCGAACCATGCTTCCGGCTCAGAGCTGGCGGCTTTCCAGCGGCGATTCAGCAATATTTCCGAAAGGACCGCCGCCCCGGCAAACGACGCGCCCCTTTCCCCCCTTCGCCGCCGCGATCAGGAACCGAAAAGCGGCGAAAACAAGCTGGAATCGCTGCTCCGGCAATTTGATGATGAAGGATAAACCCGGCGGAACGGCGAATTCTTTTGCAAAACCTGCCGGCGCCTCACAGGAGGAAAAACAAATGAACGTGCTGATGATCGATCAATGGCTCCCCAACCAGACCTATACGCTGGAGCTGGCCAGGCCGCTGAGCGCGCGCGTATCCCTTACGCTGATGGCCCCGCGGTATTACCATCCTGAAAAAGAAGCGTTTCGGTGCATGAACGTGCTGGAAAGCAAGGTAAGGGGAAAAAGCGCGCTGGGCCTCCTGTCCTACTTCCGCGGCCTCCTGGCCATGTACCGGGCGGCGTTATTCGGCCGGTACGATGTGATTCACGTGCAGGATTTCAGGCAGAAGCGCCTGGAGAGGCCCGCGATCCGCCTGGCCCGCCGCCTGACGGGGAAAAAGCTGGTATATACCGCCCACAATATCCTGCCCCATGAAAAAGGCGGCTCAAAGGAAGCGGACGAGCTGAAAAAGTGGTACCGGCAGTGCGATGCCATCATCGTGCATAACGAGCACAGCAAAAAGGTGCTGGCCGCTTTTGAGCCTTCCGTGGCCGACAGGATCCACGTGGTGCCCCACGGCACATACAGCGGTTTTTCCGCCTTCGCCAAGGAACAGCCCCACGAAAAAACCGTTTTCCTGCAATTTGGCATGATCCGGAAATACAAGGGCGTCGGCAATCTGCTGAAGGCTGCTTCCCTGCTGCCGGAGGAATACCGGAAGAAAATCAGGATCGTGATTGCCGGAAACCAGCGCAAAAATCTGGATGATACGGATTATCAGGCCATGCTGGACGCTTATGGCCTTGGCGATTTCGTCACGTTCTCGCCGGTTCGCATACCCGACGATCAGGTGCCGGATTATTTCAACGGCGCCGATTGCTGCCTGTTCCCTTATACGGAAATTTATGGCAGCGGCGCGCTGCTGATGGCCTATTCCTTCTGCAAGCCTGTGATCGCAAGCGGCATCCCCACCTTTGTGGAAGAAACGGACGGCGGAAAAACCGGCCTGCTGTACGACCCCGATCAGGAACGCGGCCTGACGGAAGCCATCCAGCGCTTTGCGGATCTGACCGAAGCGGAAAAAGACGCCATGAAAGAGAATATCCGCGCCATCTGCCAGACGAAATACAGCTGGGCCGCGTCCGCAAACACGCTTGCGGGCATCTATAAGGCCGTAACAGGCGGTGCCGCACGGTAACCATACAAACGCGGATGGGGGGAGAAAACAAATGACCTATCCAAGACAATTCGTGATCCTCAGGCAGCCGGCGGCTTTGCCGGATTTCCGCCGGATGGCGCTTTGGGATGGTTTTACGCTGCAGTATCATCCCAGCCTGCCCGTCACGTGCCTGCCGGAAAAACAGCTGCTGCTCCTGGGCGTGGCCTGGCAGGCGATGCCGGGCAGAAAATCGCCCCGGGAAGAAATGGAAGCCCTGCGCCCCGGCCCGAACGGCGAATACTCCCAGGACGTCATCGGGCGCATGGAAGAAACCTGGTGCGGCCGGTATGTGCTGATCGCCGGCTCCCGCGTTTTTACGGACGCCACGGCGAAGATGGCGGTTTATTACGCTTCCGGGGGCATTTCCGGCAACCTGTCGCTGCTGGCGTCGGTCATGGGGCTGGAGGAGCGCGTCTATACGCCTCAAAGCGTGTCGCTGAACTGGATGCCCGGCCCCCGCACCCAGTATCCGGAGATCCGCCAGTGCATGCCCAGCCAATTGTATAATCTCCGCACGGAAGAGGTTGAAAGCCGCCAGCTCCTTTCGCCCGTGGATATGCACTTATCCGGCCGGGAAGCGCTGATGGAAAAGCTGCTTCTCTGCTTCGACACCTCCCTGCGGAACATGCACAGCGCGCTTGAGGGCTGGAAGCTGCTGGCCGCGCTCACCGGCGGCTACGATTCCCGGGCCCTGCTGGGGCTGCTGAAGCATTCGGGCGTGCCGTTCAGCACGTTTACCCTGGGGCACGACCGCATTTCCGACGCGGATAAAACCCTGCCGCCCATCCTGAGCGAACGGGCGGGCGTGGATTACACCTATGTGCCCGGCGACCGTGCCAACTATCGGAAGGAACTGGAGGAGCAGTATATCGCCTTTACGTCCGGCCTCATCCGGGATGCCGACCGCCTGTTCTATGCCCGCGGCCAATACCAGGAGCTGATCAGGCAAAACGGAAAATGCGCTTTCCTTCGCAGCGCCATCTGGGGAACGCTGGCGGAGCGCTACGCCGCCGCGTTTGGGCCCAAAGGTCCCAACGATGTGTTTTACGAGTGGTTCGGCATTGGGGAAGGCACGCCGGAAAGGGAATCCCTGGAGGAATACCTGGCCTGGATGCGCGATCATCCCCAGCCCGGCCTGTCGCCCGCCGACGCCTTTTTCTGGGATCAGCGGGAAGGATGCTGGATGGGGCCCATTGAAAACGGCTTCGACCTGATGGACGGCTGCATGAGCCTGCATCCCGTCAACTGCCGGTATCTGCTGACGCTGCTGAGCCGCTTCCCCCGGGAAGAGCGGATCACGAAGGCTTACGAAGCGATCATCGCCGCTTCCGCTTTTGAAGATATCCGGGCAATCCCCTACGCCGTAAAGGAAAAGAGCAATCGGATCAGGAAGATCATGGGCAAGGTGAGCAAGGGCATAAACCGCCTGTCCAAATTCGGGCTGAAAAACACGCTGAAAACCTACATCCGCATTTTCCGGAAAAAACATGACGTGAACAGGAACCGGAAGTGAGCGGACGGTCCCGTTCCGCTTCACTCGGTCGAATAAATCGCAAATCACGAGGAAAGGAGAAAACGAATGAATATCATTCTGCTGTCCGGCGGTTCAGGCAAGCGGCTCTGGCCCCTTTCCAACGACGTTCGCTCCAAGCAGTTCATCCGCATTTTCCGCGACAGCCAGGGGAACTACGAATCCATGGTGCAGCGGGTGTACCGTCAAATCACCGCCGTGGACCCGGAAGCGAAAGTGACGGTGGCCACCAGCAAAACCCAGGTATCCTCCATTCGGAATCAGCTGGGGGAAGCGGTGTCGATCTGTCTGGAGCCTGCCCGGCGCGATACATTTCCGGCCATCGCGCTGGCGGCGGCTTATCTGAAGGATGTCCTGCATGTGGGGCTGGAGGAGCCCGTGGTGGTATGCCCGGTGGACCCCTACGTGGATAACAGCTACTTTGAGGCCATCGCCCGGCTGGAAAAGCTGGTGCTGGCCGATACGGCCAATCTGACCCTGATGGGCATCGAGCCTGCCGTGCCCAGCAAAAAGTACGGCTATATCATTCCCGAAAACGGGGAAAACGTGAGCTTCGTAAAGGAGTTCAAGGAAAAGCCCGACAGGGAAACGGCAAAGCTGTATATTGCCCAGGGGGCGCTGTGGAACGCGGGTATTTTCGCCTTCCGGCTGAAATATCTGATCGAAAAGGCCCACGGCATGATCGACTTCACCGATTACAGGGACCTGTTCGGCAAATATGAAACCCTGAACAAAATCTCCTTCGACTACGCCGTGGTGGAAAAGGAGCCCTCCATTCAGGTGATGCGCTACGCCGGAGAATGGAAGGACGTGGGCAGCTGGAACATGATGGCCGAGGTGATGGCCGAGCCCATCATGGGCGAAGCGATCGTGGATGAAACCTGCGAAAACGTGAACGTCATCAACGAGCTGGAAATCCCCATCCTGGTCATGGGCTGCAAGGACATGGTGGTGGCCGCCAGCGGCGACGGCATCCTGGTGTCCGATAAGGAGCGCAGCGGCATGATGAAGCCCTATGTGGAAAAGATCGACAAGGAAGCCCGGTTCGAGGAAAAGTCCTGGGGCACCTATACGGTGATCGACGCGCAGCCGCATGCCATGACCATCAAAGTGCACCTGAAAGCGGGCAAGCGCATGACCTATCACGCCCATGAAATGCGGCAGGAAGTGTTCACCGTGGTCTCCGGCCGGGGCCGCATCATTTTGGGCGGCGTGGAGCAAAGGCTCAGTCCGGGCAATACCATCACCATCCCCGCGGGCAGCAGGCATATCGTGATCGCCGATACGGACATGCACGCCATCGAGGTGCAGGTGGGGCAGGAAATATCCGCCAAGGATAAAACCGTATATCCCCTGCCGGAACAGTTCAAATAAATCTGAAATGAAAAAACAGGAGGAGGAATCGGGAATGAATATCAGTATCTTCGGACTGGGTTATGTGGGCTGCGTAGGGGCCGCCTGCTGCGCAAAGCTGGGGCATCACGTGATCGGCAACGACGTATCGGAAAACAAGGTGAACCTCATCAATCAGGGCAAGCCCACCATCATTGAGGCGGAAATTGACGAGCTTGTGAAGGAAGCCCACGATAAAGGCCTGCTGGAAGCCACCATGGATTACCGTTACGCCGTGCATAATTCCGAGATTTCCTTCATTGTGGTGGGCACGCCCAGCAGCAAGGAAGGGCACCTGAACCTGAATTATATCTACGGCGTGGCGAAGCAGATCGGCGAAGCGCTGAAGGATAAGGATGAATTCCATATCGTCGCCATCCGCAGCACCGTGCTGCCCGGCACCAACAAAAAGGTGGGCGAAATCATCGCCGAAGCTTCCGGCAAGGAGCGCGGAAAGGATTTCACCATCGTTTCCAATCCTGAGTTCCTGCGGGAAGGCACTTCCGTTCAGGACTACATGAATCCCCCCCTGACCCTCATCGGCACCGACAGCGAAATCGCCGAAAAGAAGTTCCGGGAGCTGTACAAGGATATTCCCGCCGAGTTCATCTGCACCGATATCGAAGTGGCCGAAATCATGAAGTATGTGAACAACACCTTCCACGCGCTTAAAATCGTATTCGGCAACGAAGTGGGCAATATCTGCAAAGCCCTGGGCATTGACAGCCATAAGGTGATGGAGATTTTCTGCAAGGACAGGCAGCTGAACATCTCTCCCTATTATTTCAAGCCCGGCTTCGCCTACGGCGGCTCCTGCCTGCCCAAGGATTCCAAAGCCCTGCGCACCCTGGCCCATGACCTGTACGTAAACACCCCGGTCATCAGCGCCATCGACGCTTCCAACGAACAGCAGAAGAAGGTGGCCGTGGAAATCATTGAAAGCAAGGGCCGCCGGAAGGTGGGCATTTTGGGCCTGAGCTTCAAGGCGGGCACCGACGACCTGCGCAACAGCCCCATCGTGGACGTGGCCCAGACGCTGTACGGCAAGGGCTATGAAATCCATATTTATGATAAGAATGTGCGCGTGTCCCAGCTCACCGGCACCAACGCCGATTTCATTGCAGCCAAGCTGCCCCACCTGCACGACATCATTTCCGATGATCTGGACGCGGTTTGCTCCGCCTGCGACGTGCTGGTGATCACCAATAAAGAAAAGGAATTTGCTCAGGTGCCCGAAAAATACCCGCACAAGTGCATCGTGGACCTGGTTCGCCAGTTCAAGGAACTGGATTACGACGGCAACTACGAGGGCATCAGCTGGGGCAACATCAACCAGAATGCGGGACAGGCCCTGAAGCTGGAACGGGATATGGCCAAGACGGAGTTCTGATTCTTCATGCGGGAAGCAGGCGGCGGAGAGCCGGAGGCTGATGCGGCTTGCCGCGGCATAAACCCGCCTGCTTCCCGCTTCTTGAATTTGCGATGGGAGGACCGGCGTTATGCCCAACATATCCTGGCTGATCAGGCGATTGAAAGCGATGAGTATTCCGGAAGTGGCATGGCGCCTCTCCCAAAAAAGCATCGAAAAGCAGGAACGGGCGGCGTTCAAAGGCCAAAAGCGGCAGGTGATTTCCGCCCTGTTCAATCCCGCGCTGTCCGGCCTGACCCCGGACGAATCGAAGCTGCGTTTGAATTACGGCAACGCCGGCTTTTCCCTTAACACTGCCGTTCATCTGCTGTCCGGCGCGGATTACGAAGCGTACAAAACGCGGTGGAACGCCGGATTCCAGACCGAAAGGGAATGGCCCGATACCTTTTCCTACGATCTGGAATACAAGCAGAAGGATGAAATCGGCGATGCCCGCACCAACTGGGAACTGAACCGGCATTTCCAGTTTGCCCTGCTGGCCAAGGATTATGCCGCCTCGGGGGATGAACGGTACCTGCGGGAGCTTCAGGAACTGTTCGCCGACTGGAACGAAAAAAATCCTTTCCTCCACGGCATTTCCTGGACCAGCGTGATGGAGGCCGCCATCCGGTGCGTCAACTGGGTGTACGCCTACGGCTTCCTGGCCCGCGCGGGCGCGCCGGACAAACTGCTGAACGAAATGAAAACCGGCATCCTGAACATGACGGATTACATCGCCAGGCACTATTCCCGCTATTCCTCCGCCAACAATCATTTGATCGTGGAAGCCTGCGCCATCGGCCACAGCGGGATCCTGTTCAGCCACAAGCCCTGGATCGATCTGGCGGTGAGCATTCTGACCCGGGAATTGCCCCTGCAGAATTACGCGGACGGGGTCAACAGGGAATTGTCCCTTCACTATCAGTCCTTCTATATGGAAGCCATGGGCCTGATGCTGCGGCTGCTGAAAATGAACGGCCTGACCGTGCCCGCTTCCTGGCCGGATATGCTGGATAAAATGGCCCGCTATGTGGCGGACTGCATGGGCGATCATGGCGAGATCATCGCGTTCGGGGACGACGACGAAGGAAAAATCCTCGATCTGGCGGGCATTTCCGGGCCGGAGGGGGCTTGCGGCCATACCGGGCATTACCGCTATGTGCTGGGCATGCTGAGCCTGCTGCTGGACAGACAGTATACCGATATGAACGCCCCGGCCTGCGAAACCCTGCGCTGGCTGTTTCCGGCGGAAGAAACGGAAAAAGCCGCGCGAAAGGAACGGTATGTCAGCCCGCAGTTCTGCGTTTACCGGGAGGGCGGCAATTCCATCCTGCGCAGCGCGGACCGGAAGCTGCTCATCGGCATCGACCACGCGGCCCTGGGCTTTGGCAGCATCTGCGCCCATGGCCATGCCGACGCCCTGAGCTTCCAGGCGTTTTTCGAGGGGAAGCCGGTGCTCATCGACCCCGGCACCTATATTTATCACTGCGATCTGCCCAGCCGCAACGCTTTCCGGGAGACCCGGAACCACAACACCGTGTGCGTAGGCGGCAAAAACCAGTCCGAAATGTTAGGGGCTTTCCTGTGGGGCAGAAAGGCAAACGCCGCCCTGGAGGACGCGCGGGAGGAAAACGGCGGCATCCGCCTTGTCATGACCCAGGACGGCTACAGCCCCGTAATCCATAAGCGCACGCTGTTCTTTGACGGCAGGCGCACCCTGACCGTGACGGATGCGCTGTCCCGGCAGGCGGAGGCGGAGGCCGGTTTCCTGTTCGGGCCGGAAACGGCCGCGCAGCGCGTTCCCGGCGAAGCCCTCCTTGCCGCCGGCGGCTTTTCCATGTCGTTTTCCGCGCCGCCGGAAAAAACGCGGCTCTGTACCTGCGATTTTTCGGACGCATACGGCGTCAGGGGACAGACCTCCGGCGTCCGCGTCTCCTTTTCCGGGGAA
>JAEEGL016151737.1_pt1 | contig 12074 bp, 10 predicted proteins | sample 9134231 | NCBI WGS metagenome assembly JAEEGL01 (sample SAMN16246548, study PRJNA631951) | gut metagenome | biome: gut microbiome; feature: rumen; material: fiber-attached | host: Bos | place: Iran: Karaj | collected 2018-10
CCCCGGCGGATGCCCAGGGAGGTGAAGTAGTTGGCGCACTGGTTGGAGGCGTCCTTGATATCCTTGAAGGTGAAGCGGCGCTCCTCGTGGTTCTTGTCCACATAGAGCATGGCCAGCTTGTCCGGATACTTGCGGGCGATGCCGTCCACGATGTCGAAGCCGAAGTTGAAGGTCTCCCGGTTCGGGAAGGAGATGGACTGGAGCCTTCCCTGCTCGTCCTCCTTCGCGTCGATGAACTTCTCGGCGACCAGATGCCCCTCATACTTCGCGGCCTTGGGAACGGCGGCGAACTGTGTCTCGTCCTGCTGTCCCTCGACCGGCAGGATCATCGCGAGGAAAACGCAGTCCTTCCCGTTCACGGCGATCATGCCGTGGGGCAGGGAGGAATTGTAGTAGATGCTGTCGCCTTCCTCCAGGATCTCGGTATGGTCGCCGACCTGCACCTTCAGGCTGCCGGAGAGCACCAGGTCGAACTCCTGGCCCTTGTGGGTCGTGGTATGGATCGGCTCGTTCTGCTGCTTCTCGGAATACTCATAGCGGACCCAGTAAGGCTCCGCCACCTTGTCCCGGAACTTCGGGGCCAGGTTCGAGATCGCGATGCCTTCCTCCTTCGCGGTGGTCTCGCCCTTGCCGCGGCGGGTGACCGTATAGGTGGAAAGGAAAGCATTATGGCCTTCCAGCAGTTCCGTCAGCTCCATGTTGAAGGCCTGGGCGGACTTGTAGATAAAGGTGAAGGGCATGTCGGTCTGGCCGGCTTCATAATCGAGGTATTCCGCAGGGGTTACCTCGGTTTTTTCAGCCATTTCCTCAGGGGTCCAGCCCATGATCTCCCGCATTTCACGGATACGGGAAGCAACCGCACTCAATTGGCTCAGGTCTGTCCGGGTTGTCATCTGGAAACGCTCCTCTCTTCACAACGCATAATACGTAAATCCGTGTATTTCATACAGAAGGTTGCTGAATCGCATCACCGGGAATAAAACATGGCCCGTCTCATTTTTTGAGACGGGCCATGTTGGCTCGCGGTACCACTCAAATTGTGCGCCTTTGCACACCACTTCAGACACTGTCATGTCCTATGCCTTTACGCAGCAGTCACGGGAGACGCCTACTGGGAAAAACCTTTCGGATCTCCGGCTCGGAAGCGATGGGATGAAGCTTCGGCCCGCCGGTTCACACCATACCCGGCTCTCTGTGGGGCTTCCTGCTGTTCCGTCTTCGTCACAGCCTTGTATGAAATTGCATGAAGTGTAGCACGCGGCCGGAAGAAGTGTCAAGTAGTTTGTAACAAATGCAGAAGAAAAACAATGGCAATTCAACCCGCGCAATGATATACTCTGCCTCGCAGGCCGGACCGGATCCGTCCTGAAGGGATCAGGAACACCGCGGTAAATTTTTGCTGACCATGAAGCAAAAAGGATAAGCTGCCGCATCTTTATATATGTATCCGGATACAACTGCTGGGAGTGATGAAATGGAACGGGAAGAAGCGTTTGTGGCGGCGGTGCGCGAACACCGGCACCGGCTCTTCAGGATTGCGTACGGCATCCTGTGTTCCTCCGCGGATGCGGAGGACGCTGTTTCCGATGCAACTGAAGCCGCCTGGAAGGCCCTGCCCCGCCTGAGGGACCCGGAATGCCTGCCGGTTTACCTCATCCGGTGCACCGTAAACGCCTCCAGGGCGATCCTGCGCAAAAGAAAACGCCATGAGCCGCTGGACACACACCTGAATACCCTCTCTGCGCCTGACACCGGCGTGCCGGTATCCTGTTACGTATCAGGCCTGAAGGAAAAATACCGCATTCCGCTGATCCTGCGTTACCAGGAAAACCTGCGTGACGAAGACATTGCCTCACTCCTCCATATTCCGCGGGGGACCGTTTCCACCCGCATTACCCGGGCTTTACGCATGCTCCGGATTGAAGCTGAAGAGGAGGAACCGCAGCCATGAAAGCAAACGATCTGAGGACCGCCCTGCAGGAAAGCCTGCCCGAACCTCCCGAAGGTTTTGACGCGCGCAGCGACCGTAAGCTCGCCGCACTGCTTTCTGAGGAGGAACATAAAGTGAAAAAGATTCCCGGTTTTGTCATCGCCGTTGCCCTGGTGCTTGTCATCAGCATGGCTACCGCGCTGGCGGCATTCAATGAAGATATCAACCGCCTGCTGTATCAGTGGTGGCCCGAAGCCGCCCGGGCCCTGAGGCCTGTAAACCTGAGCATGGAAGAAGCCGGCATCCGCCTGGAAGTTCTTTCGGCTTCCGTCAGCAATAAAAACATGCTCGTTACCTTTTCCCTTACTGATCTGACAGGAGACCGGCTTAATGAAAACACGGAATGTAATGGAAACCTGGACGGAGATGTCTGCCTGTCTTCAACCGGAGAAACCGAGCTCCTTTCCTATGACCCGGATACCCATCAGGCTATCTTCGCAGGCTATTCAGACTATATTCCGCAGCCGGATTCTGTCAGAAACCTCAGCAATAATAATCTTAATCTTCACATTTTCGGTATTTCCACACCGGAGATCACCGAGATCAATAATCTTCTCCCGCTCATGGATGGAAAAGATTATACCGTTGAAGCTGTTCCATGTCCGGATCAGGGAGTGTTTCAGACGGGTTATGTTGCAGATGTCGGCAGCATTTCTGAATCCCCGGAATATCCTCCCGTCCTGAATCCCGAAAGAAGCCTGGAAATACCGCTGGCTGATGGATTTACCCTCTCCGGTATCGGCTGGATTGACGGGATCATGCATGTTCAGATCCATATGCCGCATTGCGTAAAGGAGTTCAGTTCGGAACGATCCGCCTCAGTCATGCACCTGGCAACCTGTACAACCGATGTGTATGACAATGAGGGAAACTGGATTTCCTATCAAAACAGCGATCAATTTCCCTTTAATGTTCAATGTGTGGGCTGGACCGTCGGTGATGATGTGTGGATCGAATCCCTCTATGCCTTTTCCCGGGAGGAAATGGAAAATTATCATCTCGCCGGAACTTTCAGCAATGCCGCCAAATTCACGGAACTGTTAAGCCATGACTGGTATGTTGAGTTTCCGGCAAGCTTAATCCAGTTTGAAGCAGATCAGTAACAGCATTCTTTTCACCCAGGCCCCTTCACGATCGAAGGGGCTTTTTTTGTCCCCGGGAACCCGGGAATTGGTCTCTGGTATTCCATGAAAAATGTGGTATAGTGAAAGATGCTGAATACTGAACATGATGGGGATTGAGATGGAGAAAAAGAACGCACTGATCCGGGATCTGACAACGGGCAGCGTGCCGAAAACGCTGTTCACGTTTTCCCTGCCCCTCTTCCTGTCCGGCCTGCTGCAGATGGTCTACAACATGGTGGACATGATCGTCGTCGGCAATTTCGTCGGAACGGAAGGCCTTTCCGCCGTGTCCATCGGCGGTGAGGTGCTGATGCTCATCACCTTCGTGGCCATGGGCTTTTCCAATGCCGGGCAGATCCTGATTTCCCGCCATGTCGGCGCAAAGCGCTACGACCTGGTGGGTGAAATGGTGGGCACCCTGTTTACCCTGCTGGAGGGCCTGGCATTGATCATCATGGTCATCTTCCTGTTCACCTACCAGGGCATCATCCACTGGCTCAACACACCGGAAGAGATCCTGGGCTACACCCGGGACTACTGCATTACCTGTGTGTGGGGCGTGGTGTTCATCTACGGATACAACCTGGTTTCCGCCATCCTCCGCGGCATGGGCGATTCAAAGCATCCTTTCATTTTCATCGCCATCGCCTCCGTGATCAACGTCATCCTCGACATCCTGTTTGTCGGACCGATGGGGATGGGACCGGGCGGCGCGGCGCTTGCCACGGTGATCGGCCAGGCGGTAAGCTTCCTCTTCGCCCTCCGCCTGCTGTACAAAAACCGGGCACAGATTCATTTTGACTTCCGCCCTTGCCACTTCAGGATTTACCGGAATGTGATCCGCCAGCTGCTGAGCCTGGGGATCCCCATGGTAATCCAGAGCGCGGCCATCACCTTCTCCATGCTGTTTGTCAATTCGTATATCAATACCTACGGCACCGTAGCCGTAGCGGTGACCGGTGTCGCCCGGAAACTGGAAAACATGATCGGCGTTGTCTCCCAGGCCATCTCTTCCGCCGGCGGCGCCATGGTTTCCCAGGCGCTGGGCGCGGGAAAAACCGAACGCGTGCCGAAGGTTGTCGGGCATGCCATGTGGATCGTCGCAATTCCCGCCGCCGTCTTTGCCGTCATTACGCTGTTCAGGCCGGAATGGCTGTTCGGCCTGTTCTCACAGGATCCCGCGGTGCTGGCCATGGCCATTACCTATATTCCCATCGCCATGATCCAGTATCTCGGCTGTGTGCTGCGTCCCCCGAACTTCGCCCTGATCAACGGTTCCGGCAACTCGAAGCTGAACCTGTCGGTCGCCCTGCTGGATGGTATTTTCACCCGCATCGGCCTGAGCCTGCTGCTGGGTGTGACATTCGGCATGGGCATCCGCGGTTTCTGGTACGGGAACGCCCTGTCCGGACTGGTACCGTTCCTGATCGGTACGGCCTACCTGCTCTCCGGAAGATGGAAAACCCGGGGCAGCAAGCCGGATCCGGAACCCCGGGAAGAACCCTGACCGGCCCTCAATATGTGATGAATATGAAAGCCTCCGCCGGTACTGCCGGTGGAGGCTTTTTCCTGCCGGGACAGCCGTCCCGTTACCTGAACACGTACCGGTTCAGCCGGTCGAAGGCTTCCCTGACCCTGAACAGCGGGAGCGCCAGGTTCATCCGGATGTTCCAGGCACCGTTGAACAGCCAGCCGGGCTGCCAGGCCACGCCCACGTCCGTGCCTTTGGCCAGCAGCTCGTCAATGGTCAGGCCATGTGCCCTGCACCAGGCTTCACAGTCCGGGAACAGCATATAGGTTCCCTCCGGTTTCATGAGGGAAACGTCCGGGAAGTGTTCCCGGATAAAGTCGCAGGCAAAATTGACATTGCCGCTCAGCGTGTCGCGGAGCTGGTCCACCCACTCCGCGCCTTCGGGGCTGTAAGCGCCGATCAGTGCGTGCATGGACAGGACGTTCATATTGTTGTATTCGCACAGGGAGGCTTCCTTCGCCTGCCGCTCCCGGAGCCAGTCGTTGTAGATGATGTGGTAGCTGCCCACCAGCCCCGCCAGGTTAAAGGTCTTGGAAGGGGCATAAAAGGCGGCGGTATGATTCCGGGCATACTCACTGACCGACTGGACCGGCGTATGCTTATGGCCGTTCAGGACCAGGTCGGACCAGATTTCGTCCGAGACGACCCACACATCATGCTTTTCAAAGATCTCCATGGCCTTCCGGATTTCCTCCGGTTCCCAGACGCGGCCGCAGGGGTTGTGGGGACTGCAGAAGATCGCGGCATGGATTTTGTTTTCCACGATCTTCTTCTCCATGTCCTCATAATCCATCCGCCATATGCCGTCCTGATCCTTCTGCAGCGGATTGTGGACAAGATGGTAGCCGTTGTTTTTCAGCACCTCGGTAAAGCCCACGTAATGGGGAGTCTGGATCAGGACGGAATCCCCCCGGGAGCACAGCACGTTCAGGGTGGACATGACCCCGCCCAGCACACCGTTCTCATACCCGATGTGTTTTGCTGTAAGTCCGGTCACCCCGTTCCGCTGCTCCTGCCAGCGGATAATGGCGGAATAGTATTCCCCGGAGATATTGTAATACCCGAAAGCCGGATGCTCCGCCCGGCGGATGATCGCTTCCTGGATTGCCGGACAGGTGGCAAAATTCATATCCGCCACCCACATGGGAATCGCGTCAAAGCCTTCCTTCGGCGCTCCCGGCGCACCGGGCATGCCGATGCTGTCCACGGCGATGGCATCCTTTCCATGACGTTCCAGCATGGTTTCAAAATCGTATTTCATGGTCTGTCTCCTTTTGCATTCGGATCGGCATTCCTGTCCCTGCGATTATAGCACATCCCGCGGCAATCAGCGAACCGCTCCGGGATTGTGCCCCGGAGCGGTTCGTGATATAATCTCATCAGTCTTTGTAAGAGGAGCGCTTTGTTATGGAAACAGGAGCAATTGTGGCTGTCAGTGTCGTACTTTTCGTGGCGGTTATCGCCGTTCTGATCTGTATTTTCTCCGCGGTCAGCAGCGTCAGCGGAATCAAACACACCAACGACGATGATTCGGAAGCCTGAGGTCAGGCGTAACGGATCTCATCCAGGCTGTAGCGGACGGATTCGCCCAGGGAGTCATCCTCCACCGGCAGATCCACCCACGGATGATCCGTTTCCCGGAGTTTTGTTTCAGTTTCTGCCTTGTTCTGAGGCTCATTTTCCCGCATGAAACAATCCCTCTTTCGAATCGTGATTCACCATATCTGGCATGCTTCTGAAAGAGAGTCTACTCCATCTTGTAAAAAAAGGCAAGTCCCCCGGCTGTATTTCGCCGGTGTTTTTCTTTTTTGCGGGATCCTGCCGCGCGGGGCGGCCGTTCCCCGCATCTGCCGGGATGCGGCAGCCGGCCGGCTGCCGTTCATCTTGTCATGATCCCCGGAAAAGAGTATAATAGTAGAATCGAAAACAAGGGAGTGAAACCGGATGGGCAAAGAGCGGATGCTGATCACCGGCGGACACGCGCTGGAAGGAGAAGTCAAGGTCAGCGGCGGCAAGAATACCGCAGTGGCCGTTATTCCCGCTACGCTTCTGAGCGATGAGCCCTGCACAATTGAAAACCTCCCTGATATTGAGGATGTCCACGCGCTGGCGGATATCCTGGTTGAGCTGGGCGCAAAAGTGGATTACGAGCCCGGCAAATGCATGCATGTGGACCCGCGTCCCGCGGACGGCACGGAAATCTCCTACCATAACGCCCAGCGCCTTCGGGCAAGCTATTACCTGCTGGGCGCCCTGCTGGGCCGCAACGGCAAGGCGAAAGTGCCTACCCCCGGCGGCTGTGAGATCGGCTCCCGTCCGGTGGACCAGCATCTGAAGGGTTTCCGCTCCATCGGCGCGGAAGCCGAAGAGATCGGCGGCCTCCTGACGGCTGAAGGGCCGCTGATCGGCGGTGACGTCTTCTTTGACATGGTAACAGTCGGCGCGACGGTCAACGTCATGCTTGCCGCCGTCAAGGCAAAAGGTCAGACCTTCATCTACAACGCAGCAAAAGAGCCCCACATCGTTGACCTGGCCAACTTCCTCAACAGTATGGGTGCCAAGATCAAAGGCGCCGGTACGGATATCATCCGGATCCGCGGCGTGCAGCACCTTCACGGCAGCACCTACGGCGTCATTCCGGACCAGATCGAAACCGGCACGCTGATGATCGCCGCCGCCGCCACAGGCGGAGACGTGATTATTGACGGCTGCATTCCCACCCATATGGATGCGCTGAGCGCAAAGCTGCTGGAGATGGGCGTAAAGGTTACCAACGGCGATGACGCGATCCGTGTCCATGTTGTCGGACCCCGGCGCGCCATCAACGTCAAGACGCAGGTTTATCCCGGCTTCCCCACCGACCTGCAGCAGCCCATGAGCGCGCTGCTGACCACGGCCAAGGGCACCAGCCTGGTTACGGAAACCATCTTTGAACAGCGTTTCCGCCATCTGGATGAAATCCGCCGTATGGGCGCGCATGTGCGCGTCATGGACCGGACCGCCATCATCGAAGGCGTTCCGGAGCTTTACGGCGCACCGATGACCGCCTCCGACCTGCGGGCAGGCGCAGCGCTGATCGTTGCCGCCCTGATGGCCCGCGGAACATCCGAAATCTATGAACCCGGTTATATTGACCGTGGATATGAGCATATTGAAGACAAGCTCCGCTCGCTGGGCGCGGAGATCCGGCGCGAGCCCGCAGAGTGACCTGAGAGGTGGCCGAAATGAACAATCCCTTTGAGGTCCTGGGGCTGAAAGGCCTGGCCACTCCGGACGAAATCCGGAGCGCCTACCGGTCGCTGGCCCGCCAGTGCCATCCGGACATGATCCAGGATCCGGCAGAAAAAGAAGCTGCCCAGAACCGGATGGTGGCCCTGAACCTTGCCTATGAGGAGGCCCTTCGCCTCGCTTCTCCTCGGGGAACCTTCCCCGTCACACCGGTCCTTTCCAGTGCGGAAGCCATCCTGATGGCACAGCGTGCCATGGCCCGGAACAATCCGGAAGGGGCGCTCCGCTCCCTGATCCGCTGTGAAGAGCGGGATGCTGAATGGTACTATGTACAGGGGAAAGTGCTGATGGCGCTTGAGGAGTTTGACAGCGCGCACCAGTCTTTCCGCGAAGCAGTCCGGCATGAACCGGATAACAACGTCTACCGGGCCGGTGCCCTTGCCGCCGCAGTGGCGCTGCAGAAGGAACAGAAACTGCCCGGAAAAGTCAGGAAAGTTTTCAAAAACCTGATCAGAAAATGACCGCCGCGAAACAGGGGCGGTCATCATTCCGTAAAGACAGATTATTTTCAGGAGGATTCAATGCGTTCAGGAAAAATCCGGAAATGGGCCGGCGTGCTGATTCTGCTCGGCATCGCGCTGCTGTGCGCCGCGGGATCTGCCGATACAGCGGCGGATATCACCTCCTCCTGCAAATTCAATGCCGGTTCGGGACGGAAAACCTTTGCCAAATGCAAAGACAGGGATTATAAAACCTACTGGAAAACAGCCAACGGCGATAAATGCTATGTGGAAGTTACGGTGCCTGCCGGCCAGGCCGCTTCCGGCGTCATGGTGCAGTGGTATGAGCATCCCCATGCCTGGGGCGTGCAGGTGAAAGACGAGAGCGGAAACTGGACCGACGCCGGTCATACAGAAGGTAACTACCTGGCGGAATACCTGCCGCTGCCGGAAGGCACCACCGTTTTCCGGGTGGGAAACGCCCCCGGAGAAAGGCGCCACTTCAACATGGCGGAGCTGCGGATCTACGGTCCCGGCGAAACACCGCCGGAAGCACAGCAGTGGCAGCCCTGCGCGGAAAAAGCCGATCTGATGCTGCTGGTAGCCCACCAGGACGACGAAGTGCTGTGGTTCGGCGGTACGCTGCCCCGGTACGCTGGTGAGGAAAAGAAAATCTGCCAGGTCTGCATGATGGTTCCCTCCATGCCCTACCGCCGGCTGGAACTGCTGGACTGCCTGTGGACCTGCGGCGTACGGAACTATCCGGCTTACGGCAGCTTCAAGGATGCTTTTTCCTATTCGCTGAGCAAGCAGTATAAACACTGGAGCAAAAACCATGTTTATGAGGTGGTCACCGAGTGGATCCGGCGTTTCCAGCCGGACGTACTTCTGGCCCACGACCTGCAGGGTGAATACGGCCACGGCGCCCACCGGGTATGCGGTGACGCGGCCATGCATTGTGTGGAATATGCCGCAAACGAAAGCAAATTCCCCAAGTCCGCCAAAAAATACGGAACCTGGGATACGCCGAAATGCTATCTGCACCTGTGGAAAGAAAACGTGATCGATATGGACTGGCGCCAGCCGCTGGAAGCCTTCGGCGGGAAAACCTCCTTCGAGGTGGCCGAGGACGGCTTCCGCTGCCATATCAGCCAGCAGACTACGGATTATCATGTGGAAGACTGGGGCCCCTGGGACAACAGCCTGTTCGGCCTGTACCGCACAACCGTGGGCCCGGATGAAGCCAAGAATGACTTCTTTGAGAACATCGGTAATTAATTCAGAATTAAGAATTCAGAATTATTTCTGCCGGTTTCCCGGAACACGTGAACCACCGACGTTATGTATTGCACAGATATATTATCAGCCTGACCGTAAAGGATCAGGCTGACAATATAATTATGAATTGTGAATTATGAATTGATCATTCGTTTATGATCGTCACATACTTGCTGAGGATCATCCCGTGCCAGCCACAAATATCCACTTCAGCCCATTCATCAATGATATCAAAGACGGTAATGGGCGTTCCCAGCTTATATTCCCCCAGATCGCGGCGTCCCCTGTCCCGGGATCGGGCATGGACACTGTCATTGCCTTTGGTCTTTCCTTTAACGGAAATCACCCCGGCCTCGAAATCCGTATGGTCATTGCAGAAGAACTCAAGCGAGGCCGTCTGCACATATCCCCGCAGGCCGTCACAGTCCACCAGGGTCCAGTTCTTCCCCGTTCCGATCACGCGGAGCACGGTATCCGTACGGATCTGCTGGATCTTCGGATTCTTCATGTTGCTGCTTGCATCTTTCCGTAGCCAGGCATAACCAAGTTTCGGCGCGCTGACCGCCGCAAGCACCTTGTCTTCAGGCGCAGTCGTTTCCCACTTCAGGTCGACGGTATTCACCAGTTTGCTTTCGCCGTTCACCACGATCATGGAGCGGCCGATACCCATGTATTTTACCTGTACGGAATGAACTTCCCCCGTGGCAGGATCCGTCCACACCGTCGGTGTTTCCATTCCGTTTTTGGCAGCCACGCTGTCCAGCAGCGCATTCCACTCTTCTCCTGTAAGCGGAGCACGCGTAGCTTCCGGATCCGTGCTCTGGATCTGCCCGGATTCCACTTCCATGCCGCCGTCCGCATTTTTCACCGGATCCTTATCTGTGGTAACAACGGTTTTGCTGCCGTCCGGATTATCCACGGTGCTGGAGCCGGGATTATCTTCCTTTACGCCGCCGGGCGTAATCTCATGCACCTTACCGGTTGGATCTGTATAGGTTCCTTTATTGTAATCCCAGATGCCGCCGTCCTCATCCGTTTCAACCCCGGAAGCCAGGGCGGCAGCACAAACACACAGGAAGAAACAAACGCAGAGCGTCAGCAAAAACAGCTTCCCCCGGGTCTGATTCCTCCGTTTCATCCCTACGTGTTCTCCCTTCAGTTTCCGGCCTTCCGGCCTGTATGCCGGACTGATTCAAACAGGTTAATGATACCGGAATATGCCGATTTTGTCAATAAAAACGCAATGATTCTGTAACATCTGAAAGGACAGAAAGCCCATGAAAATTTCCAAAAAAGACGCCCTGACCTGGTTCCGGTTTTTCGCGGAACTCCCCGGTGACGAACCCCTCGGCTGCCGTCAGCAGGAGATCTCCCTGGCCGTATTCAGCCAGATTGAAACCGCCGTGGAAAGCCGCCGGAAAGAAGCCCTGGCCGCCATCCCCGGCCTGAAGGCCGTCATGCCGGGAACAGCAGGCGTTCAGCCGTGGACACCCGACCTTCCCGCCTGCACCCTGTTTGTCGGGCCGGAGGAGAACTTCCCCGCCGGCTGCCGCAGCTGCCTGCTGGGAACAGGGCTTTCCGCGGTGCGCAAAACCAACCGTTGCAACCTTGCCTGTCCCTTCTGCTATGACTACGGCATGCTGGATGAGATCGAGCCCATCGGCGAAGGGCTGTGGGAAATCGGCGGCGGACGGTACCGGGAAGAGGATCTGCCTCTGCTGTTTGCCCTGCAGGGTAAACCTACAGGCATCGCCTACGTCTACCTGGAGCCCTTCATGGAAATTGAAAAGTACTACGGCATTATCCGCCGCTTCCGCGAAGCAGGCGTACACCAGCATATGTATACCAACGGCGTCAACGCAAATGAGGAAAACCTGAAAGCCCTGGGCGAAGCCGGACTGGATGAGCTGCGTTTCAACCTGGGTGCCAGCGGCGCCGCGGACAAGGTCATCGACGCCATGGCCATCGCAAAGAAATACATTCCCCGGGTAGGCATCGAAACACCCATGACAAGGGAATTCTTCAAGGCCCTGAACAGTAAAAAAGAGAAGATCCTCGCAACGGGAATCAACTTTATGAACTGTGCGGAACTGCATCTGAACGACAACAACCTGCCCAACTACTTCGGGGAGCCGATGTACTTCTGCCGGATGGGCTATCTGAGTCCCATCATCAGCCGGGACCTGACCCTGCAGGTTATGAAAACCGCAGCGGAAGAAAAGTGGCCCATCGCCGTGCACGACTGCAGCAATAAAACAAAAATCGCCCGCGACCTGAACCTGGCAGCCCGGGAGGGCGGCTGGTTCGGCCGGAGCGTTTACGGACGTGAAATTGAGTGCATCCCCTACGAGGCATTCCTGCCGACGCTGGAGGATGAAAGCCTTCCCTTCGTGGAAGAGGAAGAGCTGCCCCGGGGTTACCGC
>JAEEGL017347825.1_pt1 | contig 12074 bp, 11 predicted proteins | sample 9134231 | NCBI WGS metagenome assembly JAEEGL01 (sample SAMN16246548, study PRJNA631951) | gut metagenome | biome: gut microbiome; feature: rumen; material: fiber-attached | host: Bos | place: Iran: Karaj | collected 2018-10
TTAAGAGAAACTGTTACAAGAAGAAGAGACATGTGGAGAAGATCAAAAGAAAGATTTACGGGTAATATTAGAAATGGAATAGAAAGATTTATAAGCAGAATAAAAAGGATTGCTCACATAAAAAAAGAAGTAATATCTGATGAAAAAATAGAAGAACTAGAATAAAATTAAAAGAATGTATTTAAGAAGGTGTAAAATTCACCTTCTCTTTTTTTCGACATATTATATTACTAGACCACAAATCAAAATTGAGGAGAGGTTTTATAATGTCGAAAATAAAAAAAGGAGACATAGTTGGAAGGATTTCTTATGGAAAAGATATTCTTTTCTATGTTGATAAAATAATAAAGGTAAGAAATGCTGAAGAACTTGTAATTCTTAAAGGGGTAACTATTAGAATAGAAGCGGATAGTCCAATCTATGATTTAGAAGTTATTGATAAAAGTAATGTTAACCGAAACATAAATGGAATAGAACAAAAGCTTGAAAAAAAGATTAAAAAAAATATTCTTCCAATGCAAGAAAAGAAAAATGGAAAAAGAGGAGAATTATCTGGTAAAATACTCCACTTAGATGGTGATAAAAGATATAGTGAAAAAGCATTAAAGTACTATAAAAAAATGAAATTAAATGCAGTTGTACAAAATGTACCTGAAAAGAAACAACCCTTGATGATAAATGGCCTTTTAAAAAAATATAATCCTGAGGTCTTAATTATCACAGGACATGATGGGATGATTAAAAATGGAACGGATTACAATGATATAAACAATTATCGAAATTCAAGATATTTTATAGAAACGGTGTTAAATGCAAGAAGATGGAAAGAGTCAGGAAATGAATTAGTGATTTTTGCTCGGAGCTTGTCAAAGTTTTTTTGAAGCAATTATGAATGCTGGAGCAAACTTTGCATCATCGCCACGGAAGAATATTAATAGATTTTATGGATCCATTAGTTGTAGCTGAAAAAATTGCAAACACTGAAGATTACAGATATGTAAGTATAAATGACATAATTCCAGAAATCAGGGATGGGTATAAAGGAGTAGGAGGAATTGGAGCAATAGGGAAAAAACATACAAACAAATAGAATAAAATAATCTAATAATTAATAGATAAAACTTGATAAAACAGCGGCAAGGCACTTGAAAAATTTAAAGTTTTGTAGTAAAATGTAAAAATACAAAAAATTTCAAATAATAAAGGAGAAACAGTCGTGTCAAATTCTAGAAAATATAGGAATTTTAAAGAGTTATTAGATATTTTTTGCGATGAACATGATGGAGACCTAGAAGAAATTGAAAACCGAGTAATATACAATCAAGTTGAACTAATTCCTGAATTTATTTATGACAAATATTATAAAGAAATGCAAGTAGAATTCAGTATTGGAATTAAGAAAGAGTTTTATAAAATAAAAGATTTAACTTTGTTCTATGATAATATGCTAGAACAAAAAACTTATAAATATGCTGAAAAAATTGAATTTAAACACGTTGAAGAGGCTTTTAAAGAAAACAGTAAAGAATTATTAAGATTTGTATTAAAACAAGCTGAGATAATTAAACAAGTAAACTTAAGTACAAATATTCAAAAATATAAAACATTGAAATTAAGTACGAATTATATTATTTTGAACAATTCAAGCTTTGATGAGATTTTCGAAATCTTAAAAGGTAGAAATATAAATTTAAAAAGAGATTATGAATTTGAAAAAATTAAATTGGTTGAAAGAAATCCAGATATAGAGTTTAAACTTGAAAAAGCTGAAGGCGATGAGTTTAAACTTATAACAGACCTTGATATAAATAATTCATATGATTTATTCATTGGAAAAAAATATACTTATTTTATGACTGAAACTGATATATATAGATGCACTAAGGAATTTGAAGATACAGTTTTAAAACTAGTAGAAGTGTTTAAAAGAAATTTAACAAATGCAATTCCATTCAACAAAGAATATTTTCCAGCTTTCTTTTCAAGGATTATGCCAAAGATTGAAAAGAACTTACAAATTATTGTTGATGAAGATGAAATAAGAGAATATATTCCAGAAAAACTAGAAGTGAAATTATTCTTAGATTATGACCAATATGGAAGAATAATAATGGAGATTGCTTTTAAATATGGAGCAACTGAATTTAATCCATTAGATGTAAAACAAAAAGTAGATATTGCAAGAAATAGTGTTCAAGAAGCTGATAGCTTAAATCTTATTAGAAAAACAGGGTTCATGCTTGATGCTCAAAACTTAAGACTTATTCTTGCAGATGATGATAGTATATACAATTTTGTTCATAATGAAATTGAAGATTATATGAACAGATTTGAGGTAATGGTAACAGATAATTTTAAAACTAAAAAAATTAGAACACCTCAAGTTGGTTCTATTGCTGTTAAAGTTGAGAATAATTTGTTGAACATTGACTTATCTAAATTAGATTTTGATAAATCAGAATTAAAAGAGATATTAAAGAAATATTCTTTAAAGAAAAAATATCATAGATTAAAAGATGGAACATTTTTAAGCTTAGAAGATAGTGAAGATTTAGATTTCTTAACAAGTTTAATGGCTGGACTTGATATAACTTATAAAGAAATTGAAAAAGGAAATATTGTAATTCCAGCATATAGAAGTATGTATCTAAACAGACTTCTTAAGAAATTTGATAATAGAGAAATTGTAAAAGAAAAAGAATTCAAAGAGCTTGTAAATAATATCGAAGGTAAAGGAAAAGAAGAAAATATTATTGTACCTGTAAGCCTAGAAAATACTCTAAGATATTATCAAAAGACAGGTTACAAATGGCTAAAAACTTTAGACAATTATAGATTAGGCGGAATACTAGCAGATGATATGGGTCTTGGAAAAACAATACAAATGCTTTCAGTAATTATTGATTATATTACAAAAACAAAGAAATCAGAAAGAAAAACATCAATTGTTATTTCACCAAGTTCACTTGCTTTAAACTGGGAAAGTGAATCTAAGAAATTTACAGGAGACTTAAAAGTTTTAGTTATTCACGGTAGAGCTGAAGAAAGAAAAAGACAAATCGAAAGATTAGATGAATATGATTTAGTAATAACATCTTATGAATTATTAAAGAGAGATTTAGAAATTTATAAAGAAATGGATTATACGTTTAGATATGCAATTATAGATGAGGCTCAATATATTAAAAATAGTAATACTCAAAATGCAAAAGCTATTAAAGAAGTAAAAGCTGAAACTAAATATGCATTAACAGGAACTCCAATAGAGAATTCTTTATCAGAGTTATGGTCAATATTTGATTATATAATGCCAGGATATTTATTCTCATATAGAAAATTTAAAGAGAATTTTGAAACTCCTATTGTAAGAGACAATGATGAAAAGAAAATGGAAAAACTAAAAATGCTAATAGAACCATTCATATTAAGAAGAACTAAGAAAGAGGTTCTAAAAGAATTACCAGATAAAACAATTACAATTCTTAATAATGAAATGGAAGAAGAACAAGCTAAGATTTATAGAACTTACTTAGCGATGGCAAGACATGAACTAGAAGAAGAAATCAAACAAAAAGGATTTGGAAATAGTCAAATCAAGATTTTATCTCTACTTACAAGATTAAGACAAATTTGTTGTCATCCAAGCTTATTTATCAATAACTATAAAGATAAAAGTGGTAAGCTTGAACAATGTATAGATATTGTTAAAGAAGCGGTAAGTGGAGGACATAAGATTTTAATTTTCTCAGGCTATACTTCGATGTTTAGTTTTATGGAAGATGAATTAAACAAAGCTGGAATTAATTACTCTAAATTAACAGGTCAAACAAAAGTAGATGAAAGATTGGCTTTAGTTGAAGACTTTAATAAAAATCCAGATATAAAAGTATTCTTAATTTCATTAAAAGCTGGAGGAACTGGTTTAAACTTAACTGGAGCAGATATGGTTATCCATTATGATCCATGGTGGAACATGTCAGTTGAAAATCAAGCAACAGATAGAGCATACAGAATTGGTCAAAAGAATAATGTTCATGTATATAAATTAATAACTAAAGATTCAATCGAAGAAAAAATATATGAATTACAAGAAAGAAAATCTAAACTTATTGATGATGTGCTATCAACTGAAACTAAGTTCTTAAGCAAGTTCTCTGAAGAAGATATAATGTCTTTATTTGAATAGTATGAAAGAATTATTACAAGTTAAAGAATAAAAAAGAATATAAAAAATGAAGTTTGAAACAATCGGTTTTCAAACTTCATTTTTTTTCTACGATATATAGATTTTTATAAATCGTTATGATAGAATTAATCCAAATGTACAAATGTAATGAAAATTATGGGGGCAAAAGATGGGAAATATAGTTTTGTTAGATGATTTAACAATAAACAAAATAGCCGCAGGAGAAGTAGTTGAAAGACCAGCATCAGTAGTAAAAGAACTTGTAGAAAATTCTATTGATGCAGGAGCAACAAACATTTCTATTGAAATAAAAAATGGTGGAATTTCTTATATCAGAATTACAGACAATGGAAAAGGATTTGCAGCAGATGATATGGAAATTGCATTTGAAAGACATGCAACAAGTAAAATAAGACAAGCTGAAGACTTAAACACTGTAAAATCTATGGGATTTAGAGGTGAGGCTTTAGCAAGTATTGCAGCTATAGCAAATGTTGAACTTGTTTCAAAACAATGGGATGCAGAAGTGGGGAATAGAATTGTTGTAGAAGCAGGAAATGTTTTAGAACAAGGCGAAACTGGTTGCCCAGCAGGAACTACAATTACAGTTAAAAACTTATTTTTTAATACCCCAGTTAGATATAAATTTTTAAAGAAAGATTATACAGAAGCAGGATATATAGAAGATACAATAACAAGATTAGCATTAATAAATCCAAATATTTCTTTTAAATTAGTTAATAGTGGTAAAGTTATTATAAAAACATATGGAGATGGAAATTTAAATAATGCAATTTATAGCATTTTTGGAAAAGATATAGCATCTAATACTATTGATGTAAGCTATAAATTTGAAGATATAAAAGTTAAAGGTGTAGTTGGTAGACCAGATATTGCAAGATCTAATAGAGCAAATCAATTATTCTTTGTAAATAATAGATATGTTAAAGATAAAACATTAACTAGTGCAACTGAACAAGCTTTAAAAGATGTTTTACCAGTAGGAAAATATGCTTTCTTAGTTTTGAATGTTACAATGGATCCAGCAAAAGTAGATGTAAATGTTCATCCTGCAAAATTAGAAGTAAGATTTGAAGAAGAAGGTAATGTTTTTAAAGCAGTGTATCACGCAATAAAGGATGCTTTTGCAAGAGATGATATGGCTGAAGAAACAGTTAGAAGAGAAGAAGCTCAATTAACAAAGAATATGGACTTAATGGTTCCAGAACAAAAGGGATTATTTGGTAAATTATTTGGTAGAAATAAAAAAGAAGATTGGGAAATTCCAGAAGAAGATGATAAAGATAATTTAATAGCAAATATTTATAAGAAAAAATATGGAAAAATCGAAGATACAAAAACAGAAGAGTTTGCTAAATTTGATAGAGAAGAAAAACAAGAAAGAGAAGAAATTACTTATCACGAACCAGTTGTAGCAAAAGAACCAGAAATAGAGACTGTACAAAAAGAGACAGTAGTTGGTGAAGAACCAGTTATTAAACAACCAACATATGCTAATGACAATAGATTTAATTTAAGTTCTTCAACAATAAATACAACCAACACAACAAACCTTGGAACTAACACAAGTGTTTTAGAAAAAATTGCAATGCTTCAAAAACAAGTATCTGAAGATTTGGAAAAAAATCCTAATATTGTTTTCGATAGAAATAAATTAGAGGATGAAAAAAGAAAATTAGAAGAACTAAGAAATTATAAACCAGAAAAAGAAGAAAAAAATGTGTTTGTTGCATTTAAACAAGAAGAACAAAAACAAGAAATTGAAGAAGAAAAAGAACCAGAATCAGAAACAAAATCAGAAATAGAAAAAGAAATACAAAATCAAGTAGAAAACACCGAGGTAAATGAAGAAGTTGTAGAAGAAACAAAGCTTGAAGAAGAACAATACAATCAAGAAATACAAGAAAATTCTGAGCCTGTAAAAGAAGAAAATGAAGTAACAGAAGATATTCAAAATGTTCAAGAAAATCAAGAGATTTCAGAAATTAATCAAGAACCAATACAAGAAGAACAAAATGAATATACAGAACTTGAAGCAGAAGTATCAGAGATGACACCGGAAAAAGTAGAAGAAATAGAAGAACAGGAACAAGAACAAAATCAAGTTCAAGAACAAGAATCTGATACAGAAGAATATTTTGTAGCAAATAATCAAATTCTACAGTCTGAAGAAAATCATAGTGATAATATAGATAGAATAATTAGCAATGCTATAGATGCAAAAATGAATATTTCAGATAATGGAAATCGTATAAGTCAAGATTACTACGAAGAAGATTATGAACAAAATGATAATTTACAATCAAAAGCAGAAACAACTGATGATGAAATAGATACAAACGATTTTGATGCAATGTATGCAAAAATATTTGGAAGAACATTGAAAGAAGCAAAAGAGGAAAAAGAAAAACAATTCGCTTCTGCTGATGATATTGTTTCTTTTGAACCAATGAAGAATAATAATTATTCAGTATTTGAAGAAAGAACAGAATACAACAGAGGACTTAATTATAAATTTATCGGAGTTGCTTTTTCAAACTATATAATAATCGAAATAAAGAAAGAATTATATATAATAGATCAAGGTGCTGCAAACGAAAGATTAATGTATGAAAAAATTAAAAAGAATTTCTACAGCGATTCAGAAAAAGATTCTCAATTATTACTATTACCAGACATTATTAACTTAAGTCATAAAGAAATGGATATCGTAAGAGATAATTGGAATGTATTTGAAAAAGCTGGATTCGTACTTGAAGAATTTGGAGATAATACAGTAAAACTAACTGGTGTTCCAGAGGCATGTTTTGATTTAGATACAAAAGCATTATTCTTGGAAACTTTAAATGAAATAAATACTGTTGCAAGAACTGCAAAAAAAGAAATAGAGGAAAAATTTATAGTAACAATTGCAAGTAAAACGGCAAGTAAAACAAAAATGGCGCTTAATGATGAAGAAGTAAATATTTTACTAGAAAGATTATTAAAACTTCCAAATCCATTTACATGTCCAGATGGTAAGCCAGCAGCTATTAAAATGAATAAATTCGACTTAGAAAAGAAATTTTCAAGAAGAAAATAAAATGTAATAAAAAGGAGCAAACATGAAACCAAAGGTAATAGTTATATGCGGACCAACAGCATCAGGAAAAACAGCACTATCTATTGAATTGGCGAAGAGAATTAATGGCGAAATTATCTCTGCTGATTCAATGCAGATTTACAAAGATATGGATATTGGTTCTGCAAAACCTACAAAAGAGGAAATGCAAGGAATAAAACATTATTTATTAGATTTCCTAAGTCCTGAGGAAAGATTTAGTGTTGCCGATTTTAAGAAACAAGCAGAAGATGCTATTGAAGAAATTTTAAAAAATAATAAAACTCCAATTATTGTTGGAGGAACAGGTCTATATGTAAATTCTCTAATTTATGCTATAGATTATCCTCAAAATGAATTTGACGGAAAATATAGAGAAGAATTAGAAGATATATGCAATGAAAAAGGATTAGAATATTTATATGAAAAGGCTCTTGAGATTGATCCAGAAGCAATGCAGATTATAAGCAAAAATGATAAAAAAAGAATATTAAGAGTTTTAGAAATATATCATGAAACAGGAAAAACAAAAACAGAACAAGAAAAAGAATCTAGAAAAGAAATTAAATATGATTATCATGTATTTGCTATAAATATGGAAAGAGAACTTCTTTATGAAAGAATAAATAAAAGGGTAGATATTATGATAGAACAAGGCTTGGTTGATGAGGTAAAGAAGCTACTTGAAAAATATTCTGAATTTCCAACAGCAATGCAGGGATTAGGCTATAAAGAAGTTAGAGAATATTTAAATGGAAATATTAGCTATGAAGAAATGATAGATATTATAAAAATGGAAACTAGAAGATATGCTAAAAGACAGATAACCTGGTTTAAGAAAGATAAACAAATTATTTGGATTGATAGTGATAATGGAATTGAAAAGAATATAGAAATCATCATTCAAGATCTAAATAAGTAATAAATTGAACAATAAACAATAAAAATAAACAAATTAAAAATTCTAAAATAATGATTTCATATACAAAAGAGGTGAGAGTGAATTGCCAACCCAAAAAAAGAAAAAGAATAAAGAAAAGAAAAATCAAGAAAAGCATATGAAAAATATTACTATTAATAAAAAACAATTTTTTGGCACAATATGTTTATTGATTTTTGTTATATTATTTGGAAATAGAGTCTGGAAATTATTACTGAATCCAACAGATGTTGTAGTTATTGAAAAAGGGTCAATAGAAAAAATTGATACGGTACCAGCATTTGTTATAAGAGATGAAAAAGTAATTAAAGGTGATAATTATAAGAACGGTATAGTACAAATTAAAAGCGAAGGAGAAAGAATAGCAAAAGGAGATCAAGTATTCAGATATTATACAAATAATGAAGAAGAAATATTAAAGAAAATAGAAGAATTAGACATGCAATACCAAAAAGCATTAGATGGTCAATCAAATATATTTTCAAGTGATATAAAAATTTTGGACAAGCAAATAAACTCACTAATAGAACAAATATCAAATACAAACAATTTAAATGAAATAGCAGAATACAAAAAACAATTAAATAGTACGATTAATAAAAAAGCAAAAATAATAGGAGAACAAAGCCCAGCTGGTTCGCATATAAAAGAATTATTAGATGAAAAAGAAGAATATGAAGAACAACTAAGCTCTGAATCTGAATATGTTAAATCAGATTATAGTGGAATTGTTTCATACAAGATTGATGGTTACGAAGATCTTTTTGATATAGATAAGCTGTCAGAAATAAATGAAGATAAACTAAATAAAATTGAAATGAAAACTGGACAACTAGTAGGAACAAGTCAAGAATGTGGGAAGATAATTAATAATTTTAGCTGTTATATTGCTGCGGTTATAGATTCAGATGAAGCAAGAAATGCAAAAGTTGGAGATAAAGTTAAGATTCGTCTTGCAAATACTCAAGAAGCAAAAGCAGAAATTAAAGCTATTAATAATGCAAAAGATGATTCAAAATTAATTGTTTTTGAAATAAAAAATGGAGTAGAATATTTAGTAAATTATAGAAGAATTTCAATTGATGTAATATGGTGGAGTGCAAGTGGATTAAAAGTACCACAAAACTCAATCATAAAAGCAGAAGACAGAAGTTATGTAGTAAGGAATAGAGCGGGATATACCGACAAAATTCCTGTAAAAATATTGAAAGAAAATGGAAAATTTTCTTTGGTCGACAATTATACGACAGAAGAACTTAAAGAGTTAGGATATACAAATGACGAAATTAAAGCAATGCCAAGCATTAACCTGTATGATGAAATACTACTAAAGCCGGAAACATAGATTACAGTTATATTACAGAAATATTACAGAGATATTAAGAATATAATACAGGGACAAAAACTATTGACAACTAAAAAAAAAAGTAAGATACTATAATCAATATGATACCAATGAGAAAAAATAGGAGGTTTTTTAAATGGCAGGAGCTATAATGAGTAAAGTAATGGATTTTTTTGGAGTAGAAACAAATCAAGATGAAGATTATGAAAACCAAGGATATGACTACGAAAACGAAGATACTCAAGAAGAAGAATACGAAGAAAGAAAAATATTTGGTAGAAGAAATAATAAGGTAGTAAATATGCCACAAGTTCAACAAGTTAGAATGGTTATTAAACAACCAACAACTTTTGAAGAATCAGAAGAGATATGTACTGCTTTAAAAGAAAGAAAATCAATAATAATTAATTTAGAATATGTTAATAAAGATGTTGCAAGAAGAATTGTTGACTTTGTTAGTGGTGGAGTTGCTGCATTAGATGGACATATGCAAAAAATATCTAATTCAATCTTTTTAGCTGCACCAATCAATTATGAAATTGCAAATGAAACAGCACATGAAGAATTAAAAAACAAAATTTCAGTTTCTTGGCTAAAAAATAATAACATATAATTGCAATGCTAATAAAAGTACAATGTTCTGACACATTTTAAGGAGGGAATTATGCTAACACCATTAGATATAGAGAACAAAAGATTTGCAAGAAAAAGAGTAAATGGATACAGTGTTGCAGAAGTAGACGAATTCTTAGACGAACTAACAATTGACTATGAAAAATTATATAAAGAAAACACAGCTTTAAATGATAAAATTGATGAATTAAATAATAGTTTAGTTCAATATAGAACAATTGAAAATACATTGCAAAATACTTTGCTAATGGCACAAAGCACAGCTGAAGATGTTAAGAATATTGCAAAACAACAAGCTGATCAAATTGTAGCAGATGCTCAAGTTAATGCAAGAAAACAAGTTGATGTTCTAGAAACAGAAATTAAAGAAAAAAGAAAAGAGCTAGAAGAATTACAAAGACAATTTGATATTTACAAAGCCAAAATGGAATCACTATTAATTTCTCAATTAGAATTATTAAAAGATGTAAATAATGATAATTAAATATATTTTACTAAAGAAAAAACAAGGGAATGATTAGCCCTTGTTTTTTGCGTGATAAGAAAGTGTAACAATGTGACAAAAAGGTTAAATGTGTATTACATTTATGTTAATACTATTGACTTTCCTTATAATAAATATAAAATATAGAATATAATAGAAGAGGTATTTTATGAGGATTATTAGCGGATCAGCTAGAGGAACAAATTTATATACTTTGGAAGGTATGGATACAAGACCAACCCTTGATAGAGTTAAAGAACCACTATTTAGTATAATTCAAATTCATATACCAGATGCAAATGTACTTGATTTATTTGCTGGTAGTGGAGCACTTCGGATTAGAAGCACTAAGTAGAGGAGCAAAAGCTGCAACATTTTGTGAAAAATCCTATAAAGCTACCGAAATATTAAAGAAAAATATTGAAAAAACACATCTAGAAACTAAGTCTACAATTATTACAAAGGATTATCTAAGAGCTTTAGAAGGTATGGAAGGAAATAAATTTGATATTATTTTCATAGATCCACCATACAAATTAAATTTAGTTGGTAATGCAGTAAAAACAATTCTAGAAAAAGACTTGCTAAAAGATGAAGGGATAATTATTGTTGAGACTGATGAAGAAAAAAGGGATGTAGATAATCTTAAAAATTTAGACATAAATATTTACGATTTAAGAACTTATGGAAGGGTTACTCTAATTTTCTTAAGAAAATAGAGTAAATACCAGGGAGGAATGAAGAATGGAAATTTACACATTATTAGATAGTTTGGAGGAACAATTAGAAAATGCTAAAAAGGTACCTTTTTCTGGCAAAGTAATTGTAGATAAAGAAGAACTAATTGAATTGATAAATGAAATAAACTTAAAACTACCTGATGAGCTTAAACAAGCTAAATGGGTTAAAGAAGAAAGAGAAAGAATTTTGGTTGAAGCTAAAAAAGAAGCTGATGAAGTTGTTAAAGAAGCTGAAAACAGAATAATTGCTATGGTAGATGAACATGAAATAACGAGACAAGCTTATGACCAAAAACAAGCTATTCTAGAAGAAGCAAATATAATGTCAAGAGAAGTTTCTAGAGGAACTAAAGACTATGCTGATAATGTTTTAGAAAAAGTTTCTACAGTAGTTGAAGATGTTTTAAATAAAGTTTCAGAAACACTTGGTGAAGAATTAACGAAAGTATCTGTTACACTTCAAGAAGAATTAAAAACAATACAGAATAATAGAAGAGAATTAAAATAAACCAAGGGCGGACACTTCTGTCCGGCCCTTTTCTATTAATTATACATTACAAGGAAAGTGGCATTGTAATTTGGAGGGATGTTAAATGGCAAAACGCAGAAGAAGAAAACAAAATAA
>JAEEGL012272460.1_pt1 | contig 12073 bp, 10 predicted proteins | sample 9134231 | NCBI WGS metagenome assembly JAEEGL01 (sample SAMN16246548, study PRJNA631951) | gut metagenome | biome: gut microbiome; feature: rumen; material: fiber-attached | host: Bos | place: Iran: Karaj | collected 2018-10
CCATCAGGGCGTCCGCGCCCTCGCGGCGGGGCTCCTTGCGGAGGCGGTGAGCGGCGACAGGCTCGTCGAGGCGGTCTGCATGCCGGGCCGCCGCTTCGTCCGCGGCGTGCAGTGGCACCCGGAGCGCACCTTTGAGACCGACGGGCGCAGCCGCGCCCTGTTCGCCGATTTCGTGCGGGCCTGTGCGAGCGCCCCGCGCGGCGCGGATTCCGAAGGAGGGAACGGCCGTGTCTGACAAAAAACGCAAAGATCCGTTCGGCCTCGACGCGCCGGATGCGGACGGGGACGGCGATTGCGACCTGCTCGATTTTCTCCTGTTCTACGACATTCTGCAGGAAGAGGAGAAGGAAGCCGAGGGCCGCGCCGACGACGCCGACGATGACGACGACGAACTGGAGGACGACCTTCTGGACGATCTTCTGGACGACGATTTCTGAAAAACGAACGAAGAGGAGCCGGCGGCTCCTCTTCGGTTTTTTTATCGCTCCTTCGCCTACCACAAAAGCAGCGCGGCGATCCCGGCGAAGGCGAGCGCGGCGCCGATCCACTCGGGCAGCCCCGCCTTCTTCGGCGTGAGGTAGGACAGGAGGGTGGAGACGATGATCACGCCGCCCGTCACGAAGGGATACTGCACCGACGCAGGCAGGTGCGCCAGCGCGAGCAGCAGCAGAAAATTGCCGGCGGTGTTGAGCAGGCCGTTTCCCGCGCCGCACAGCGCGCCGACGGGGGCGAGCTTCAGCTTCTCCCCGCGCGCGAAAAGAAGGCCGGCAAGCGAGATGCAGAGCACGAACGCCGCCGTCAGCAGGGAGAGCGAGGCGGCGTCGGCCCGCTCGTAGGGCAGAACGTAGAACAGCTTGGCGATCACCCCGGCGAGCCCGTTGAAGACGAACACCGCGGCGCAGTAGCCGAGCCCGCCGCGCCCCTCGCCGCGCACGCGCGCCGAGACCAGCAGCGCCGCGACGAGAAAGACCATGCACGCCGCCCCGCCGGCGGTCAGCGGCTCGCCGAAGAAGAGGATCCCGGCGGCGAAGGGCACGGCCATGCCGCCCAGCATCATGAAAAGCGAATACAGCGACAGGTTGACCTTCCCCAGCGCCTTCTGCCCGCACACGGTGCAGCAGACGGAGTTGACCGCGGAGGCGAGGGCCGTCGCCAGCGTGAGCGGGGTCGCGGAGACGCAGGCCCCGCTGATCAGAAGCAGCAGCAGTATCCCTGCCGCGCTGCTGAGCGCGCCGAAGAGAAAGGTCGCGCGAAAGCCGCTCCCGTGCCGTTCCCGGTAGGCGTTCCCGCAGAAAAACTGAAAGCCGAACGCGGCGACCGCCGCGCTGAGAAAACCGTAATACAAACCGTTCACCACCTGCGCTTATTATAAAACGGGAACGCCGAAAAGGGAAGAGGCAAAAAAGAAGCGCCGCCGGATGCACGCATCCGGCGGCTTTCAAAACCCTCCGCTCATCGCCGCCCGCCACAGCAGGATCGGAGGGGTTGGGCGGGCAAAATGATCGGACCGCCGCGTCCGCGGCGCCGGTCTCGTCAAACGGCCCTGACGCGGCGGGGAGACCCGGCCGGGCCGTTCGCCTATTATGTTACCATAAGTCGCTCCGCGGCGCAACCGTATTTTGCGCCGCGCGGCTTGATTTGCGCGCCGTTTTGGGATATGATATATCTGACCCCGCCCGGACGGGGGCAGATCGAGGTTTGGAGAATGACGCGATGAAACGGATCGGGGGAGTGCTGCTTATGCTGATATGCCTTTCGTGCCTCTTCGGCGGATGCGGCCGGAGCGGGAGAGACACCGTGACGGACCGGCGCATCCCGGCGGACGACGTGACGGAGTTTTGCTATACGTATTCGAATATCAACTACGACGCGTCCTACCAAAGGTACCGGTTCTATGTCGAAAACGGGAAATACGTCTTTGCCCACGAGACCCGCGAGAAGCCGGGCGATTACGGCCCGGCCACGGAGGCGGACGTCACCGCCGCCGGCACGCGGGAGCTGTCGGCCGAGGAGTGGAAGGCCTTCCTCGCGCTGCTCAAAGACGGCCGGGTCAGCGTAAGACGCGACTCCGCCGAGACCGGAGACGCCGGGCCGTGGACGTTTATCTATTGGAAGAACGACAAAGGCAAATATCAGGCGTTTGACTTCCCGGCCCTCGCGGCGCGGCAGGCGTTCGAGAACTTCTGCGCGTCGCTTGCGCAGAAACAGTAAAACATGAAGCGACCGCGGCGCACCGGCGCCGCGGTCGTTTTGCATGATGGATCCGCTCAGCAGAAAAGAAACGCGATCAGGATCGACGCCGCGAGATACACGAGCCCGAAGAAGAGCGGATAGTTGAAGGTCTCGCTGCGCCGGTCCTCGAGGTCCTTCCGGTAGGCGTCGAACGGCTTTGCGTTCTTGTCGACCCCGCGGCGAAAGACGTAGCGGGAGATGTCGAAATCGCCGTGCCGGGTGAAGGTGAACAGAACGCCGATGGCGATGAGCACCAGCGAGATGATCAGCAGCGTGTCCGAGAAGATCATCACCCGGTTCGAAGAGGAGATCAGCGCCTTCCCGACGGGATACGCCAGCGTGAGCGGAACGACGATCACCATCGTCCGCAGCCGGATGCTTTTGAAATTGCCGAAGATCTTTCCCATAGTAAAACGATACCCCGACCGTTCGTTCGTGAATAATAATAAATGCGCGGAAATATATAAATATACCTTTATTAAATTATATCGGCAAACCGCCCGCTTGTCAATCGCCGCCGCGCGGCGTTCGTTTCACGCGGCGCCTCTTCACCGCGCCCGGATAGTTTTTTTGCAATATCTATTGACAATCTATTCCGATTGCTTTATAATCTATTCTATCTCAATCTCAGAAAAATGAGCATTTGAGATGGTTTGCGCAAGCAAAAAAATAAAAAAGGGAGAAGAGCAATGAAAAGAGTTATCTCGGTCATTCTCGTGGTCGTCATGTTGCTGCTCACGGTTACGGCGTGCAACACGAAACCGGAAGAAAAAGAAGTAACATATTCCATGATCGATACGTTTGATATCACGACGCTGGACTATGTTTACAACAACAAGTCTTCCAACGGCGACTACACCTGCAACTTCATCGAAGGCCTCCTCACGCAGGATTCGCACGGCACCCTGATCGCCGGTATGGCGGAGAAGTGGGAAGCCAACGCGGACGCCAGTGTCTGGACGTTCACGATCCGCGACAACGCCAACTGGGTCACCAGCGAAGGCGAAGTCTACGCGAAAGTCACTGCTGAAGACTTCGTGACCGGTCTGAAGCACGCGGTCGAGACCAGTTCCGAGACCCTGTCTCTGGTCGAAGACCTCATCGTCAACCTGAAGGCCTACATCGATGGCACCGCGAAGTGGGAAGACGTCGGCATCAAGGCCGAGGGCAACAAGCTCACCTACACGCTGACTCAGCCCTGCGGTTACTTCGACGGCATGACCACCTACTCGATCCTGTACCCGATCAACGCCGAGTTCCTCGCCTCCAAGGGCGACAAGTTCGGTGCGGTCGAGCCCTCCGGCATCCTCTACAACGGCTGCTACGTTCTGACCTCTCTCGTTGCGAACCAGGAAGTCCGCTTCGACAAGAACCAGAACTACTATGACAAAGACAACGTTCACGTCACTCACGTGAAGGTCACCTTCACCGACGGCAAGCAGGCCGACCAGAACTTCAACATGTTCGTCAACGGCGAAGTCACCGCCACCGCCATCAACTCCAACCTGCCGCAGGTGGTCGAGATCGCCGACAGAGATTACAAGGACAACCAGTATAAGAGCATGACCACCGCCACCTCTTTCTGGGGCGCCTTCAACTTCGACAGACAGCTCTACACGCTGTCCACCGATCCTTCGGTCAAGACGACCGATAAGACCGACGCGCAGAAGGCCGACACCAAGGCGGCCATCCTCAACAAGAACTTCCGTCTCGCCGTTTACGCCGCTTACTCCACCAAGGCCACCCAGACCATCGCCAAGGGTGAAGAGAGAGCGCTCGACGCCGCGAGAAACACCCTCGTTCCGTACACCTTCGCCGCGAAGAGCGACGGCACCGCGTACGGCGCCCTCGTGACGAAGTACCTCGAGGAACTCGAGCCCGCCTTCCAGGGCATCGACCTCAACGACGGCCAGGATGCCTGGTACAACCCTGACAGAGCCAAGGCGTTCGCCGAAAAGGCGAAGACCGAGCTCGGCGACACCATCTCCGAGTGGCCCATCCACCTCGATTACCCGGTGCTCAGCACCTCCGAGAACAACACGAAGATGGCCATGGCCATGAAGGACGTCATCGAAGCCGCCATCGGCGATTACGTCAAGGTCAACCTGATCATGTTCGCTGACCAGACCGCCTACTACGCCGCGTTCTACTCCGTCGCGACCGGCGCCGACAACAGCATCGACTTCTCGTTCGGCGCAGGCTGGGGCCCCGACTACGGCGATCCGCTCACCTACATCAACTGCTACAACGCCGAGAACGGCGACATGCTGAACTACTCCGGCCTGAACATCAAGGCGCAGGGCCAGTCCGAGTCCAACCTCGCCGCGATCGAGACCATCGGTCTCAACGACGTTCAGGCGCAGCTCAAGGCGGCTGCCGTCCTCAGCGGCGACGCCCGCATCGAAGCCTTCGCGAAGATCGAAGCGACCCTCCTCGCCAACGGCATCCTGAGACCCTATCTCACCTCCGGTGCGAACCTGGTCCTCAGCAAGGTCGTTCCGTTCAGCGCCGCCTACGGTCTCTACGGCCAGGCCTCCTACAACGCGGTTCCGTACTTCAAGTACATGCAGCTCCAGGACGAAGTGGTCCTTGCCGCTGACTACTATGCCGCGAAGGAAAAATGGCTGAAGGGTGAATAATCTCCCGAAAGCGATTGACAATTCACTGAGATAGCACAGCGAGGCGAGGGCCGGAAGACTTGTTCTCCTGGCCCTCGCCCTCCTGATTAAGGAGACTATTATGAAAAAGGGTTACATAGGCATGCGGCTCCTGCGGTCGCTGATATCCCTGTTTGTAATAATAGTGATCATTTTCATAATGATATACACGCTGATCCCGCGTGAGAACATCTTCTATAACGACGAGACCTTCCGCAAACTCGGCGGAAAGCCCGACGAGAAGACCGATTACGTTTACAAGACGTGGGAGCGGCTTGGATATCTTGATTATGTAACGATTTCCGATTATTGCATCGAACTTTACGGGCAGTCGGATCCCCGCGTGGAAGGGGGGCTCAGCCCCGCGTCCCCGGAATCGGCTCGGTTCCGGCAAGAATATGAAAAGAACGGCTACACGGTCGCTGCGTTCATTTCCAGCGAACGCCTGTACGCTTTCAAAGATATCCCGATCGCAAAACGGCTCCTCAAATGGTTCGGCGGGCTGATCAAGATCGACACGCCCTGGGCCGTGCAGGACCCCAATAACCCCGCTCTTCCGAGATATCTGAAATTCGGCACCACGCCGACCGGCGGCGTCGCCCTGATCGGCAGCGGCACCGTGCACAAATATCTCCTCTACACCGATTCGAATTTCCCCTTCATCCATCAGAACATCATCACCCTCAACCTCGGCAACTCCTACCCGACCTTCCAGGGCTTTGACGTGATGACCGTCATTTTCCAGACCCAGGGCGAGGAAGTGAAGAGGGAAGTGACCTTTGAGACCGGCCTCACCGCCCAGTCCGCCATCATATTCGGCACGCTGAAATACAAGTACAACGCCGACCGGATGGACGCGACGAAATTCGTCGACAACTATGCGGAGTATCAGACCAGGAAGAGTCAGCCGTCGATGGTCGGCACGTCCTTCATCATGGGCATCATCGCCCTCGTGCTCTCCTATCTCATCGGCCTTCCCATGGGCGTCGCGATGGCGAAGCACAAGGACGGGCTGGTCGATAAGCTGGGCATGGTCTACATCATCTTCATCATCGCCGTGCCTTCGCTCGCGTACATCTACCTGTTCCGCTATCTCGGCACGCAGGTGTTCGGCCTGCCGACGGTCTTCACCGTCTACGGTTCCGGCGACGTCCGTTCGTGGATCCTTCCCGCCATTTCCCTGGCGCTCCCGTCCATCTCCGGCCTGATGCTTTGGATGAGGCGGTACGTCGTCGACCAGATGAACTCCGACTACGTCAAGTTCGCCAAGGCGAAAGGGCTGAACAAGAGCGAGATCTTCAAAAACCACATCTTCAAGAACGCGGTCATCCCGATCGCCCACGGCATCCCGACGTCGCTGGCCGCCTGCATCACCGGCGCCATCATCACCGAGGCCGTGTATTCGGTCGGCGGCATGGGCAAAATGATCCCCGAATCGATCCAGAAATACAACAACGCGATGATCATTGCGCTGGTGTTCATGTTCTCGGGTATCTCGGTGCTCGCGGTGCTCCTCGGCGACATCGTGCTCACCAAGGTCGATCCGCGGATCTCGCTCAGCGAAAAGGCAGGTAGATCGTGATGAATTGGTCTAAAAAACACATGTTCGACAAATATAAGCTGGACGATAACTTCGGCAAGCCGCCCGTCGAGGAGGCCGCGCCGGAAGAAGACGCCGTCTCCGCCGTGAACGAAGACGAGCTGTTCGGCTTCGCCGATTTCGACGAAAAGAAATCCGAGATCATCGCCGCGCCCCGTTACTCCTACTGGAAGTCGGTCTGGAAGACCTTCGTCAGCAGTAAGGCAACGATCGCGGTCTCCATCCTCGTCGTTTTCGTCGTGCTGTTCTCGTTCATCTACCCGTCCTTCTCCGACTACGATCCCATGGTCGCGCCGTATATCAACGACCAGTCGCACAGATACCTCGCGCCCTCGCTTGCGCACATTTTCGGCACCGACGACATCGGCAACGAAGTGTTCGACGTCGTCTGGGAGGGCGCGCGCAATTCGCTGATCGTCAGCCTCTCGGCCACCGCGATCAACATGATCGTCGGCGTCATCATCGGCGCCATCTGGGGTTTCTCCAAGAAGATGGACAAGTGGATGATCGAGGTCTACAACGTGATCTCCAACATCCCGTTCCTGCTGCTGGCCATGATCCTCTCCTACGTGCTCGGCAACGGCTTCGGTCCCCTGATCTTCACCATGACGATCACCGACTGGATCTTCGTCGCCTACTTCATCCGCACGCAGGTCATGATCATCCGCGACCGCGAATACAACCTCGCGTCCAAATGCCTCGGCACCAGCACGTGGACGATGATCACGAAGAACATCCTTCCGTATCTCATCTCGGTCATCATGACCTACATCTCCCGGCAGGTCCCCGCGCTGATCTCCTACGAGGTGTTCCTCTCCTACATGGGCCTCGGTCTCGGAAACCAGTACGCCTCGCTCGGGCGCGCCATTTCGAGCTATACGACCTACATGAGGGGCTACCCGCACCTGTTCTGGATCCCGGTTTCCATCCTCGCCATCATCTCCATCTCGCTTTACGTCGTGGGGCAGAAGCTCGCGGATGCGGCCGATCCCCGCACGCACAGATAGGAGGGGGAACGCTATGGCTGAAAGAAACGTGATCCTCTCCGCGAAGAACGTCGAGGTCCAGTTCCGCGTCCGCGAGAACTACCTGACTGCGATCCGCGACGTCTCGCTCGACCTCTACGAGGGTGAGACCTTTGCGATCGTCGGCGAATCGGGCTCCGGAAAATCGGTCTTCACCAAGACCTTTACGGGCATGCTCGAGTCCAACGGCCGCGTGACGAAGGGCTCCATCCTTTTCCACGACAAAGATCTCGTCCAGCTCCGGTCCGATAAAGACTGGGAAGGGATCCGCGGCGCGAAGATCTCCACCATTTTCCAGGACCCGATGACTTCCCTCAACCCGATCCGCACCATCGGCTCGCAGATCGTCGAGGTCATCGAAAAGCATCAGAAGATCTCCAAGGAAGAGGCCAAGGAGCAGGCGATCAGCATGATGTCGAAGGTCGGCATCCCCAACGCCGCCGACCGGTTTGACGAATATCCCTTCCAGTATTCCGGCGGTATGCGTCAGCGCATCGTCATCGCCATCGCCCTGAGCTGCCATCCGGAGATCCTCATCTGCGACGAGCCGACCACGGCGCTCGACGTGACCATTCAGGCCCAGATCATCAAGCTGATCAAAGACCTGCAGAAGGAGCTCGGCTTTACCACCATCTACATCACGCACGACCTGGGCGTCGTCGCCAAGGTCGCCGACCGCGTCGGCGTCATGTACGGCGGGCAGATCATCGAATACGGCACCGTGGAGGAGATCTTCTACGACCCGCGGCACCCGTACACCTGGGCGCTCCTGTCGTCCCTTCCGCAGCTCGGCGTGAAGGGGGAAGACCTCTACTACATCACCGGCACGCCGCCGTCCCTGTTCAACAAGATCGTGGGCGATTCGTTCGCGCCGAGAAACCCGAAGGCGCTTCAGATCGACTTCGTCAAAGAGCCGCCCTTCTTCCGCGTCACCGACACCCACTACGCCAAGACCTGGCTGCTCGACCCGAGGGCGCCGCATCTGGAAAAACAGGAGGTCATTCAGAATCTTCACGAGAAGATCCAGCAGATGACCGGAAAGGGAGGTGCCTTCTATGTCGACGAATAACGACCGCGAAGTCATCCTCTCGGTGAAGCACGTCGACGTTTCCTTCGACGTGGGCGGCAAAAAGAAGTTCAAAGCGGTCAGCGACGCCAATTTTGACATCTACCGCGGCGAGACCTTCGCGCTGGTCGGCGAGTCGGGCAGCGGAAAGACCACGCTCGGCCGCGCGGTCATCCGCATCAATCCGTGCTCCGCGGGCGAGATCTACTTCAACGGAGAGCGCATCTCCGGCAAGATCTCCAAACAGCAGGACAGGAACGTCATCCGCAACATCCAGATGATCTTCCAGGACCCCGCCGCCTCCCTCAACGAGCGCGCCACCATCGAATACTGCATCTCGGAGGGTCTGTACAACTTCCATCTGTACAAGGATGAGAGTGACCGCATCGCCAAGGTCGATAAGGCGCTGGAGGACGTGGGGCTTCTTCCCGAGCACAAATCGAGATATCCCCACGAGTTCTCGGGCGGCCAGCGTCAGCGGGTCGGCATCGCCCGCGCCATGATCATGGAACCGCAGATGATCATCGCCGACGAGCCCATTTCCGCCCTCGACGTCTCGATCCGCGCGCAGGTTCTCAACCTGATGAACAAGTTCAAAAAAGAGAAGAACCTGACCTACCTCTTCATCGCCCACGATCTGTCGGTCGTCCGCTTCATCGCCGACCGGATTGCCGTCATCCACCTCGGCAAGATCGTCGAGATCGCCGAGTCCGAAACGCTTTTCAAATACCCGGTCCATCCGTACACCGTTTCGCTCCTGAGCGCGGTGCCGATGCCCGACCCGATCATCGAAAAGCAGAGAGAGTCGATCGTCTATACGAAAGACGAAGACGATCCCGACGCGGCGCCCAGAGAGATGCGCGAGATCCGTCCCGGCCACTTCGTCTACGCAAACGACGACGATATGGCCGCCTTCGAGAAACGGCTGCAGAAGCTGGAGGCGTACGCCGCCGGGCAGGCCGAGTGAACCGAATAAAAAGATCCGAACCGCAAGGTTCGGATCTTTTTTTTGAAAGCGAAGACCTGCGCCGGGCGCAGACGCCGGTTTATTCGAACCGGCCGTACTTCGCGACGGCGTCGTCAATGGTGAGCTCCCCTTTGCCGACCTGGAACGCGGCGATCCGGAGCTGGACCGTGAGCGGGTCCTTGATGCCGAGCACTTCGGGGGAGATGGTCCGTTCCGCCGGCACCTGGCCGAAAGGCGCGTAGACCGAGTCGAAAGACAGGTCCTTGGTGGGCGTCACCAGACGCTTCACGGAGGCCATCTCCTTCAGCTCTTTATCGGTGATCAGGAAGCGCATAAACTCGTTGGTCATTTCCAGGTCGCCGCAGTCCTTGTTGACGGAGAACTCTATGGAGGGACTGTCGATGAAATATCCGCCCTGATCCGTCAGAGGAATCGGTGCGAACGAGTATGCGAACGGCGCGTTGGTGAACGCCTCGGACTGGCTTTCCCGTTTCCTGGTCCCGGACACCGTGTCCCCTGCGCAGATCATCATCGGCACGTCGCCTTCGAAGAACCGCAGGATCACCTTGGTGTAGTTGTCTTCGATCTTATCGCACTCATCGAGGTCGACGCAGCCGTTCTTGATCAGCTGCTCCACTGCCTCCAGTGCCGGACGCATATATTCGCCCGCCGCGGGATCCAGATCGTTAGCGAGTGCAAGCGCTTCCGGGTTTTCGGCAAGCGTGGCTATGAACAGAGGATAGGCGACCGTATTCATCAGACAGCTGGACGATTTGACGCTGTAGCCCATCATGGGGCTGGCATACCCCTTGTTGCGGAACGTCGCACACACAGTCAGCAGTTCCGCCCACGTGGTCGGAACGGAGAGGCCTTCCTTCGCAAACAGGTCGTTGTTCACCAGCATGCCGTAGGTCCTGGAGAAGACCGGCACCATCAACACTTTGCCTTCCGTGGAACGGTTGATCAGACTGGGGCGGATACAGCCCAGATCCAGCTTCAGGGCGGAGTCCGAAAGGTCCTCCATATGGGCCAGTACCGAATCGTATTTTTCGTCCCCGGTCATCCAGGTATAGGAGAAGAAAATGTTGGGCTTTTCGTTGCTTTCCAGCACCGTGGCGAGCGTGTTGGTATAGTCGTCCAGCTTCACGTAGCTGAGGCGCACGTTCGGGTAGAACTCATTGAAGCGGTCAAATTCCGCTTCCAGGGCCTCAAAGTTGTCGTAGCTTCCGACGACGGTGATGCTGCAGCTGGTGTCCTTATCCAGCGTCGGCCGGAATTCGGCGGCAGGGCCTTCCGGCGTTGTTTCGCCGCAGGCCGCCAGGGAGACGGCCATGCAGACGGCTAAAATGATGCAGAGCAGTTTTTTCATGTTCTCTTTCCCTCCTTGATCCTGCGGATCTCTTTGACGACGAGTTTGATGTCCACGGGTTTTGCGATATGTCCGTTCATGCCGGCGTTCAGGCACTCGGTGACGTTCTCCGAAAACGCGTCCGCGGTCATGGCGATGATCGGGATGGAAGACGCCCACGGGTCCTCCAGCGCGCGGATCGCCCGGGCGGCGTCGAGCCCGTTCATCTCCGGCATCTGGATATCCATAAAGATCAGCGCGTAGCTTCCTTCCGCCGCCTGCCGCATTTTCTCCACGCAGACGCGTCCGTTCTCGGCGCGTTCCGTCATGATCCCGAACATGGAGAGCATGGCGGAGATGATCTCCCAGTTGATATCGTTGTCCTCCGCGATGAGGATGTTCAGGCCCTCCAGATCGGAGTAGTCGTTCTCCGGCTCGACCGACTTTGCCTCGGTCCCGAGGATCTCGTTGATCTTCGCGTAGAGCGTGGAGCGGAACAACGGTTTGCTGAGGAATCCGTTCGCGCCGGCTTCCTTGGCTTTTTCCTCGATATCCGCCCACTCGTACGCGGAGATCAGCAAAACGGGGGTGTTCGAATTCGCTTCCGAACGGATCCGGCGGATCGCCTCCACCCCGTCGATATCCGGCATCTTCCAGTCGAGGATCACCACGCTGTAATCCCGTCCGGCCTCGTGCCGCTGCGTGATCATGGCGAGCGCTTCCTTGGCGCTGCCCGCCCGGTCGGCGGTCACGCCGAGAGACTTCAGCGTGTCGACGGCGGTCTCCAGAAGGACCTCGTCGTCGTCGACGATCAGAACGTCCATCGGGTCAAGCTTCAGATCGTCTCTCTGCACTTCCGCGACGGGGATATCCAGCACCACGGTAAAGGTCGTTCCCTCGCCCTGCACGCTCTGGCAATCGATGGTGCCGCCCATCAGGTCGACCATCTGTTTGGTGATCGCAAGCCCGAGCCCGGTCCCCTGAATGCTGTTCACGCGGCTGTCGGTCTGGCGCGAAAACGGCTGATACAGGTTCGCCATAAACTCCGGGCTCATGCCGATGCCGGTATCGGCCACGGTGTAGGTCAGCCGTACGCAGCCGGGCGTCCGGCTCTCTTCCTCGGTCATATCCACGCTGACGCGCCCGCCGGGCTCCGTATATTTGATGGCGTTGGAAAG
>JAEEGL012874205.1_pt1 | contig 12073 bp, 16 predicted proteins | sample 9134231 | NCBI WGS metagenome assembly JAEEGL01 (sample SAMN16246548, study PRJNA631951) | gut metagenome | biome: gut microbiome; feature: rumen; material: fiber-attached | host: Bos | place: Iran: Karaj | collected 2018-10
CGGAGGACAATTTCAGCACCATCGCCAATCTTTGGAGCGCTTATTTGAACGTCCCGCTCAGTCCGAAGGATGTCGGCGCAATGCAGATGCTGCTGAAAATCGCCCGCATCAAAACTGGTGACAGCCTGGACAATTTTATTGATATCGCCGGCTACGCGGCCTGCACAGGCGAGATTTACATGAAAAATAAGGAGTGGTGAGGATGAAGATTACGATTGACGCGCCGGAGCTGGTGGATGCGCTGAACTTTTGGGCCGGAAGCATTAACGCCCTGGCCGCCCGCCTGGGCTCTCTGACCGATGAAGATATGGCGGAAATCCTTGGATATGCAAAAAAAGTACCGGCGGCAGAACCGGAAAATCCGAAGACGCCTGCAGCAGAATCCGAATCGGAGACACCGGCAGCAGAACCTGAGCAGACAGCCTATACGTATGACGATGTCTTTAATGCCCTTCAGTCCCTGCGCGAGATGATGGGAAGAGAAACGGCCAAAAAGGTGCTGGCGGATATGGGTGTCGTGAAAGTCAGTGCCCTGGTTCCGGAACAGTACGCCCAGACGATGGCTCTGATTAAGAGGGCGATGCCATGACGGATCATGCAAAACTCAGTGCATCCGGTGCACATAAATGGCTGAGATGCCCGCTGTCTGTCTGGCTGGAGGAAGAGATCCCCGAAAAGCCTTCCGCATTTGCTGCGGAAGGCACGAAGGCCCATGCACTGGCGGAAATCAGGATTAAGCAAATGCTGAAGCCGCCGGCCGAAGTCAGAAAGCAACTGCGGAAAGAACTGAAGGCCCTGGAGCCCATCGATGAAGAAATGAAGGGGTTCGTTGACGGGTTTGTCGATTACGTCAAAGAACGATATGCCACTGCCCGGCGGAAGTTCAAGAACGCGATATTGCTTTCCGAGACCCGGCTGGATTATTCCCGCTGGGTGCCGGATGGATTCGGTACCGGTGATGTGGTGATTGTGACGGATGGATACATCGAAATCATTGACCTGAAATACGGGAAGGGCGTCAGGGTGAACGCGGTAAACAATCCGCAGCTGAAACTTTACGCACTGGGCGCCCTGGAAGAATTCGACTATTTGTTTGACACACCGAAGATTCACACGGTGATTTACCAGCCGCGTCTGGACCATATCGCAGATTGCACATATGCCACGGAGGATCTGCTGCGCTGGGCGAATGATACCGTAGCACCCAGTGCCAAAGCAGTGATGGACCATCAGGGCGGCTGTGTACCCGGTGAACATTGTGACAAAGGATTCTGCCGGGCACGTCCAATCTGCAAGGCTTACAGCGCGGACAAGCTTCGCCTGGCGGATTACGGTTTTACCCGACCGGAAATGCTGACTCTGACGGAGCTGTCCGATGTTTTGAGCAAGGCGGAAGTGATAGCCGGCTGGGTGACCATGGTGAAGGCCTACGCGCTGGATCAGCTGCTGGACGGAAATGATGTGCCGGGTTATAAAGCCGTGGCCGGGAAGAGCCGCCGGGTGTACATGAATGAGGATGATATTCTGGCAGCGCTGCATGAACACGGCATTTTCCCCCACGATGTAACGGTCACAAAGCTGATCGGGATAACCGAAATGCAGAAGAAACTGGGCAAGGATAACATGGAAGAGTGGATTGGCAAATTCATAGCCAAACCGGAAGGTGCACCATGCCTGGCTCCGGAGGATGATCCCAGACCGGCAGTACACCGACACACTGCGCATGATGATTTTAAGGATTTAATCGAAAAGGAGAATTGAGCATGGACGAAAACAGAGTAGTCACAGGATTAGTGAGATTCAGTTATGCACACGTTTTTGAACCGAAAGCCGCCAATGGCTCTGACACGGAAAAATACTCCGTTAGTATTCTAATTCCCAAAGGTGATAAAAAGACGATCAAGGACATTCAGAAGGCGGTAGAAGCAGCCAAGCAGGCCGGTGTGGAGAAATTCGGCGGAAAGATTCCGGCATCCTTAAAACTCCCGTTGCGCGATGGGGATAAAGAACGGGAAGACGATCCGGCCTATGCCGGGTGCTATTTCCTGAATGCTTCCAGCAGCCGCCAGCCGGAAATTGTGGATTCGCACCTGCAGCCGATTATCAATTCGACCGAATTTTACAGTGGGTGCTATGGCCACGCGGCATTGACATTCTATGCCTTCAACCGGCACGGAAACAAAGGCATTGCCTGCGGGCTGGACAGCCTGATGAAGAAAAAGGATGGAGAACCGCTGAGCGGCATGCCGATGAAAGCATCAGAAGCTTTTGCCGATTATGCGGATGACGATGATGATTTTATGAGCTGACGGCTATGAGAGAAATCGGAATTGACATTGAAACCTATTCCAGTGTGGATTTGAAAAAGTCAGGGGTCTATGCCTATGTGGCAGCCCCTGATTTCAGCATACTACTTTTCGCCTATAGCGTTGACAATGCTGAACCGGAAATCATTGACCTGGAACGTGGAGAAACCCTGCCACAGGAAATATTGAAAGCGCTGATTGACCCGGAGGTCATCAAAACAGCCTATAACGCCAATTTTGAGCGCACCTGTCTGGCCAGGTATTTCAATACCCCCATGCCTCCGGAGCAGTGGAGCTGCACGATGATTCAGGCTACCGAGCTGGGCCTGCCGCACAAGCTGAAAGCTGTAGCCCGAGTTTTGAATCTGAAGCAGCAGAAAGATGCGCGGGGTGAAGCACTGATACGGTTTTTTTCTACGCCGTTCTCAAAAGCCAAAAAAGATGAAGAAAGCCTGTTTAGTCTCCTGACAGGCACATACCGGCGACATTTGCCGGAAGATGCGCCGGAAAAATGGAAGGTTTTTAAGGAATACTGCCTGCAGGATGTCCGAACGGAGCAGGCAATTCGTCAAAGACTGAAAAGATTCCCGCTGCTGTCGCAGGAACAGCAGCTTTGGGCTATCGATCAGCGGATCTGTGACCGGGGCTGCCGGATTGATATGGATCTGGTCGAGAACGCAATCCGATTCAATACCATCTGCACCCAGCACGGACGCAGGAGCTTTCAGGAAATCACCGGCATTGATTCCCCGACGAAACTTTCGCAGCTGAAAACATGGATCCGGGAGCGCCTGAGATGGGTTCCGGACAGTCTGGACAAGGAAGCTATTGCGGAAATACTGAAAGACTGTCCGGACCGGGAAGTGAAAACGGCGCTGCAGCTACGACGGATGCTGGCCAAGTCATCTGTCAGCAAATACGAGGCTATGCAGCGCAGCGTAAATCCGGACGGGCGCATTCGGGGCTTCCTGCAGTTTTATGGTGCAAACCGGTCCGGGAGATGGGCCGGCCGCCTGGTACAGATTCAAAATCTGCCGCAGAATCATCTGAAATCTCTGGCGTTCGCCCGGCAGCTGGTAAAATCCGGAGACTATGAGGATTTTGAGATGTTCTACGACGAAACACAGCAGGTGCTGTCTGAGCTGATTCGCACCGCCTTTATTCCCTCTGAAAGCTGTCGCTTCATCGTTGCGGATTTCTCTGCCATTGAAGCCCGGGTGATTGCCTGGCTGGCGGGAGAGGAATGGCGGCAGGAAGCCTTCCGACAGGGTAAAGACATTTACTGCGCATCCGCGGCCCAGATGTTCAAAGTGCCGGTTGAAAAGCACGGCGTGAATGCACATTTACGTCCGAAGGGAAAGATCGCGGAGCTGGCGTTGGGATATGGCGGGTCCGTCGGCGCGCTGACCAATATGGGTGCGTTGAAAATGGGACTGACTGAGGAAGAGCTGCAGCCGCTGGTAGAAATGTGGCGGGCATCCAACCCGGCTATCGTGAAGCTGTGGAAAACCTGTGAGAAGGCTGCTTTTCGGGCTGTTTCCATGGCGCCGGAAGAGTGGAAGATACAACACGGGATCTCATTCCGAAAGATAAATGACACCCTGTTTATCCGCCTCCCCTCCGGCCGGCGTCTGGCCTATGTCCAGCCGGGATTCAGTGAAAACCGGTTTGGCCAGCGGGCGCTGCACTATATGGGTGTCAGCCAGACTTCCGGCAACTGGGGGAAAATCGAGACATGGGGCGGGAAGCTGGTAGAAAACATCGTTCAGGCGATTGCCCGGGACTGTCTGGCGGAAACCCTGCGCCGGTGTGAAACGGCTGGATATGACGTCGTGTTTCACGTCCATGATGAAATCATTGTAGATGCACCCATGGGAAAAGGCAGCGTGGAGGAACTGGTTGCGCTGATGTGCGCTCCGCTTGACTGGGCACCGGGGCTGATTCTGAATGCGGAAGGATTTGAAGCGGAATATTACCAGAAGGACTGAGGTGAAAGACTATGGAGATCGCGGTCGCGCTGAAGCGCACAGATAAAATCTGGCAGCCGCGTCAGATAACATGGGAGGCTCTGGTAGCCAAGCTGCGGGAGCCGCAGCGGACCGGGGAAACCATGGGTCAGTTTGATAATATGTCCCTCAGCCGGCAGTCAGATATCAAGGATGTAGGCGGGTTTGTCGGCGGAAAGCTGAAAGACGGTATCCGGAAAAAAGAAACGGTGATCAACCGCTGTCTGGTTACGCTGGATGCCGATTATGCCCGGCAGGATTTTATTGAGCAGGTGCGACAGACACTGGACTGCCAGTGGCTGATCTACTCCACGCACAAGCACCGTCCGGACCGGCCGCGATATCGCCTGGTTATCCCACTGGAGGAACCGGTCACGGCAGATCAGTATGAACCGATTGCGCGGAAAATCGCCAGCCGGCTGGGCATTGAGCAGTTCGATGACACAACATATGAAGCTCATCGACTGATGTACTGGGCATCCGCATCCAATGACGCCGAATATGTATTTGAAACCGGAGATGGGCCCAGGCTGAAAGGCTCCGCGGTATTGGACCAGTATGATGACTGGCGGAATGTAGCATCCTGGCCTGTCTCAGAACGGATGCTGAACCGCCGGGAACGGCTGGGCAAAAAGCAGCAGGACCCCATGGAAAAAGACGGCCCGATCGGCGCCTTTTGCCGTGCCTATACCGTACAGGATGCGATTGAAACCTTTCTCCCCGGCGTTTATACGTCGGCGGGGGATGACCGTTATACCTTTGCCGGCGGTTCAACTTTTGGCGGGGCTGTGGTGTACGAAAACGGGAAATACCTGTACAGCCACCATGCGACAGACCCGGCAGGGGGTGAGCTGTGCAACGCCTTCGACTTAGTCCGAATTCATAAATTCGGCGGCCTGGATGACAAAGCCAAAGAGAACACGCCGGCCAACCGGCTACCATCGTATGAGGCGATGCTGCGGTTCCTGGATACGGACGAAAAAGCCAAGGTGCCCGTGATGAAAGAACGGCTTGAAAATGCCCGGAAGGATTTTGCCGGCGTGACGGAAAGCGGAGAGCCTGTCTATGACGGAGACGTTCTTACTAGACTGGCGACCTACAAAGGCCAGCCGGTCAATTCGATTGATAATGTCCGAATCATCCTGACATATGATCCGGAGCTGAGCGGAAAAATCATGCTGAATGAGTTCCTCCAGCGCCGGCAGACATCCGGAAAGCTGCCATGGAACCGGGAAGAACGGCTGCGGGACTGGGAAGAAACCGATGACGCCGGGCTCCGGCATTATCTGGAGGTAATGTATCAAATTAAGGGTAAAAGCCTCATCGATGACGCGCTGCAAATCATCGCGAAGCGAAACGCCGTTCATCCCGTGCGGGAATACCTGGACAGCCTGACATGGGACGGAGAAAAACGGGTTGAGATGCTGCTGATACGATGCCTGGGCGCGGAAAACACACCTTATACCCGGGCGGTTACGAGGATAACCATGGAGAGCGCAGTAGCCCGTATTTATGACCCCGGCTGCAAAATTGACACCATGCTGGTACTGATCGGCGACCAGGGCTGCGGAAAAAGTGAGACGGTGAAGAGGCTGGGCGGTGAATGGGCGTCTGATACCATTACAGTGCTGCAGGGGAAAGAAGCCTATGAGCAGCTGCAGGGAAGCTGGATCATCGAAATGGCGGAACTGGCAGCCATGAAAAAGGTCGATATCGAAGCGATAAAGCATTTTATTTCCAAGCGGGAAGACAGATACCGGCCAGCCTTCGGCCACTACGTCCAGACATACAAGCGGCAGTGCATCTTCATCGGCACGACGAACGAAGCGGAATTCCTCCGGGACGCGACCGGAAACCGTCGTTTTCTTCCCGTGGATCTGCATCCGGAAAAACGGGAGATACCGCCGTGGGATTATCTGGACAAGGCATGCGTCCGACAGATCTGGGCGGAAGCCGTGCAGATGTACCGAAGAGACGGGCAGAGCGGATTATACCTGAAGGACCAGGAATTAAAAGCGGAAGCGGAAAGAATTCAGCGGGCGCATCTGGAGGAAGATCCACGCACCGGCATGGTCCGCGCCTTCTTGGAAAAGAAGCTGCCGCCGGATTGGGCGAAGTGGGATTTACCTTCACGGCGGGCCTATCTGCGGGGGGATGATGACATTGTTGATGAAGTTACCAAAAAATGGCCGCCGGATGCGTTGCTGGAGCGGGATCGCGTCTGCATTCAGGAAATCTGGTGCGAGTGTTTTCAAAAAGAGTTAGCGGAAGCCACCTACAGAGATAAACGTGCAATCGGAGATATTATGCGGTCATTTGATGAATGGGAGTATAAGAGAGACCAGCGGCAGACAAGTGAAAAAATATATCAACATGGGAGCGGTTTTATTCGGATATTTTGATGTCCGATGTCATCCGATGTTGTCCGATGATTAAAAGATTGAGAATCGGACGGAGAAAACTCCGAAATTTAGGACTTTCTTTAACTCTGTCCGATATGTCCGATTAAAATAACAGAAAAAACTTTTTCAGAAAAAGGCGATTTAGAGAACACAATGCGTTTATTACCTAAAGGCGTAATTATGTTACCTAAAGCCCCTAAATGAAAAAAGAATATAGGAAAAACGTCGGACACTATCGGACAAACGGCAGAAAACAACGATAATTCGGGCACTGGAGCCGTCCGATTCCTATGTAATCAGAATCGGACAAGCCGATAGGAGAAGAATGAGATGCTGGAAAAAATGATTGAGATGTATTTGGTGCGCTATGTGAAAAGAAAAGGAGGACTGGCAATAAAAATGAATCCGGCAGGTATGGTTGGAATACCGGACCGGCAGGTCTTCCTGCCAGGCGGAAAGACTTTTTTCGTAGAACTGAAGGCGCCGGGTCAAAAGCCCCGGGCCGCACAGTTGGGCTGGCATCACAAGCTCCGCGGGTTGGGGTTCCGGGTTTATGTACTGGATTCCCGGGAGGATGTTAAAAGAGTAGTCGATGAAGAAGGTGAGCGTGAATGAATTTCGTACCGCACGCCTATCAGAAGATTGCGATTGATAAGATATTCAGCACTCCCCGCTGCGGTTTGTTTTTGGATATGGGCCTGGGTAAAACGGTTATCACGCTGACGGCGATCGAAGATCTGATCTATAACCGCTTCGAGATTGACCGGGCTTTGGTCATCGCCCCGCTGCGGGTAGCGGAACGGACCTGGAGTGAGGAATGCCGGAAGTGGGATCACCTGAAGCATCTGCGGATATCGAAGGTGCTGGGGACGCCAACAGCCAGACGAAAAGCTTTGGCCAAAGAGGCGGATATCTATATCATCAACCGGGAAAACACGGAATGGCTGGTTAATGAACTATCCGGACTGGGCGACAGCTGGGTATTTGATATGGTGGTGATTGATGAGCTATCCAGCTTCAAATCGGCCAGCTCCAGACGGTTCCGGGCGCTCCGGAAGTACACGCCTCGGTGCGAGCGCGTGATCGGTCTGACCGGAACGCCAGCGCCCAATGGATTGATTGACCTGTGGAGCCAGATCTATTTGCTGGATGGCGGTACCCGCCTGGGCAAAACCATTACCGGATACCGGCAGCGGTACTTCCTGCCGGATAAACGAAACGCGACCACGATCTTCAGCTATAAACCGAAAGCCGAAGCAGAAGGGAGCATCAAATCTGCAATTTCCGATATCTGCATCAGCATGAATGCTGCGGACTGGTTGGAAATGCCGGAGGTCATCCGCAACCTGCGCGTGGTGACGTTTTCCGAAGAAGCCAGGAAGAATTATGACCAGTTTGAACGGGACAGCTATCTGGCTTTTCTGGAGGGTGAGGTTACAGCTGTATCCACAGAAGCCCTCATCAATAAACTGCTGCAATTCAGCAATGGCGCGATGTACAAGGAAAACGGTGGGTATGTGGAAACCAGTGACGCGAAGCTGCAGGAGCTGGACAGTATCATTTCAGAGGCCAACGGTCAGCCGGTGCTTTGTTACTACAGCTATCGGCATGACTGCGAACGAATAATGAGGCACTTTAAGGGCTCCCGGAAGCTGGAATCCGAAAAAGAAATAGAGGATTGGAATGAGGGGAAGATACCGCTGCTTCTGGCGCACCCTGCGTCTGCCGGACATGGAATCAATTTGCAGTACGGCGGTCACATTATGGTTTGGTTCGGGCTGCCTTGGTCGCTGGAACTGTACCAGCAGGCCAATGCCAGGCTTGCCCGGCAGGGACAGAAGCAGGCTGTTATCATCCACCATATTCTGACGGACGGGACGATGGATGCCAGGGTGTATGCCAGCCTCCAGGCGAAAAGCGATATTCAGGAAGATCTGTTAGCTGCGTTAAAGGTGAAGTATCAGGGGGTGAAAAAATGACATATGCGAAAATGCTGGAAACGGCAAGGCAAGCCGGAATCAATGTTATTTCAAAAGATCGGGCCTGCCAGCTGATGGCCTGTGTATTTCGACTGGGCGGGGAAGCGTTTGTTCTGAATGAACGTTTATATGTGGATTCGATGCACGCGGCGAAAATGCTGGGTTTTGAGGTCATGGGACTGCCGGATCAGGAAGCGATAAAGCAGATTATAGAATACTGCTGGCAGATCGATGATGGGAAGCCGGAATGGCTGACTGAACTGGAAAAGAAATACCGGGTTACGCTGAAACCAGAGCCGGAGGCCGGCCGATGAAAAAAGAGACAAAAGCGGAGATTCACAATTTTGCGATGTTGTTCTTGGCGGCGGTACTGGGCCTGTGGTTCGTGGCGGCATCGACCGTCGCCGTATTCTGGCTGATCGGATTGATTTGAAGGGAGATGAAAGCATGAAATTGATAAAAGGCATCAAATTGGAACCGTGCACGTTGTGCGGTAGCGAAGCGGGGATGTTCTACAATCCCGGCCGGGTATGGTCGCCGGCCTTTGCGGCAAAATGCCTGAATTTATATTGCCTGTGCATGGTCCGTGGTCAAACTGCGGAGGAAGCAGCGGACAAGTGGAATACCCGGGTACCGTTTGTCCGGGAAGGGGATGCGGAGGATGAATGAGAGAGACAAATACTTTGGCCAGATACGCATTAAGCTTACCCCACGGGATCTGTTGGAGAATCTGGCGGAGGAAGCGTCCGAAGTGGCGCAGGCAGCACTGAAAATGATTCGGGCCTATGGCTGGTCGAAAAACACAACGCCGGTCACGACTGCAGAAGCCCAGGTGAATCTGGAAGAAGAAATCATTGACTTGCTGTGTATGCTGGACGTGATCGGTTATGATCTGCAGCATCTGCTGGACGCTGAGAAAGCCTGTAGGAAATGGAGGCGGTGGGCAAATCGGCTGGAAGAGGGGGAGAAGCATGACTGAAAAAGAACGTGTGAAAACCCTGTTGCTAGCTGCCCTGATTACGTTGGGAACTTTTGGCCTGTGTATCGCTGCCTTTTGCGTAACCGGGATTATCTAAAGAGCGAAATCCGATAGAGTATAAGCCGGGGCTAGTCTCCGGCTTTTTTTATTTTGGGGTTGACTTTTTGCGCGCGCTAATATAGAATAATTGCAAGGGCAAAAAGTGAGGTGATAGAGTGAGCCCACGTACAGGTAGGCCGCCGAAAGATAATCCCCGTAAAATCAGTTTGAATATTCGATTAACCGAACAGGAAGCTAAGGATATTCAAGAATGCGCTGATATGTTAAACATGTCCCGTACAGATGTGATAGTGCAGGGGATTTATATGGTAATGGCCGCGATAAAAAAATAGCAGTAACCGCCATCCGACCAAAGATTCTGGTTACTGCTGTGCACCAGAGGTTTCCCACTGATAAATCTATTATATCACAGGGATTCCTCCGGGTAAATGAAAAAACGGAGGTATGTAGTATGAATTTAGAAGAAGTTAAGAACCAAGCAGTGGCTCTAGTTGATGGCCTAGTGGTCATGGAGGAGCAAATTATCGCATTGGTGCGGCAGGTTTACTCCCTACAGTATACCGCCAATGTGTTGCAGGAGACGATCAAGGCTGCGGAGGTGGACGGGCATGAGTGACGCGCTGGACCTCGACCTTAAGATCGGAAATGCCCAGCGCGCAATCAGTAAGGCCCGCACACTGACCGCGTTTTTCGGGTCTGTGATAGACTGGGACAAGCCGGATCTGGATACGACAGACCTGGCATATATAGACTATCAGCATACTTGCATCGCAGATACGGTCAGCATGATTTTCGACTATCTGGATCAGGCAGACAAGGCGCTGAAAGATGATATAATTGAAAAAGCGATAAAGCAGCTGCATAAAGCAGAAAGCTAAAGAAAAGCCCCGCCCACGCGGGGCGCAGTAGAACCCGGAAATCTTTCCGGGTTTTGCTGTTTTCTGTGTAAATTTTTCATTAAAATACAGATTTTTTCATTGACACCTTGACACGGGCTTTTGGGGGTTGTATTCTTGAATCATGATGCCGCACGGGCATATACGGGCAAACAATGACACAAAAATAGATGAAATGAATGCAAAAGGAGAGGCATGGCAATGGCAGAGTATTTCAAAAACAATAAAAGTAAAAGACTGGAAATCCGAATGACCCCGGAAGAAGCCCAAAATCTGGAGGAGTGCGCCGAACTGATGCATGTTCATCGAACGGATGTCTTGAACATGGGTGTACGGTTGGTTCGAGAGCGCCTTTCCGCCAGCGGCAGGAAAAAAGCGGTGGAAGAAAGCTTTGCCATGCGTGTTGAGCAGGCCGCGAATCTGGCGCGGCAGATTGCCAGTATTCAACTGGCTCTGTTCCATGCGCTATACGAAAAGCCAACTCAGTCCAAGGCTGAATATGCAGATGCGTTTGCAGCGTTAAATGACATGACTACAGATTTAAAATCAGATCTACGCGCCTTGACCGATGATATATTCGCACGAAAGCGTGCTGAGATACTCAGTCTACAGATAGACGGTGGGGGAAATATGAAATCTTAGCCCCGGAAAAGGAGGTAGCGTGTGACCCCAAAAGAGTACTTGCAGCAGCTTCGTAGACTGGATATCATGATTGATCAGCGGAATCGGCAACTGGCAGATATGCGATCAGCCTTATTATCGGCTGCGGATCCAGGAAGAGAATATACATTCGGGGGTATGCTGCCTGGCGATTCGCGTGTCGTGGCTTGGATTAGCAAACTGCAGGAGCGAGAAGAAGAGTTAGATTCACTGATTGATCACTTCTGGGATTTAAAATGCCAGATTATTGATGAGCTGCAGGGGTTGGATAACCCGGTAAGTATGCAGATATTGTACAAGCGGTATGTTGAGTACAAGCGTTTGGAGATAATAGCGGTTGAAATCAATTATTCCTATGATTGGGTAAAACATGCACATGGGCGTGCTTTGCAAGAATTCGCAAGACGACACCCAAAAACACTCTCGACCATGCTAAAATAGTAACATAAAATAAAGGACCCGGATAGAAGTCATTGTTACTCCTATCCGGGTCCTTTTGTGTCCGGGGGTAACAGGTTGGTGAATTATGGAGAAATATATCAGCTAGGCAGACACCGGCTGATGTGCGGGGACTCCAGACAGATGGCAGATATTAAAAAACTGTTGGCTGGCGAAACACCAGACATGGCCTTTACTTCTCCGCCGTATGGCGTAGGGCTGAAATACGCCAGCTACGAAGATACCTTTGCTAATACCCAACAATTGGTTCGGACGGTGCTGCCAAACTTATGCGCGGTAGTACAGGATTATATCGTGCTGAACTGGTGCGATATTATAGCCGCAAA
>JAEEGL012881597.1_pt1 | contig 12073 bp, 9 predicted proteins | sample 9134231 | NCBI WGS metagenome assembly JAEEGL01 (sample SAMN16246548, study PRJNA631951) | gut metagenome | biome: gut microbiome; feature: rumen; material: fiber-attached | host: Bos | place: Iran: Karaj | collected 2018-10
CCAAGTAATGGAACAATCACTTCCGGATCGCTGCCTGTTCCAAGCTTTCCAATAACAAGGAGAAGGAGCCCCGCTACAACAATCGTCTCAATAACGGGGCGCGGAAGCTGGTTGATTAATGTATATGCACAATTTGCATCTGCCTGTCTACGCGAAGCTTCCACGTAGGCGTCGCAGAAAAACGACTCCCTACGTAAAATTTTCGTGTCTTTGATAGACTGTAACCCTTGGGTCATCCATTTCCCCGCAAGGACAGAAGCATCATTAAAAATAGCTCCCTGCCGACTGATTTTTCTCTGAAAAGCTCTGTATATACCATACACAACAATCCCCATCAAACCTGCAACAACAATTGCCATAACCGGATCAGCCAATATAAGCAAGCCCAATATCGTCGCTCCCGTAATAATCTCTGCCATGAGCATCAACATCGGCAACAAGATTCCGGAAAAGACAGTACCAGGACTATTAATATTATAACCCGCCTCCGCAATATTATGTTCCAAATAATAAAGATACGGCTTCGCTAAATATTCTGCAAAGAGCTGGCGAGTATACTCTATTTGATTTTCCATCACGAAACGAATCTGCCATTTTGCCTGCCAATACAAATACAAGTTTTTCAGCACATATATGCCAATCAGTCCTACCGCACACAGTATAATAAATTTACTATGAATATCCGCCCCCAGCAAAAATGCCCACTCGGCGATTTCCGGATACGTTTGCAAAAAATCCGGCTTCCCCATAATCGAAATCAGTGGGAGGATCGCACCGATACCGACCGACTCCAATACAGCGCCAACAAGCATCGCAATAACGAGCCCGCCGCAACGACAAAGCTGTTGCCGCGTTAAAATGGTAAAAACCTTTAATAAAGATTTCATATTTTACCCTTCTCGTCCGCACCAACGGCAAATCTTATTGTCGCAATAATGCGGCCGCCATCCTTGAAACAATCGATAATACCAAGGATATAATCCTAACAATTTGACACACGACTTAACTGCCATACGAAACCGATTAGAACAAGTCTCAGCGTTTTTATGTTGCTTTATTAAATGATCCATATGAAACTTCTTCCAGACCCGCCGACTTTCTTCCAAATTCAATCGCCCGGATGAGCTCCCTACACCCTCTGACGAATAGTACGCAATAGGAAAGTCCACATAACGAAAGTTTATGGTTTTATCATAATAGCACTCCAAGAAGAAATCATAATCGCCTAATAGCCGGAATGAAGTATCAAAGGGCCTTTCTCGCAAAAGGCTCGTTCTAACAAACATTCCTTGATGCGGAATCATTTTTCCATCAAAAATACTTGTGTCACGCGCATGTTCATTGCCTGCAAACTTCTCAAGCTTCACATGATTAACAACATAAACCCCCGCACTGAAGACATCTACCGTATCATCCAATGCATCAGCGACACGCGACAAAACATTGCTATCGCAAAGGCAATCATCCGCTCCCAAAAAATAAATGTAGTCGCCTGTTGCGGCCCGGATTCCTTTATTAAAAGCGTCGTAAATTCCCGCATCCGGTTCACTGATCCAATACGCAAGCCTTGAAGAATACGCCCGTAAAATGTCGACCGTACCATCGGTGGAACCTCCATCAATTATGATGTATTCCACCGCCGGATAATTCTGCGCAAAAACACTTTCCACTGCCTGGCGCAAAGTTTTCACAGCATTATAAGTCGCCGTAACAACGGAAAATTTAATCATAATTGTCTCGCCCTATCATAATTACAATCTTATACAACATTATCACAACAGCTTCTATCTTACTAATCCTTTTTCATCAAGCACTTTATTTTATATATGTTTAATATCCGTTTTGCGACAGCGCTTGCAGAAAACCGTGCCGCGGTATTTGCTGCGATTACAGAACCATCATATTGTTTACGAGATAAATACATATTCAACATCGCATTCTTTAAACCTTCGACGTCATCTATATCCACCAAAATCCCGTTCTCCTCCGTGACAAAATCCTCAGGCCCACCGCAGCGCGTAGCAATCACCGGAAGTCCTGCCGCCATCGCTTCGATATAAGCAACCCCAAAGGTCTCAAATGCCGAAGGCAGAACAAAACAATCACAAGTTTTATACAATACATTAATATCTTGCCGCGGCAATACACCATAAAATCGTACCTTATTTGATATATGAAGCTCCTCTGCCAGGGTTGTCAAGCTTTTTCGCATCTCTCCGTCCCCCACGATCGCCAGCATAGCGTCTTGGCAAACAACAGATAAAAGGCCAAACGCGCGAAGCAGAATATCTATCCGTTTCTCGTAAATGAGGGTAGCCACCGATACGAATTTCATGCCGGCATGCTCGCGCTTTCCATACCGAAATACTTCCGCTACAATATTCGGAATGACCTCCGCATTTACTCCTGTATGTTGATAGATGCTTTTCTTCAGTGAACTACTGACAGCAATCACACAAGCCGCACTTTGATAACTCTTTGTTGCAATCTGCTTCAGCGTATCCGGGATTATCGGTGAAATCATCAGCGAAGAATGCTCAGTAATAACGAGAGGGAATTTCTCTTTCTCGGCTAATTCAGCTGCCATATACCCCAGCTCGGTAAAGTGCGCATGCACAATATCCGGCTCACGATCGGCCTTTTCGAAAGTTTCTCGATAGAGTTTACGCAATGCCATAGCGCCAATTTTACACAAACCCCAAAGCGGTATAGCGCCAACAGGAATACTAATAGAATGCCATCGAACGCCGTCTTTTTCACCATGTCGGATGCCCCAAGGCCGAAGTCTGCGAAACGAACGCAAATCTACCGCCAAATAATCAATCGTCACTCCAGCTGCAACCAGCGCCTTGGCCTGATCCCACTCAAAAATGCCATTAAGCGGATACCTCTCTGTCGGAACTGCCCTTGCAACAATAGCTACATGCACTTTTAACTACACCTTCAAATCATTTTTATCATGTTACACTCGCATCAAATAATCGCATAAAAATCTCTACATTCAAAAACTGCTCCATCGCATAATGATATGGATTCTTCTTCCATAACTTACGAACCGCTGAAACATTGAAGTATTTTTCGCTTCGTGGCTCTTTCAATATTTTGCCAATCTGCCTTTTATCAAAACGATCAATCCACCGTTTCCTTGGAGACGGCCACCCCATCTTGTTTTTTCGCCAAACCACGGTATTCGGCAGTCTCCCTTCAACAAATTTTCTAATTGGATATTTCGTGTAACCGTCCACAATTTTCAAATGTTCAGGAATTTTTACCGCTTCCTCGATATATCGATAATCAATAAAGGGAACCCGACTCTCAATTGAGAATGCCATATACATTCTGTCATCTCCATGCAGAATTTGGGGGAGTTGGGTTCCGCGAAGCTCGTTGTATTGCAGTTCCGCCATATTCTTAAAAGATAGGAATCGACGCACCTCATCATTCTCCCGAAAAATCTGCAAAAGATAAGGCGACGCATACGTACGCATACGCTGTTCGTTGCGAAACTTCCGAAGGTGATAACAAAGAAAATATGCCATATAAGCCAATAGTGTCACACGGGATAATCGGCTGTTCCGTGCTGCGCTGTTCCATTCACGAATAAACTCCATCACTCCCTGCCTGCTTAAAACGTCCTTCAAGTACCAAGCATAATAACGCTCATATCCAAACATTGTTTCGTCAGACCCTTGCCCATTGATCAACACCTTGAGCCCTGTTTTTCCGATCTCACGGAGTAGCAGAAATGCGCCCAATGCGCTCAGTCCAGACTCGCCTTCTTTATGCCAAATCATTTTTTCCCATGCCGACAAGGTATCCTGTTCATCAGGGTAAATAAAATTTTCCGTTGTCCCACAATGTTCGTTAACCTCATGGGCAAAACTGCTTTCATCCCCTTCCTGAAATTCTTTATAGCAAGAAGTAAATGTCTTGATTTCAGACGTTGCGCGTCCCGTTTCTTTAAAATATTCACTGACGTCAGCAACTACCGTCGAACTGTCAAGCCCCCCCGAAAGCATAATCCCGATAGGCACATCACTCCGCGTCCTAATCTTAACCGCGTCCTTATGGACTGCCATCGCACGGGCAATCGCCGTTTCCTCTTTCTCACAGGAGGTATCAATATCCCAATACTTATAAACCCTGCAATTCTTGATTCGGAAAACGTCATCACACGCCAAATCAAGTACTATATTATAGCCGCCTTGCAATACCTTTATATCTTTCAGCCAGCATTCATCCGAAAAATCAGTAATTCCCCACATGACATTCGCCATGATGACATTGTCGTTCATAACACGAGGAACTATAGAATTTTGACAAAGCTGCTTGATTTCAGACGCAAATAAGAAATTTCGCTCATTCCTATAGTAGTAAAACGGCTTGGCGCCCAGCCTGTCCCTTGAACAAAATAGTTTTTTTCGTACCGCATCCCAAATCGCGAATCCCCACATACCATTAAAATGTTCAACGCAACTTTCATCCCATTCTTGATAAGCCGCAAGCAATACTTCTGTATCCGAGCCGGAGTGAAAAACATAGCCTTTTTCCGTCAATTCGTGTCGAAGTTCAATATAGTTATAGATTTCTCCATTAAATGTAACACAAAGCCGCCCATCCTCCGAACACATCGGTTGATGGCCTTTCACAGACAAGTCCAAGATAGAAAGCCGCCGATGCCCATACGCCAAAACCGCCTTCTCTGGCGCTTCACTTTCTGAAATCAACGGCAAGACAACATCCTTACTATCCTGTCCACGAAACAATCGGACATTTTTTTCGGATATAAAAGCATAGCCTTCGTCATCAGGCCCACGATGACGGACGATATTATTCATCCGCCTTACCGTTGATATATCAATTCTGAATTCCGTATTAAGCCAACCGCAAATTCCGCACATAAAATCCGTCCAACTCAAATAAATATATCTATTCTATTTCCTTATACAATCGCAAAAGTTCTGGTTCTGCCGCGTGTTCCCATGTAAACTGCGCTTCCAAAAGCCGTTTCCCGTTCTTTCCCATCTCTTCAGCGTCTTTCGGATGCGCAAGGAGCCAAGCTATTTTTTCTGCAATGTCGTCCGAATCATTCGGATCAGCTACTAAACCAAAATTATATTTCTCAACCATTTTTCGTTTATAAGGCCAATCAGATACAATAACTGGCATTTCCATTGCCATATACTCGTAAACCTTTGTATTAAAATTTTCAATCTTTACAACTTGCCCCCCCGTATCAGGATAAATGCACATGCCAATCGCACATTTCCCATACAATTCATATATTTCCTCACGGTTAAGGCATCCCACGTAATCAACAACATGATGCACATCACGCGCTGCAAGCTCTGTTTGAAATTCTTTCGATGAAAACCGCCCCGCCAAAATCAACCGCGTATGCACCTTATCTGCCGCTCTAAAAATATTATTGATATTAACGGGAGAAAGTCCGCCACTGTAGCAAATATTACGTCTTTCATGATATGGCGGTATCTGAACTTTAAAGAACTCATCCTTTCTCGGAAAATTTCCAACGTGAACAAATCGTTTCGCTCGTCCAGCGAACCAATCCTTTCCATCATACTTTCCAATATGAATAACACCATCAACACGTTTACATACATACGTTTCGTAAAAATTATAGATTGTTGCCAATCCGTGGCGGAACATCGTCGGTATCCACAAGCGCCCTTTTATTACTTCACCATACACTTCATGGCTGTCAAAAATAACCTTTTTCTCTTGCTGCTTCAGCTTCAATGCAATCAGCAACAATTCCGCATCATGCAAATGATAAATGTCCGCATCCTGCGCAAGTCCCAATTCATAAACATGCCTGACGCCTTCCGTCATGCGTTGCCGCCGTCCCTGCGCCACAAATCCTGTGGACAATATTTTAATCCCGTTTTCTAGGGTTTCATTTTTTTGCGCGTCATTGACAACCAGCGTAACGTCATATCCGTGTTCACGTAGCGAACAACACTCCCTCCACAAAATGCGCTGATCGTACCGCCGATGCGCACTCGTTAAATGAACGACCTTTTTCATGGCCTCTTTCCTTTTGTAAGATTTCCATCCAGCAAATCATACCGCTTTCCACAATCCGGACAAGTTAAATTTTCATCCAGCACTTGCCCGCATTCACAAACCCATCCAATTTGCCTTGCCGGAACCCCCGCCATGAGCGCATAGGGCGGCACATCTTTCGTCACCACAGCCCCCGCAGCAATCGTCGCATACTCACCAATCGTATGCCCACAAACAATCGTTGCATTCGCGCCTATGGTAGTATCATGTTTTACAACAGTTTTCTTGTACCTCGCCGCACCTTTCGGAAATCTTGCTCTCGGTGTCAGGTCGTTGGTGAAAACACAGGACGGACCACAAAAAACATAGTCCTCCAAAATAACGCCTTCATAAAGAGAAACGTTATTCTGTACCTTAACACCGTCACCAACTTGAACGTTATTGCTTACGTTGACATTCTGACCGAAAGAACATTTTTTCCCAATTCGTGCGCCAGACTGGATATGACAGAAATGCCATATCTTTGTTCCTTCCCCGATTTCCACGTTCTCATCCACAAAACTACTGGGATGAACAAAAGCTTCGCTCACTGTTTTCCTCCGATATCTTGTTTTTCTTCAAACCGTCCCACAAAGTCCATCGTAGATACGTCTTTCAGCGGCAGTTTCACGGCTTTCCCGTCTGCCGCTGATTTGTAGATCGCCAGCACCATTTCCAAGGCTCTTTTCCCTGCCTCGGCGTTTACATACGGCTCGCGGTCGTTCTTGATTGCGTCGATCATGTCGGTGTAAAGGGGCGTATGACCGAATCCATAGACGTTCGGCGGAATTTCGTGGAACTCGTCGATGACTTTTGCTTCTTCGCCTTTGCCATCGGCAAACTGCCAGGCCTCGATTTTGTTGACGCTGGTACCACCCGCCTTGACCGTGCCTCTTTCCCCAAAGAGGTACAGTGTTTCTTCAAGGTTTTTCGGATAGACGTCCGTAGTTCCCTCGATGATGCCGTAACTGCCGTTTTTGAATCTTACCAATGCTATCCCCAAGTCTTCACATTCAAGATACGGATGGTTCAGCTGATCCGTCATACCGACGACTTCTACAACTTCATCTCCCATCATCCAACGCAGGAGGTCAATGTTGTGGATACATTGATTCATCAAGGCACCGCCATCCTGCTCCCATGTACCACGCCAAGTTGCCTGATCATAGTAATTCTTGTCCCTGCACCAGCGGATATGCGCCGCACCATAAAACATTTTTCCGAATCGGCCCTCTTCCACCGCCTCCCTAATTTTTTGGATGGCTTTGTTGAAACGATTCTGGTGGCTGGTGCAGACTTTCACGCCTTTTGCTTTGGCTTTTTGAATGATTGCATCCGCATCGACCAAGGAAAGGGCAATGGGCTTTTCGATGATGACATTTGCCCCAGAGTCAATGCAATCGAGGGCAATCTTCGCGTGTTTGCCGGATTCGGTGCAAATCGCTATTAATTCCGGCTGTTCTTTGGCCAGCATTTCTTTGAAATCCGTGTAGCTTTTTGTGCTGTCTTTAAGCGTGAATTGTGCTCTTTTCTCGTCCATTTTCTCCGGCAGGACATCGGAAATGGCGACGATATCCAAGTTGTTCGCCTGCGCTGCGGCGATGTGATTGACGGATATACGACCGCATCCGATTAACGCATATTTCATGACTTATCTTCTCCTCATCGTTCTTGCCTGGTTTACATTGCGGTTTCCAATGCCGCGACGATTTTTTCGGCAGCAAACCCGTCGCCAAACGGCTTATAGTTTGCATCTATCTGCTGTTCCAATGATAGCTGTTTTAAAATATCTCCCGCTTCAGGACACGCCAAATCATTTCGATGATTCACCATAGTTTCCGGCCATATCACATGCTCAAAAACCGTCACACATTTCTTGCCCGCGAAAAAAGCTTCCCTTTGAAGCCCGCCAGAATCAGTGATAATTTTTTCAGCATGACGGACAAGGCATGTGCTTTCAAGATAACCGACGGGCTCCGCAAAAAGAACAGCACCCAGTTTTTCTCGCTGCTGAAGTCGCAGTGCTCGCTCTTTATTGCGCGGATGCACGGGATAAATTGTCGGCGCATCAAGCTGCTGCATAGCACGAAGGATTTCCAGTAATGTGTTGTCATCCTTCGTATTTTCTTCCCGATGACAGGTCAAATAATAAAATTTATCTGGCACAGATATTACACCGCCTGACAACATATGTAACCGGATATCTTGGATATTAAACTTTTCACTGTATATCCGAAAGGCGTCAAACATCGGGTCGCCAACAAATCGACATTTTTCTCCAAGGTTTTCTTTTTTTAACTCCTGCAAACCGCCTTGCGTTGAAGTCAAAAGCAATGTGCCGATATGATCTGTGCAAACACGGTTGATTTCCTCGGGGTTCTGAAGGCTGTGGAGTCGTGCCCCCGCCTCCACATGACAAACAGAAACATGAAGCTTCGCCGCCGCAAGAGCAGCCGCAAGGGTGGAATTAGTATCGCCGTACACTAAAAGCCAATCAGGCTTTTCTTTTTGCAATACTTCTTCTATTACAATCATCATATGGCCAGTCATTTGCGCATGTGTGCCACCGGAGATGCCAAGATTGTAATCTGGAGCAGGAATATCCATTTCTTCGAAAAAGAGATCTGACATGTTGCAGTCAAAATGTTGTCCAGTGTGGACAAGAATTTCCGTATGTTTGTTTCTCAATACATGAGAAACGACTGCCGCCTTAATAAATTGCGGTCGTGCACCCACGACAGTTAACACTTTCATCAGAATACCTCTTATTACCACACGATATAGTGATTACCATGTTTATGAACACGCAACACGAACTGTCTCTGCAATCTTTCCCATATCCTCCGACTTCAGCCACGCACTCATAGGCAGGCTTATGACCTCTTCTGCCACTAGCTCCGCCACGGGAACGCTACCGTTTTTCTGCGGCAGATAGTCAAACATCGGCTGCATATTGAGCGGAATCGGATAATGAACCGCCGTCGGAACACCTGCTTCTTCTAATTTTGACTGGAGTTTTTCACGCGAGTTTGTCCGAATCGTATATTGGGCATAAACGCTCGTATTTCCATCTTCTATATACGGAGGCGTCACTCCCGGAATCCCCTGGAGCAGTTCCGTATATCGTTTGCCTATTTCCTCCCGCCGCTTTACCTCTTCGTCGAAGATTTCCAACTTTGCAAGAAGCACGGCGGCCTGCAAGGTATCGAGACGACTGTTGAGCCCCATACGGATATGATGGTATCGACGATCCTGTCCGTGTTTATGGATAATCTTCATTGCGTCGGCAAGGCCATCGTCGTTCGTAAAGCAGGCGCCGCCATCTCCGTAACAGCCAAGCGGCTTCGTCGGAAAAAAACTTGTGCAGCCAATATCGGAAAGGCCGCAAGACCGCTTCCCTTTAGAGGTTGCTCCAAAACTCTGAGCTCCGTCCTCAATAACCGCCAGGCCATTTTTTTTCGCAATGGCGTTTATGGCGTCGAAATCCGCGCATTGCCCATAAAGGCTGACGGGGATAATTGCTTTTGTCTTGTCCGTAATGGCGCTCTCAATTTTCTGCGGATCGATATTATAAGTTTGATCGTCAATATCTACAAATACAGGAACCGCACCGATACGGGCAATGACTTCCCCTGTCGCCACATACGTGAATGCGGTAGTGATAACCTCATCGCCCGCCTTGACGCCAAGCGCCATAAGTGCGATGAGCAGCGCGTCCGTACCGTTGGCGCAGGCGATACAATGCTTGACGCCCACGTACGCTGCAAGCTTTTCTTCTAATTCCCCGACCTCAGGCCCCAGAATATATTTGCTATGAGCCAATACAGCCGCCATTCTTCGATCTAAACTTTCCTTTATGCGCTCCTGCTGAGCCGCTAAATCTACAAAAGGTATCACTTGGCTATCTCCCAATCTTTCATTCGTTACAATACTTCAATATTTTTTCTATCCACGATATCTTTCATAACATTTTTCGTGTCAAATATCGCCTTCGCATTTTTCTGCACCATAAAATAATCGACATCCTTGTGCGCCGTTGTGATTACAATCAAGTCATAGGAAGATACGATATCGGGCGTTAGAATAGAAATGCTCGTCCCGCTCTCGCCGTACATATTTTTGAAGCTCTTGACCCAGGGGTCATAATAAGAAACCTCCGCGCCGAGCTTTTTTAGCTCTTTTAGGACGCGGATAGCCGGGCTTTCCCGATAGTCGTCGATGTCGTTTTTGTAGGCGATCCCGAGCAAAAGGATTTTAGCGCCATTAATGGCTTTCTTATTCCGATTTAATATGTGCATAGCACGTTCCGCCACATATTCCGGCTGACCGTCGTTGATAGTCATGCTGTTCTCAATCAGCGTGGTATGGAACCCGTATTCCCGCGCTTTCCAAGTCAAATAATACGGATCGAGCGGAATGCAGTGACCGCCTACGCCAGAACCAGGGTAAAACGCCTGAAACCCATATGGTTTTGTCTTCGCCGCGTCAATGACCTCCCAAATGGAAATCCCCATGCGATTGCAAAGACGTCCAAGCTCGTTGACAAGCCCGATGTTGATGTTGCGATAGGTGTTTTCAAGGATTTTCGCCATTTCCGCCACAGCAGGGGAAGATACCGTGACAATCTCGCCGTCAAGGACGGTACTGTAAACTTTGGAAATGACCTCAGCCGCGTCCTCACCTATCGCGCCGACAATTTTCGGCGTATTCTTGACTTTGAAGCGTTTGTTGCCCGGATCGACACGCTCCGGCGAAAATCCGAGATAGAAGTCTTCGCCGCATTTCAAGCCGCTGCCCTCCTCCAAAATCCGGCGCACAAGCTCTTCCGTCGTTCCGGGGTAAGTCGTGGACTCAAGAACAACCATCATGCCCTTATGCAAATATTGGGACACAGATTTCGCAGAAGACTCCACATAGCTCGTATCCGGCTCCTGATGGGCATCCAGCGGCGTCGGGACGCAAATCGCCACGAAGTCCACTTCACGGATGCGGCTGAAATCCGCCGAAGCGGAAAGCTTCCCTTCTTTAACAAGTTTGGCCAGATCCTCATCCACAACGTCGCCGATATAATTTTGTCCGGCGTTGACCATATCGACTTTGGACGACTGCACGTCAAAACCGATGGTCTTGAAGCCCGCCTTTGCTTTTTCCACCGCCAACGGAAGACCGACGTATCCGAGGCCGACGACGCCTGCAACGAGTGTACGGTTTTTATTTTTCTTAAGCAATTCTTCTTTCACTTGTGCAACTCTCCCGTCATAATTGTTAATAATGTTTGTGTCAGATTCTTGAAATCATAATTTTCCGCGCCTTTGCGGGCATTTTGACAATACCGAACATATTGTGCCTTATCCAGTACAGCGACTCGCTCTATCTCTTCGGCTATATTTTGCGGCGCCACATCGCTGATTTCAACGCCTGCCCTGCACTCTGCCACAGGATTGTATTTGCAGGGAAAATCCGTCAGAATGGGCTTCCCCGCCGCCAAGCAGTCAAACATCTTATTGAGGCTTGGCCCAAAGCGCCATATCGGAGAAGCTTCGCTATGCACAATGTTTAAATCAGCGTGACTTACAATGTAAGGAACATATTTCTTATCCACATATCCTTTGAACGCAACATTACAGATATTTTCAGCATCAACTCGTTGTTCAAGCGTAGACAACTCGTCGCCTTTTCCCCAAATTAAAAATTTAATTTGGGGATTATTGAGTTGCTTCGCGACGTCCAAGAGTTTTCCCAAATTATTCACGCGGCGTATCGATCCCACATAAATTACCTTAAAAGTCGTATCATCCTGCAAATCCTCGTCGTCAACGGAATACTGTTCTTTGTTATAATCAAAGACTTCCATATCTATTCCATTATTAATATGATGGACCTTGCTCTGTGAAACGGTTTCTTCCCAGCCCCGCTCTCTGATATAATCATAGCCTCCCGCCATGGAAAAAACAATTTCATCCGCCGCTTCATACATTTTTCTTTCAAACCAATACATCGGGAAAAG
>JAEEGL013586961.1_pt1 | contig 12073 bp, 8 predicted proteins | sample 9134231 | NCBI WGS metagenome assembly JAEEGL01 (sample SAMN16246548, study PRJNA631951) | gut metagenome | biome: gut microbiome; feature: rumen; material: fiber-attached | host: Bos | place: Iran: Karaj | collected 2018-10
CAAAGATCACTTCAATATAATGCAAATCTTCTTGAAATGTTTACATTTTTTATCATAATATTAACTGAATGTAAAAATATTGATAATGAAATTGAAAAAATGAGTTTAATTGAATATTCAAAAGAAGTTCCTGAAGAATTTATTCGATGTTGGAATATTAATGAAGAAAATATATTAAAAATAATAGAAAAAAAAGAAGAAATTGATTCAAGTAAAGAAAATAAAGTTGTTAATGATAATTTATTATCAAATAATAAAAGTGAATTTAAGAAATTAAGTATTATTCAAGAAACAGAAATTGAAAATGATAATTTTAAAAGTCCAAAAGAAGAAATTGCAAAGAAAAAACTAATAAAAATGAATATTATATTTGACAAAAAGAAAAAAGAAAAAGAAAAGGAGAAAAAATTATTACACTCAATAAAATTATTTCGTAAAAATACATTTAATTTAGAAGAAAATTTACAAGATATAAAAATAATAGATTCAAATGTTCAAAATAATGGTAATTATGCAATAATAGAATTAAATAAAAATTTAGAAAAGCAAATAGGACATAAAATAGTAATAACTCCAATTAAACCTAAAATCGCAAACAGTCATTCAAGTGCATCTGATATTAAAAATATAGAAGAAAAATATGGCGATATATATTATCAACCTTTTGATAAATCAATAATAAAAAAACTAAAATCTCAAACAAAAGAAAAAGAAAATAAATAAAAATTAATTTCTCAATTTTATAAATATCAAACAATAATATAAAAAATAAAAAAAAAACTAAAAATGTTAAACATATTAAAAAAAAAAAATTAAAATAAAAAAAAATTAAAAAAAAAAATAAAAAAAAAAATTAAAAAAAACAACTAAAACAATTTAATAAATAAATAAAACTTTAAAACTGTTCAACTCTATTAGACCAAATCTTACAAGAATTATCTTTACTAGCAGTAATAATAGTATCACCATCATAATTAAAAGCACAAGAAAAAATATCTTCCTTATGTCCTTCAAGTACTTGTCTCAACTCTCCAGTTTCAACATCCCAAAGTCTACAAGTTGAATCAGAACTTCCAGTTAAAAGTGTATTTCCTCTTGAATCAAAAACAACTTTTGAGATTTCTTTAGTATGACCAACTAAAGTAAATTCAGTAGTAAGAGTTTTAACATCATAAATTTTAGCAGTATTATCACTTGAACCAGTAGCAATTTTAGTACCAGTTAAATTAAAAGTACAATCCATAATTTCATCAGAATGACCAATAAAAGTTTTTAAACTTTTAGAAGTATTTCTTAAATCCCATAATTTACAAGTTTTATCAATTGAACTTGTAATAACTTGATTACCAGAATAATTAAATTGACAAGCTGAAATTTCTCCATTATGTTCATTTAAATCACATATTAAATCACCATTAAATGCATCCCATACTTTAGCAGTATAATCAAATGATCCAGTTAATATCTTATCACCATCTGAATTAAAACTAATTGATATTATTTCACCTTCATGTTTCCTTATAGTAAATATTTCTTGATCAGTTTCTAAATTATATAAAATTGCAGTTTTATCCATTGAACCAGTTATTAATTGTGTACTTGTTGGGTCAAAAGATAAGCAAACAATTTCTGCAGTATGTCCTCTAAATGTTGATATACATTTTCCATCTTCAACATTCCATAATTTTGCTGTTTGATCAAAGGATCCTGTTGCTACTTTATCTGCATATGGTAGATTAAATGATATTGAATATACTACACTTTTATGTCCTTTTAATTTCTGTAACATTTCTCCTGATTGTGTATCCCATATTATACATGTTTGATCATATGATCCTGTTATAAATTTGTTACCATTTTTGTTAAAGGCACAATTTGTTAAAGGAAGTTCGTGACATTGCAATGTTTTTTTTAAATAGTATTTACGTGTTTTTTTCTCTGTTGTTACTTGGATTAATTCTATTTAATTTTTTTAAATTTTTTTTTTTGTTTTTTTTTAATATTTATTTTACTTTCTATTACTTTTTGAAGTTTTGCTTTGTGTTTTGTTGTTAATGGTTCTTTTTCATTTATTTGTTGAATTAAATATGGTATGTCTGAATTTTCTGTTAGGTTTAGTAAATCTATTGATTTGTTGTCTATGTTACCTTCATAGTCTTGAAATTCTAAGATTATTCCTGGAGGGAAAAAACGAACCATTATTTTTTCTAATCTTCTTCCATCATCCATTTTTTAAATATATATTTTTTATTATAAAGGTTTTTTTATATGTATGTTAATGTGTTTTTTAATCTTTTTTTTATTTATTTTTTTTATGATTTTTTTATTTAAAATTGTAAAAAATTGTAAATGATAAATAAATTAAAAAAGGAATAAATAATAATTGTTATTAATCCTAAAATTTACAATGAAAAAAATAATATAATATAATAATAATCTAAAAATTAATCAGAATTATTTGGTAAAAGAAGTTGGACAATTAAATCTTTATCAGAATAATTACAAATATCATAAATAGCATAACTATCAATTTGTAAAATTTTACCAGAACTTAGATTTTTAAATTCCTTTCCATTAATATGAATTTTATTTAATTTATCACTTTCAATAATTTGTAATTGTAAAGGAGTAGAATAATTTTTACAAGGAGGTTTTTGACTTAAACTTTTAATAATAATAATTTTATCTTCATTATCTTCTCCTCTTTCACTCCAATTATCAGGTAATTCTTCATCAAAATTACTTATATCAATATTTTTAATATTATTATTTTTAATTTTTTCATTATCTTCACTAAAATTATTTTTTTTTAAACCTTTAATTAATCTTTTTTTTTTATTTTGTTTAATATCTTTAAAATTATCCCATAAACTTCTCATTGATTCTCTTGAAGAAAAAATACTTGATAAAGTTTCTCCATTTGAATCTCTTTTATAAATTATTTTTTCACCATAAAAATGATTTAATCTTGGTATTCTATTTCTTAATGAATATCTTCCATTACCAAAAGTTTTTTCTTTTGTATCTTTTGGAATAAATTCTATTAATTTTAATTCATCTTTATGTTGATACATATATTTTTGAAAATCATTTCTTTCTTTTATTTTTGAATTTTTTTTTTCTTTACTTTTCTTTTTTATTGAAGATTGTGTTTTTTTTTTTGGAACTGGAGAATCTGAATCAGAATATTTTATTTCATTTGTTCTTTTTTTTTTTTTCATTCTTGATTCACTTGATGATTCTTTTTCTGATGTTCTATTTTTTTCTTTTGATATTTCTTTTTCTTTTGATGATGATGATTCTTTTTTTTTTGATTGGGTTTTTTTTTGAGTATTTTTATCTTCTTTTTTTATATTCTCTGTTTTTAACATTTGAGATTGGGAATTCTTATTATCTTTCTTTGAGTGTTTTTGGGATTGAATTTCTTTTTCTTTTTCTTTTTCTTTTTTTGTTTTATTTTTTTCCTTTTGAGTTTTATTTTTTTCTTTTGATTTTTTTATATCTTTCTGACTTTTATTTGACTGTTTTTGAGATTTATTATTTATTTCATTATCTTCTTTTATTGTTTCATTATCAATTTTATTATTATTTTCTGAATGACTTAAATTTATTTCATCAATTGAAATATAATTATTATTTTTCAAAGAATTTAAACTTAAAGAACCATCAAAATTTTCATCATCACTATATTTAATATTAGGAATATTATTTATTTGTTTTTTAATATCATCATCATTAATATTATCTGATTCTTTTTTTGATATATTTATACTTTCTTTATAAGATTTTCTAGATGATATTTTGACTTTTTCATCATCTTTTTCATTATTTTCTCTAAATTCATCATTTTCATTATTATCTTCTATATTTTTTATATTTGATATATTATTTTTTTTATTCTTTTTTTTATTATTTAAATCTATTTTTTGTGTATTGTCATCTTCATCTGGTTCTTCTTTAATTGTTTTATTATGATTTAAATTTAATCTATTTTTATTTTTATTGGTTATATTATCTTCATCAATATCATTTAAATCATCTAAAATTAATGAATCATGAAAATTTTTTTTTGATTGAGAAGATATATTATTTTTATTTCCTGTTTTAAGTTCTTTTATTAAATCATTATCAATTAATTCACTTTGTTCAATATCATTTTCAATTTCTATTTTTTTTATTGCTGAAATTCCACCGAATTGTTTTTTTATAGTATCTTCTTTTTCTTGTTTTATTCTTTTTTCTTCTTCTTCTTCTTTTTCTTTTTCTTTTTTTTTTATTCTTTCTTTTTCTTTTTTTGATTTTTGTAATTTTTCTTTTTTTTCTTTTTTTAATTTCTTTAATCTTTCTTTTTCTTCTTCTTCTTCTTTAATTTTTCTTAATCTTTCTTTTTCTTCTTCTTCTTCTTTAATTTTTCTTAATCTTTCTTTTTCTTCTTCTTCTTCTTTTATTTTTCTTAATCTTTCTTTCTCTTCTTCTTCTTCTTTAATTTTTCTTAATCTTTCTTTTTCTTCTTCTTCTTCTTTTATTTTTCTTAATCTTTCTTCTTCTTCTTTTTTTTTTTTTTCTTTTTTTTTTCTTTCTCTTTCTTTTTGTATTTCAATTTTATTTTTAAACATACTAATATTTTCTTTATTATCAATATCATTTTTATTATCATTATCATTTTTATCTTTATTCTCGTAATTATTATTTTTAACATAGTTTTTATCATCAAATTCAACATCTAAGCTTTCATCATTTTTATTTACATTTTTATCCAATTCACTTTCATAAGATTCATTATTAGAACTATCATTACTATCAAAATTATTATTTTTAATAATATCTTTTATATTTTCAAAATTTACATTTTCTTCTTTTTTTATATTTTTTTTTTCTTCTTTATCTTCAATTTCATTTTCTTCTTTTTCTTCAATTTCTTCTGCTTCATCTTCACTAATTGAACTAGAATTATTAGAACTTGAAGAAGAATTACTTTCATAATGAAGAGTAATTGGTATTTTTTTTTTTTCAGTTGATATATCATTTTTTTTCTTATTTGAAATTGGAAAAACATCTTTTATATTTATATGTAAATCTGGATCATCTTGATTTGATAAGAATAATTGACCTGTCCTTCTTCCAATTATTTGCTCTTGTGATAAACTCATTTGAGATGTTAAATATATTAAATTTGGATTTTCTTGTTGTTGTGAGCCTGGTTTTACTTTCATATTTTTTTTAAATTAATTTTTATTTTTTTAATATGACAAATTTTAGATTATTAATTGTTTATTATTTTATTTTAGGTTTTTTTTTATTTTTTTTATTAGTTTTAATTGTTCAATGAAGGAAAAAAGTTTATTACAAATTAATGAAGAATTAAAAAAAAATAAATGTGGTATTCCTACACAAAATATTGGTGTTTGTAATTTATTTTTAAGTCTCAGTAATGAAAATGAAAAAATTGATTTTGATTGGGATTTTTTAAAAAGTAAATTTTCTTTATTTACATTTAAAAAAAAAAAACCAAAGGATGAAAATAAACAAAAGAAAATAAAAAAACAAAATGATGATGAAATTAATAAATATAGAGAAATATCAAATAAAATATTGAAATCTAAAGATAAAGAATATGATAATTTAATGAAAGAGAACGAAAAACTTGATAATTTGAAAAATAAACAAATAGAAATAGAAGAAATAAACAAAATATTAAATGAACTAAAAGACATTAAAGAAGAACAAAAAAAAATAATTTATGACAATAATAATAATGAAAATAATAATAAAGAAAATAATAATATTGAAAATAATAATAATGAAAATAATAATAAAGAAAATAAAGAACTAAAAGTAAATAATAATGATACTAATATGTCAAAAATAGAAATAACAAAAAAAAATGTCACAATTTTAAAATATATAGAAAATGATGAAAATGAAAAATACAAATTCAAAAATAAATTAATAAATGGTTGTAACAATTTTATAAAAATAAAGGATAAATTAAAAGACATTGCTTTTGATGATAAATATAAAGAAATATCTAATAAAATTTTAATAAATTTAACTCCAACTATAAATCAATTAAACAGTTTTGAAGTATATGATGAAAAATTAAAAAAATTAAAAAGTGATTTTGAAGAATTACAAGAAATAAAAAATAAAGAATTATACATTAGTACATGTAACGAACTTTTATCTTTATTATTTAACAAATCTTTATCTTTAATAAATGAATCAAAAACAAAATTTTATTTATTTACAAAAATCATCTATAATATAAATTCTTCAACACTTATAAATTTATTTTTTCAAAGAATTGCATATTATTGTCCTTATATTATTCCAATTCAATATACAGAAAAAGATTTTCCAGATAAAACAGAATTAAGAAAAAGACAAGGTTTCATAGAAGAAGGAGAACAATTTATAGATTTTAATAATAGAATGACTTGTTATGAATATTTATATTTTACTTTTTTATTTAATAATTATGAAAAATATAAACCAATTATTATTGAATATATTGATTTAATCAATGAATCTGCTGTTAATTTTGCTATTGGAAATTCTTATAAAGTATTTTTAAATATTTTTGGAAATATTATAAAAGACGAGTTTATAAATAAACTTAAAAGTATTTCTAGTAAAATTAAAAAAAGTCTAGATGATGATTCAAAGAATTCTAAAGTTTCAAATATTAAATCTATTTCTGGTTCTAATAGTTATCAAATTAAAGAATTGATGAAAAAATTAGAAAAAGGAAAAAATACTGAATTTTATGAAGATTATCTTGCAATTAATAAATAAATAAAATATTACAATATTATTAAATTAATAATTTATTATAAATAATTAAAAAATAAAATTATATTATTTTTATTAAAATACAAAAAAATAAACAGCGGACATAAAAATAAATAAATAAGCTAAAATTCGTATTTGCAAATAATTTTATTATTATATAATTTTAATTTAAAACAATTTATTTACATAAATTGAAAAATATAAAACAATTTTTTTCAATTTGAAAAATGTCAATATCATCAATAATTAATTTAAATTTATTCAAATCTCATTATATATCAAAGAATAGAATTGTAATCTCAAATATTCCAAATGAAATTTATATAAGAGATATTCTTTGTCAGAAAAAATTTTTTGGACAATATGGACATATAATTAAAATTTTTTTCGATAATAATATAAATGAAAATAAAGCCATTGTAGAATTTGATACAAATAATCAAGCTGCATTGGCTATTATTTTCCTTTATAAATTAAATGTTTCAAATAACCAACAATTGAATGTAAATTATTTTATAACGAAATATTGTCACTATTTTTTAAATAAAGAAACATGCATTAATAAAAGATGTTTTTATCTACATGATTTCAATATTAATCAATATTTATTTTATAAAATTAATAATTATATTGATTTTGATTGTTTTCAATTTGCTTTAAATATTTTAAAACTACATTTTTCGGTTATAAATATAATTAAATTAAAATTGATTGGGGATGATTATTATATTATAAATAAAAAGTTTCCTAAAATTACTTTAAAAAAATTAAAAAATCAAGAATACATTAAAAAATTATTGTTAGTTGAAAAAGATAATGAAAAAAAAAATAAGATAATTAAATCAATACAAATTCCACTAAATGAGGATTTAAATATCTCAAATAGTTCTTGTGACAGTTTAAATAATCCAAATTGGATTATTAAAAGGAAACAAAGTTCAAGATTTAATTTTGTAAATAAAAAAGAAAAAAATAATAATTATTCTCGTGTTTTTATTCCAGAATGTGTTTTAGATTTAATAGATAAAATATTTTCTGATTTAATGAAGAAAAAAAAAACTTATTATGATAATAAGTATTATATAAAAGATTTTAATTATAATTGGTTAAATAAGGAGTAAAAATAATGTTAATTTTTGCATTTCCTCATTTTTTGAGATTATATATTGTGCATTATTTTAAAAGAATAAAAATGTAAATAATAGCTTCATAAATATTATAACAAATTTTGTTAAATTATTATATAATATAGAATTAAATTATTAATATTTTTATTTATTTTTCAATTGAATATTGAATATTAGTTCATATTTTATATTAGAACAAAAATTTATGAATATAAATAATTATTAATTAAAAAATGTCAAATAAATATAAATCAAGAAGTGAATTTATTGCTAAATTTCAAGAAAAAAATAATATAAATCTGGATAATGAAATTATAAAGCAAAAAGGAAGATGGGATTTACTTTATCATCAAGGAAAAATAATGAAAATGAAAGGAGATAAATTTAGAGAAGAAATGTTAGAATTAAGAAATGAAAAAGAATTTAAAGAATGTACTTTTTCTCCAAAAAAATTTACTTATTATAAAACAGAAAATAAAGAAAATCCAATAGATAAATATAACAAAAATAATAATATAAAAAATTTTATAAAAAGACAAAATAAATGGTTAGAAAAAAGAGCTTTATCTATTGAAGGTATAAAAGAAAGAACAAATAATAAAGATACAGAAGAATGTTATTTTGAACCAATTATGGTAAAAAATATATTTTGTAAATTTTAGTTTGATAAAATAAGTAATAAAAAAATTGAAAAAGAGCATACTAGTCAAATTTTAGAAGATTCTGAATCATATAATCAATATATTAAAAGATTAGTAAAAAAAAGAGAAGAAATAATTAAGAAACAAAATTTAGAAAAAAAAATGCCTGGAAGTGGTTGTTTATGGAATAATAAACCTAAAAAATATAATTTAAATTATGATTATACTAAACATTTAATTTCAAATAACATAATATATCCAACCAAGAAAAATAATTCAGATTATGTTAAAAAAAAATCAAAATCTATATGTAATTTTGATTGTAATTCTCATAAAATTAAAAATTTAAAAAAGCAACATAACAACATAGATAAAGTATATAATGATTTATATATAAATAAATCAAAAAATAATAATATAGAAAAAATAGAAAATAATTTAAATCAAAACAAAGATTTAATAATAATTCCTCAAAAAATACAATTTGGGAATGCACTTGATATATTACATAATGAATTATATTCATTTGATTTAAATGAATAAAAATATGATTTTTGAAAATTTTAAATAAATGTTTTTTTTATTAATTTAATAATATTAAAGACAAAGAAAAAATTATTCTAAAGGTATATTACTTGATAAATTAGACCATACATCAACACTATCAGTAATACAAGGTTGAATAGAATCAGAAAATTCTTTTAAATTTTTTGTATAACCTTTTTCAAAATCATTTAATAAATTATTAAAATTAATATTATTTTGATAATAATAATATTGAATAAATCCTCTTATTTTATTTAATTCTTCAGTTTCTTTATAACACATTTTTTCCATTGCATATTTTTTATCTCTAAATAATAAAGCAGTATCAATATTTTCTATTGGATTCATATCAAAATTTTTCATATCCATTTTTTGCCAAAGTGTTTCTTTTTTTAAATTTAATTTATTTATTCTAGACATAAAATCATCTTTCATTGTTTCTTGTTTAGTTATTAAAGTTGAAAAATATTCACATTTTCCTTTAACTTCTTTTAAATATGATTTTAAAACATCTTTAAATATTAAAGATTCATTTAATAAAATTCTTTTCCAATTTTTAAAAAAAGTTTCATATTGATTAAACACATTTATAATATCTCCATTTAATTTAACTTTTTCACATAAATTACTTAATTTATTAAATCCTTTTTCAACTTCATCTAAATCAATACAAGCTAAAGTAATATTATATTTAAATTTATGCAAATTTGTTTGTATACCTTGAATTATTTCATTTTGACATTTAAAAAAATGATTTATATTATTAAAGTAATTAATTGAATTTTGTATATTTTCAAAATTTAATAATTTTAATTTACCATCCATTGATCTAATTTGATTAATTGTAGGAGCTGTTAAAATATTAGTATTTAAAACTTTCATTTCTTGTTCAAAAAAATTTCTATCACTACAAGATAAAAAAACAGTTAAACTTTCACAAGATTTTAAATTTTCATTTTTTAAAATATTATCTAGAAATTTTTGTAAACCTTTTGCTCTTTTTTCAATAAATTCTTTTTCAAATCTTTTATTACTTATTTTTTTCTTTGGTAATAAAGGTAAAATTTCCATAGGAAAAATTGCTTGTAAAGTATCTTTTAACCAAATAAAATCAGAATATCTTCTTGAAACAACCCAATTAAAAGGTTCTGTTATAATATCATATAAAACATATGATGGTTTAATATAGGAATCATTTATAATTCTTGGATTTTGAATTTTAGAATTAATATTATTATTATTTAATTTTGATTTTTGAATTGTATTACAATTTATTTCAAAAATACTATTTTTTATTTCTTCTTCAAAATTTTTTGTATTTATTTCTGTTAATGTTGATTTTAAATCAATTAAATTTACATTTTGTTGATTTGGTGTTGGTGATTTTAATTTAAAATAATCTAAAACTCCTGATGCAGTTGAATTGATTTTTTCCATAAATGATTGTTGTTGTTGAGGATAAATTTGATTATTTTGTTGTTGAATATTTTGAGGATAATATTGATTTATATTATATTGATTTGTATTATATTGATTTTGATAATATAGAAATTGATTTTGATTTTGATTTTGAGAATTTAATTGAATTTCATTTTGATTTTGAGAATTAATTAATGGATTATTTATATTTGGGGAATATGTTTGAGATTTTGGAATTGGATCACCAAAAAAATTTCCTGTTGACATTGGTTGTTGAGTATTGTTTGTATTGGATTGATTTTGCATTTTAATAATATTTATTATTATATATATTTTATTTATATTATTTTAGATATATTTTAATTATGATAATTTTTTTTTAAATGTTTTAAAGTATATCTTTTGAAATATAGATTTTTATTTTTTATGAGAAAAGTTAAGGGATTTATAACATATTTTTTTTTTGATTTTGATTTAATTTGTTATTATTTTTAAAAATATTGATTTATTTATTTCAATTATATTTAATGAATGTAAATAGGAATTTCTTGAATGTAATATGGGGATTCATTTATTATATTTAATTATAATTTTTCTTAGTTCTATTATATTTTAATGTATAATTTTTAATTTTTTATTTTTTGGCTTCTTTATATAATAAATGTTGAATTCTATTATTAATTATTAAAGTTGATTGTTTTTTAAATAAATAATTAATTATTATTTTATATATATTTATATTTAAATATAATATTTTTAATTAAAATTAAATATCAATTTAATTTTCTATTTTTCAAAAATCTAAAATTTAATTATTTGAAAATAAGTTTTATTCATTCATTATTATTTATATGAATTAATTTTTTATTCTTTTTTTTCATTTTTATTTATAACTGAGTTTTCTATAATATTTGTTCCATTATTTTCATCTTTTATTTGATTTTCATTTCCTGTATTTTCATTTATACTTTTTTCATTTCCATTTTCATTTTTATTATCTTGAATATTTTCATTTTCATTATCTTTTATATTATCTTGTATGATATCTTTTTCTTTTTTTTCTTCTATTTGACTATATCTTTTGATTTCATTATTTTCTTTATTTTCTTCAATTTTAATATTTTCTTTACCTTCCTTTTCTGATTTATTATCAATATTTTTCTCTTTTATTTCAGTTTTATTTTCATCATTTTTTTCTTTTATTTCATTAGTATTCACAACATTATTTTCTTTTTTTTCTAAATTATTTATATCATTTTCTTTTTTATTATCTAAATGTATATTATTTTCATTTTTATTGTCTAAATTTGTTTCATTTTCATTTTTAGTCTCTAAATTTGTATCATTTTCATTTTTAGTCTCTAAATTTGTATCATTTTCTTTTTTATTGTCTAAATTTGTATCATTTTCTTTTTTATTATCTAAATTATTTATATCATTTTCTTTTTTATTATCTAAAGTTATATTATTTTCATTTTTATTGTCTAAATTTGTTTCATTTACTTTTTTATTATCTAAATTTGTATCATTTTCTTTTTTATTATCTAA
>JAEEGL014652528.1_pt1 | contig 12073 bp, 4 predicted proteins | sample 9134231 | NCBI WGS metagenome assembly JAEEGL01 (sample SAMN16246548, study PRJNA631951) | gut metagenome | biome: gut microbiome; feature: rumen; material: fiber-attached | host: Bos | place: Iran: Karaj | collected 2018-10
CATACGCGGGTTGTTATAGGTACCACCGATAGCCCACTTAGAGGCATTCATAAACTGAATCTGGAAGATTTCCTCAGTGTTACCGTTACCCATACCAGGCTGGTCGAAGCAGTCGCTACGGTCCATATCTGCAATGAACTCATAGGCATGACCTTTACCATCGTGTGCCTCATCCCACAGCAGACTGTTAGAGTACTGCCAGAGTGAACGGAAGTCCTTACAAAGCTTGTAGCCACCATTGGCAACAATGTCCTTCAGACAGGTAATGACGTCGTTCTTAGCCAGCTTGGTACCTGCGGGACAACCCTCCTGCTCATTGAGTTCCATAGTAGCATCTCCCTGTGCCAGTTCACGAACTCCCTTATAGAAGCCAGCCCAGAACATCCATGCACGAGCAATAAATGCCTCAGCAGCGAACTTGTCAGCGTGACCAGAACCATTGGCTCTCTCGGCCTTCATGAGATTCATGGCAGAAACAAAGTCAGACAGAATCTGGGGATAGATTTTCTCCTCAGCACTTACCTGATTCTGCATGTCTGCTGAAATGGTAGTAGAGGTAATCAGGGGCACATCACCATACAGCTGGGTCAGCAGGAGGGTGTAGAAGCCACGCATGAAGTAGCCCTCACCAAGCAGCTGATTGCGCTGAGCGGTATTGTTTGTCCAATTAACATTGTCGATAGTCTCAATCTGGTTGTTGGCACGTGAGATACCACCATAGAGAAGGATGAAGTCCTGCTCGTACTGGTTAGCACTTGCCGTTGTGAAATGGTGAAGTGACTTAGCCACATTGTCCTGCAAACCACCACTGCCGTAGCAGTCGTCAGACATGAGTGACCACCAGTAGTAAGGATTGTTCAATATACCGCTCTGGTCACCGCCACCCAACGTATTCATGATACTGTAGGTAGCAGCATTCAATGCTTCCACATCAGCCGGCTTGCCGGGGAATGTAGCAGCAGTCAACTCTGTAACACGCGGATCGGTATCCAGCATATCGTTACAAGCTGTAAACAAAGTTGCCGATGAAACAACTAATGCTGATAAAATATATTTCTTCATAACTTAAAATCTTCAATTTTTCAATTCTTCAATCTTTCAATCTTAGAACTTAATGCTTGCACCTACATAGAATGTACGCGGAGTAGGATAGAGACCGAGGTCAATACCAGAAGCCCAGCTGTCAGCACCTGCAGAGCTACCAACCTCAGGATCGAGACCGGTATATTTGGTGAAGGTGTAAAGGTTCTGAGCCTGAACATAGACGCGGAGCTGCTGGAACGGGCAAGACTTCCAGAGATGCTTGAAGTCGTAGCCAAGCGTTACACTCTTGATCTTGAAGTAGTCGGCATCCTCCATATAACGAGTTGATACCCAGTTCACGTTCTCACTACCAGTACTTGAAATACGCGGCTGGTCGTTAGTAGAACCTTGACCAACCCAACGCTTCAGAATCGAAGTGTCATAGTTCTGATAAGGAGCATCACTGAATGAACGGTAAGAACGCATAACCTGCTGGCCAAATGCACCAGTACCGTTGACGGACAGGTCAAAGCCCTTCCATGCCAAACCGAGGTTAACACCCAGCGTCACGTCGGGATTGGGGTTACCAATCTCATGACGGTCACAATCAGTACCTTCTGCAAAGGTAATCTTACCATCACCGTTAGCGTCATCCCAGATCAGGTCACCAGGCTGTGCGTTGTCAAGGACGGCCTTGTTAGCTGCACGAGCTTCTTCAATCTGATCCTGGCTCTGCCAAACGCCGCTGTAAGACATGCCGTAGAAGTAACCGATAGGCTTGCCTTCCTCAAAGCGGTAGATGTAATCAGTACCCTGTGACAGGATACCTGTCGAACCATTATAATAGTGGTTGTCGTTAGCAACGCGGGTAACCTTGTTCTTATTGGTAGCGAAGTTCACACCAACATTGTAGCTGAAGTCCTTGCCAATCCTGTCGTTCCAAGAGAGAGCGAGCTCAAAACCGGTATTCTCGATGTCACCACCATTGATAGCTGCGGGATTGGTACCGTTGATAGCAATATTCGGACCACCAATCAGCAGGTCCTTTGTCTTTCTCTTATACCAGTCGAAGTTAACACCCAGACGGCTGTCGAGGAAACGGGCATCGAAACCTAAGTCGATATCCTCGTTGGTCTCCCAGGTCAGGTCAGGGTTAGGAACGATGTTGGCGTAAGCACCTGTGTTGGGAGTACCTGCCACAGAAGTAGCCATATCAGAACTAAACTTGTAACCGCTGTCACCAGACTCGCCAGACAGAGCAATCGTTGCCAGATACTGGTACTTGGAAATGCGGTTGTTACCGTTCTGACCCCAGCTTGCACGAACCTTCAAGAAATCCATCCAGCTCTTGGTGCTCTCCATGAACTTCTCATTGCTGATTACCCAACCAACAGATGCAGAGGGGAAGGTACCCCAGCGCTTGCCATCGGTAAAGATACTTGAACCATCACGACGGATGGTGAACGTAGCCATATAAGTCTCATTCCAGTCCCAAGTCAGACGACCGAACCAAGAAGCGAGATACTCTTCATCATTGGGTTTGCCAGTCAGCGTAGCGTCGGTAGCATTGACCAGCTTAACGTTTGACAGCCAAGCAGAATCCCAACCCTTCAGCGTTGCGAGCTGCTCGCCATAATTAACCTTGTTGGAACCACCGATATTGAAGCTCCAAGCGCTGCTCTGGAAGGTCTGACCAACCATGGCGCTAATCTTGTGACCCTTAATAATAGGAAGATCGTAGGTCAGCGTGTTTTCAATAGACCAGTTGGTGCTCAGCCAAGCACTCTGGTTAACGCTATAGACAGGTGTGGTAGCATTACCATAGCCAGAAGAACGGGGCTCGTTGAGATTACGATAGGCACCAGAACCCCAGCTATAGTTGAGCTGAGAACGGAAACGCAGACCCTTGATAGGCTGGATGGTAATGAAACCAGTAGCGCTGGCATTGACGTTGCGGCTCTCAGCCAATGAGTTGAAGCCACCCTTCTTCAGGTTCTCCCATGGGTTGCTGAACAGAGAAGCATTCCAACCCTGACCGTACTTAACGGTACCGTCGAAGTCCTGATAATAATAGATGTCGCCATTTTCTGCATACTGAGGCATGAACGGAGCAGTCTGCAGCAGGCTGTGGATATAGCTCCAGTACATACCGTCCTCAGCGAGGTCGTGACTCTTGTTGTAGCCGATAGAGATGTTCTCACCGATGGTGATGGCATCGAAGTCCTTGGCCTTCAAGAGCACATGGTCGCTGTTGAGACGGATCGTATGACGCTTGTAGTATGAAGCCTGCTCAGCACCCATGATACCTTCATTACCGGTATAGGTGTAAGACATGGCGAACTTAGAACGGTCAGTACCACCGGTCAGCGTTACAGAATGGTTCTGCTGAACGGCATTCTTGTTCTCGAATGCGCCCCACCAGTCGGTGCCGGACCAACCACTGTTAATCTTGGTAAGAATGTCCTGAGGAACGTAACCGGCCCAATCCAGTTTCTGACCAGAGGTGTTGAATGTGTATTCATCAATGATAGTCATATACTGCGAAGCGTTCAGCAGCTGCGGACGCTTGTAGGCGTTTGACCAACCGATAGCACCATTGTAGGTAACCTCAATCTTGCCAGCCTTACCCTGCTTAGTGGTAACCAGGATAACGCCGTTAGCAGCACGGGCACCATAGATGGCTGATGATGCAGCATCCTTCAGAATGTCGATGCTCTCGATATCGGCAGGGTTAATGTCGTCGAGGCTACCGCCTGCAACACCGTCAATCACATAAAGAGGTTTGGCATCACCGTTAGTACCGATACCACGGATGTAAACCTTGTAGCCTTTACCAGGCTGTGCAGAGCTCTGGGTGATCTGCACACCAGGCGTCATACTCTGCATGGCTTCCAGGGCGTTGGTCGTGTTCATCTTGGCAATTTCTTCGCCTTTCACCTGAACAGTAGCGCCTGTCACCAGTTTTTTCTTCATCGTACCATAACCGATGACGACGACGTCTTCCAGCGTTGTGTTGTCTTCTCTCATGGTAACAGCGATTTTACTTCTGCCACTTACCTGCACTTGCTCGGTAATATATCCCACATAGGAGATAACCAGAGTGGCATTAGAGGCAGCCTTGACACTGAAATTACCATCCAAGTCGGTAATTGCACCTTCATTGCTACCCTGTACTTTAACTGTGGCACCGATAATCGGTTCACCAGCCTCATCACTGACTGTTCCCTTGACTGTCTGTGCATTCAATCCTAACGGAATCATGCAGAGCAGGAACATTGCTGCCAATGATTTCTGTAACGTTTTAAAAATCCACATAAAAAAAGTTTTAGTTAATAAAAATGGTTAGTTAATTATATAAATTTTAAAATTTGGCTGCAAAGGTAGGCTATTTCTGCACAATAACATTTGTCATTTGTAACAAAAACATTACGCCATGTAAAATATGTAACAATTTATTTATATTTTTTAGTTGTTTTTTGTGTATTTTACTTCATCTTATTGAACAGATTATTCTTTTCAATAGTCCAATCCTTGCGCTTTGAAATGCCACAATCCTTGCCGACAAACATCTTCGCAGCCTGCTTGTCACCCTTCAGTTGCCACTGCAGCCAAGCCAGAGCTACCACGGTGAACTCACCACCATGAGGCTGACGGTAGGTACCGCCATGACCGACGGGGAAGTTGGTAGCACATGCCGGCACGTGGTTGATACGCTTGAAGTCATCCATGCCATTGCCGTAGGCGATGTCGGTAGGACCACCAAGCAGGTACATGATCGGTGTGTGAATCTCGTTCAGCTTTTCCTTCGGGGGCATCGGCATGCCACCGACTGCCTGACCGGCATTCTGCTGGTTGAAGAGGCCGCTATTACAGATCATCAGCAGCTTGATACGCTTGTCGGCGCAGTTGAACAGCGTCTGCAGACCGCCACATGACATGCCGGACACGCAGATGTTGTTCACGTCAATCTTCTGATAATAGGGTGACTTGGGGTCGGCATTCTGTGCGAAAGCCCAGTCAATGGACTCTATCTGCTGCTGGGTGGTTGACATCGGACCGCGATAGGGCTGTTCCTCCATGGGGATGTAGCCCGTAGCGAGCACGATGAAACCGTTTGAAGCAATCTCATTCAGGAACTTATAGTGCTCCCAAGGAGAGTTGGTGCACGCACCGTTACCCCAGACGAGCACGGGCAGCGGGTTCTTCTTGCTGAACTTCGAGAGGTCCTGCGGCACGAATATGGTGTGTGCGGGCAGGGAAGCCTCTTCCTTCATGATGGCCTTGTAACTACCAGTACCGCCATCCTCTACGATTTTGCTCTTAGCCGTTTGACCCTTGTCTTTGGCAGCGTTCAGGAAGTTCACCATCTTCTTCAGGTTCTCCTCACTGTACATACCCATGCCGTGACCACCCTCTGGCACAAAGGTAGCCTCAGTCGTCACGCCAGCGCCCTTTAACAATTCGTAGAACATCTTGCCCTGACAGCAAGGAACGACATTATCCTTCTCACCGTGGAAGATGATGATGGGAGGATTGTTCTTGCTGACATAGTTCGTTGCACTCAGGCTGCGATACTTGTCCGGTTCCTTGGCAAGTTTTGAGTCTAACAGCACGTCCTCTGGTGAGTTCGCACCCATCTTCATGCCCTCGCCACAGTCCATGGCCGTCAAATCTACAGGACCAGACCAGTCACAGGCAGCATTCACGGTACTGCTCTCGTTCAGGTAGTTGCCGATATTACCCTCCAGGTCAATATCGACCGTACCAACCTTCGTCTGCTTCGTACCACTGGTCGTAGCAGTAATCGATGACAGATGACCACCGCTGGAGAATCCGCTGGTGGCTATGAACGAGGTGTCAAACTTGTACTTCTTGGCCTCGCCACGCACGAAGCGCACCACGGCACGGATGTCGTGAATCTGGGCAGGCCACTTGGCATCCATGCTGGAACGGTGGTTCGGACAAACCACAGCATAGCCGGCTTCCAGCAAAGCCTTGACGATGGTACCAAGGTCAGCGGCTCCCTTACTGTTGTTTGAGAACCACGCACTGCCATAGATGTGGATGACGACAGGATAGCTGGCAGCCTCCTTCTTGGGAAGGTAGATGTCACAGTTATGATAACCCTGTCCATCACCGGCATAGTTGACGTCTTTCCACTCTTGTGAAGTCTCCAGTTTCACCTGAGGCATCTGGAAGCCGCCAAATCCTCCGGCGGGCTGTGCGGTAGCCATCATGGCCATGCACAGCATGATAGTTGATAATAGTGTCTTTTTCATCTTTTTAGATTTTAATTACAGTTAATAATTAATGTAGAAATTTCTCAAAACCCGTTCCTTCTCGAACAAAGACGGGGATAAACTCCTTGAACACCTTTGTGGTAACGGTCTGCCCACCCTTGAAACGCTCAGCAGTATGGACTTCCATCCATCCTCCCTCAGACTTCGGGAGATAGGTCTTCCATTCCGTAACGCCAGGCTCTGTAATAGGACTGACGAGCAGCGAGGGGCCGAACATATATTCATACTTCTGCTTGAGCGCCTCCGGGTCGTCGGGAAAGTCAAAGACCAGCGGACGCATCAGCGTGTAGCCCTCCTTGGCCACCCGCTCGGCACAGCGTTCGATATAGGGACGCAATAGTTCACGCTCCTGCAAGCTCAACTTAAACAGTCGTTTGGCTTCTTCACCATAGTTCCAAGGCTCTGTATTGCTCATATAGCCATGCACGCGCATCAGAGGCAGATAGACACTGGTCTGAATCCAACGCAGCATTCGCTCGATATAGTCCTGATTGGTATATTGGTTGCCAGGACGGAAGAATCCGCCAGCATCATACGTCCACCAAGGGATACCGGCAGCCTGTACGCCAAGACCGGCAACAATCTGACGACGGAAGGTCTCCCAGTCGTTACCCACGTCGCCACTCCACAGGGCAATGCCATAGCGCTGGATGCCAGGGAAGCCGCAACGGGTGAGAATCATCGGTTCTTTGCCGGCCTCGACAAGTCCTTCATAGACGGTCTTGCAAACCAGCAGGGGATAGACGTTGCGCACCTGTTCCCCACTCCATCGGCCATTGTTGACGCGACGTCCTGCCAAGTCATCATTCTCAGGCTCTGTAGCGTCCTGCCACCAGGCATCAATACCCAGCGGCACCAGGCGCTCACGGAAGTTTTTCCAATAAGATGCAGCAGCATCGGCGTTGAAAAAGTCTATCCAGTCGGTACCAGGGATATAGTAATTATCACGCACCATCTGACGACCCACCTCTGAGTTCTTGTCAATCTTCGACCACACGCTAAGCATCAGCTTTATACCCATCTGGTGCAGCGTATCGGTCAGTGCCTTGGGGTCAGGATAGTGGTCTTCGTCAAACTGCATAGAGTTCCAGCCGTACTTACCCCAATACTGCCAGTCCTGTACGATCATGCTAATAGGCATCTGCTCCTTTTTGAAACGGCGAGCCGTCTCAAGAATCTCCTGAGAGCTATGGAAACGCTCACGACAGTGAATATATCCCAATGCCCAGCTGGGTATCTGCGGACACTCACCCGTCAGCTCGCGATAGGTGGCAATGATTTCGTCGGGCGTACCGACAAACACGGTATAATCGACAGCAGTAGCCACTGGCGAACGGAAGACAGTCTGGTCTTGTACCTTATTATAATATAATACGGGCTTGTCACCCCTTGTCAACTCAGCAGTCAGCACATGGCGGCCTTTTTCCAAACGAACAATCTTCGACGCTGTAGGAGGCAGCCAAAGGTTCTGCATCTCGATGGCCACCTGACCATCAATACAAAGGTTATGACGACGGGCCATTTTCTGTCCCACATCCAGTAACAGTGCATAGTCGCCAGCCTCGGCAATATCAATGGTGGCCTCGAAGATGTGACGCTCACGCACCTCCTGCCTACCCCCTTCTGTCGAGGTAACGTTCACCACCTCGCGGGTGCCGACACCCTGGCGCCTCTCCAAGCGTACGCTGCGGCTGCAGGGGTTATACTCCGTCAGGCCATAGTTATTCCATAGGATGCCATAACCCTTGTTGGATATGAGCATGGGAAGACTAATCTGCGTATTGACCTGCGTCAACCGGCGCGACAGTCCACGCACATTCAGATAGTCGTCCTGAAACTGACCAAGGCCGAAAAGGAATTCGTCTTTTGGTGAGGTAAAGGCGAGGGTTGCCTCACTACCGTTCAATTGGTGGGTAAAGGCTGTAAACACGGCCTTGCCCCCTTTGTTCTTTATCACAATCTGTTGACGCTTGGCATCAACCTTCACCTTAACATCACTGTTTTTGACTTCATCATGCCTAACGTAAATCCAGTCAGGCAAATCACTCTGTTGTCCAGCTGTTTGATACTGCACTCGCACGGCGTTGCGTGCTACTGTTTGGACCTTTAACTGTCCCTTTCCAAAAGAGATTTGCGCCCAGCAGCCCATAGCAAAAAGGCAGAAGGCAACGGCTACAAATCCTTTTTTTGTGATAAAATGTAGTTTCATGCTGCAAAATTAGAACATTTCCGCGATACTCTTTTTACCGCAAGTAACATAAACTTTACAATGAATCTATTTAGTTTTTAATTTTTATCGCAGAGAAATAATGTTCACGCAATGGTTTCGTGACGGGGTCACCCTTCAGTGTCACCTTTTCCTCCATGCGGATGTCGGCAGACGATGCTGCCACCTTGACCACATAGGTGCCAGGACGGATGTTCCACTGACGCTGACCGTCATGGCTGTAGTAGCCGAACTGGTCGGTATAGAGTTTCACCAACACAGCCTTCGTCTCACCAGGCTGCAGCGACACACGGGCAAAGCCCTGCAACTGAATGGGACGCAGCGACTGGCTGTCGTCAGTCGGCGACAGGTAAATCTGTGCCACCTCGTCGGCAGCCATCTTACCAGTATTCTTCACCTCGAAGGAGAGGTTCACATACTCATCGGTCGTCTTGGCAGTCTCGTCCAGTGCCATGTGCTTGTATTCAAAGGTGGTATAGCTCAGGCCATAGCCGAAGGGCCACTGGATGCAGGAATCCGACTCGGCAGCATAGTTGTAGCAGACGGCCTCATTGATTTCCCTGTTAGGATAGCTGACAGACAGTTTTGCAGATGGTGACACGTTGCCATAGAGGATGTCAGCCACGGCATGGCCGCCTTCCTCGCCCGGATACCACGCCTGAATGACGGCAGCACAACGCTCAGCAAGTCCTGAGATAATCTGTGCACGACCGCCGAACACCACCAGTACCACGGGTTTGCCAGTAGCTATCAGCTCTTCGACAAACTGTTCCTGCTTACCGGGCAGACGCAGTCCCTGACGGTCGCGGTTCTCTCCGCAGAGCATCACGTTCTCGCCGACGGCAGCAATGATGATGTCGGCACTGTCAGCCATGGCAAGGGCTTCAGCCTTGTCGGCCTTCTCGCCGGAATCTACCTTACGGTGCAGGAGTGGGTATTCCCAGGAACGCTTATCACCTACGTGTGAGAACTTAGTCTCTATCTCTTCCGTCCAGTCGCAGCCCCTTGAATACAGGATGCTGATGCTGTCTGGCTTGCGGTCGGTCATACCTTCCAACAGCCGTACTATGTGCGGATTGTCAGGCACGTCCTCCTTCATCTTCCAGAAATACGACATGGCTGGATAGGTATAGTCGCCACACATCGCCCAAATGGAGTTGGCGTTGGGTCCCGTCAGCAGCACCTTCATGGCTGAGTCGGCACGAAGGGGCAGCACGCTGTCGTTCTTCAGCAGCACAACGGACTGCGTGGCAATGTCGTAGGCCGTCTGGCGCTCCTCGGGGGTGTCGAGCTTTATGTCTTCCTTACCATATAGGTTCGGATTCTTGTCAAAGAAGCCGGCACGGAACTTCTGGCGGAGCACGTTCTTCACGGCACGCTCCAAGGTTTCGGGCTTTACCAGTCTTTGTTCAATAGCTTCCTGCAGGTGCTGGTAGTTGGCACCGAAGGGGAAGTCAACGTCGTTGCCGCCATTGATGGCAGCAGCCGCCTTCAACACTTCCGGGGTAGCGGCAGCAAATTTTTCACTTTTCTCTTTTCCCTCTTCACTTTCTAAGGGCAGCTGGTCAATGGCAGTATAGTCGCTGACCACCATGCCGTCGAATCCGATATAATCGCGGAGAATGTCCTGCAAAATCTCGCTATTGGCCACACACTTCGTGCCGTGTACGGCATGATAGCCGGGCATGACACACTTGCTGCCTGCCTGACGGATCATGGCCTCATGGGGCATCAGTATCTCCTCCATCAGTTCTTTCTCGTCGGCATCACCACCACCGCCGTATCCGAGGTAGTGCTTTGAACAAGCCATTACGCCCTTTCTGAGGTCACCCTGCTGCAAGCCATTGACAAAGGCGGTGCCCATCACGGCAGACAAATAGCCGTCCTCACCATACGATTCCTCCAAGCGGTTGAACGAAGGCACGCGACACACATCCACCATCGGCGACAGGGCCAGCGCACCACCCATCTTACGCAGGGCTGTACTCGTCTGACGGGTCTTCAGCTCTGCCAATTCAGGGTTGAACGAACAAGCCTGCCCAATCTGTTGCGGATAGATGGTAGCTCCTAACGTATTGACACCCGTCAGCACCTCCTCGTGGAGCAGGGCAGGAATGCCGTTGGGCGTATGGTTCATCAGCCAATTCTGAACGGCTGCGGCACGGTCGCGCAACTCGTTGGGGTCTCTGGGCTGTTGCATGCAGAATTGTGAGAAGTGACCGATACCGTATGGAATCAACTCACGGCATTTCACGGTATCCAACTTTCCATACTCGTCGAAGAGGTCATCCATATACATACTCTTCAACTGTGCGATACGCTCTTCCGCAGGCATGCGGTTATACAGCTCGCTAATAAACTGTTCCATATCGGCCTCTGTTACATTGTTACATCCGGCAAGACCTATGGCCGCCAGACACGTCATCAAAATACTTCTCACTGCTTTCATTTTTCACTCTTCACTGCGGTAGCAAATTTTTCACTTTTCACTTCCTCCCCCTCTAAGATTAGAGGGGGCATTGGACGTTGTTATTTTTCATTTTTCTGCGCTTTTCCCTAATGGTTCGCCCATTTCAGACGCCTCGGCATTCTTATCGTCAAGCTTGAAGAGCATAAACAGCGGCTTTTCTGCGGTACATGGCTCCCAGCCGATGACGTCCTTCTGTTGTGATTCATCGCCGTTCGGATTGCCATACTTCGCAAAGTTGGTCCATGCCGTCAGCATCTTCTCAGCGAGGTCCCAGTCACCCTGTGTCCACGGGCGCCAGCAGTGCTTCAGCGACTTGAACACATACCACAGGTCACTGCTGTGGAAGGCGCCCTTCAGCCTGTCGGTAATCTCAGGATGCTTGCCATCGTCGGGCAGCGGACGGGCAAACTGATAGGCCCACGCCTTGCCACCCTGACTTTCACGAACCTTACAGAACTCAGCAATGCCGGGACCCATGGTCCCTATGTCGTCCTGTGTGAAGCCAATCATGTAGGGCACGTTAGCAATGGTATTCTCACGGGTTGCGGTATCGAAATTCTTCAGCGACACGTAGCCGTCAACGATGGGACGCTCCATCAGGAAGAGGTCGCTCTTGTTTACCATATTATATAATTGGCCGATGGTATATAGGATTTCCGTCGAGGCAGCACGCAGCATGGAAAGGTCCGTCAGACCGGCCCAGTCCATTACCTTCTTAGTCTCAGCCTCGCTCTCCTGCAAGGTGGGATTATAGGTAAAGAACTTATTCATCGGGGTGGCAGGCTTAGCTTCCTCACCCGCCTTGGGAGGATTGCGTGCCACACTCATACCTTTAGGTGTGAGAATGTTAATGCCACCGCCACTCATGATGACGGCCTTGTGGAACAAGCCGCGAGCCAACGGCGACTCACAGAGTGTACGCACGCTGCCGGCTCCTGCACTCTGGCCGAAGATGGTCACGTTGTCGGGGTCGCCGCCAAAGGCAGCGATGTTTTCATGCACCCACTTCAGTGCCTTGACCTGATCCAGGAGCCCCAGGTTCTGGGAGTCAGG
>JAEEGL015198608.1_pt1 | contig 12073 bp, 9 predicted proteins | sample 9134231 | NCBI WGS metagenome assembly JAEEGL01 (sample SAMN16246548, study PRJNA631951) | gut metagenome | biome: gut microbiome; feature: rumen; material: fiber-attached | host: Bos | place: Iran: Karaj | collected 2018-10
CACCGTGGTGGACAAGGCCAACGTGCTGGAGTCCTCCCGCCTGTGGCGCCAGATCGCCCAGGAGATGGCTCCGCTGTACCCGGAGGTCACCACGGACTACATGTTCGTGGACAACGCCGCGCTGAAGCTCATCACGGGGCCGAAGTTCTTCGACGTGATCGTCATGGAGAACACCTTCGGCGACATCCTCACCGACGAAGCCAGCGTGGTGTCCGGATCCATGGGCCTGCTCGCCTCCGCCTCCATCGGCGAGAAGACGGGGGTCTATGAGCCCATCCACGGCTCCTATCCCCAGGCGGCCGGCAAGAACATCGCCAACCCGCTGGCGGCCATCCTGTCCGCCGCGATGATGTTCGAGTACGCCTTCGGCCTGATGGACGAGGGACGTGCCATCCGGCAGGCCGTGGCCGCGAGCATCGAGAGCAACGTCGTCACCGAAGACCTGGCCGGAGACGGCAAGGCCTACAGTACGTCCGAAGTGGGCGACTGGGTCGCGGCGCGCATCACTTCCGGAGAATAACAGACATAGAATTATGCAGCAACTGGATTGGTCCAACCTGGCATTCAACTACCGGAAAACGAATGCCGCCATCATCAGCCGCTATGCCGACGGTGCATGGTCAGCTCCGGCAGCAGTCCGCGATTTCGAACTGCCGTTCAACCTGTATGCGGGCGTGTTCCACTACGCCAATGCCTGCTTCGAGGGCCTGAAGGCCTTCCGGGGAGCCGACGGCAAGGTCCGGGTCTTCCGGCCCGACGAGAACGCCGCCCGCCTTCAGCGCAGCGCCGCCCACCTGGATATGGCGGCCCCGTCGGAAGCCCTGTTCATCGAGATGTGCCTGCAGTGCGTCAGGGAGAATATCGACTTCCTTCCGCCCTACGGCTACAACGCCTCGATGTACATCCGGCCCGTCCTCATCGGGGTCAATCCCCAACTCGGGATCGCCTCGTCCAAGGAGGTGCTTTTCGCCGTCCTGGGCTCGCCCGTGGGCACCTATTCCGGTGCTGCCGGCCTCTCTACGGGGACGGCCGTCCTGTCCCGCAACTACGACCGCGCCGCCCCCAACGGGACGGGCAGCTACAAGATTGCGGCCAATTATGCGACTTCCCTCCATCCGTACAACCTGGCCCACAAGCAGGGCTACCGTGAACTGTTGTTCCTGGATCCGGCGACCAAGACCCACATCGACGAGTTCGGCTCTTCGAACTTCCTCGCCATCAAGGGGAACAGCTACATCACCCCGCTTTCGGATTCCGTGCTGCCTTCCATCACCAACAAGAGCCTGCAGCAGGTCGCTGCCGATTTCGGCCTGAAGGTCGAGAAGAGGCCGGTCCCCGTGGAGGAACTCGCCGAGATGGATGAGGTCAACGCCTGCGGCACCGCGGTCGTGATCACCCCCATCAGCTCGGTGGACGACAAGCCGGCCCTGGAGTCCGGCGAGATCACCCGGACCTTCCGTTTCGGCGATCCGGACAAGTGCGGGGCCGTCAGCGAAAAGCTCTACCGCAGGATCCGTGCGATCCAGGACGGTACGGAAGAAGACATTCACAACTGGTGCGTTGAGCTGTGAGGATTTTCAGTAAGGAACTGGTCGCCGAGGCCTGCCGCGAGAACAACATCGCGGACCTGTCCACCGCTACGATCGGGGAGATCCTGCTCGCGGCGCAATACCTGGAGCAGAAGACGGGGATTCCCTTCGTCCGCATGGACCAGGGGTCGCCGGGCCTGCCCATGAACCGCTACGGCATCGAAGCCGAGAAGCGGGCCCTGGACAGCGGGATCGGATCGCAGTATCCGGCGGCGGCCGGTGTTCCCGAACTGAAGCAGGCGGCCTCGGCGTTCGTCCGCGCCTTCATCGACGTGGAAGTGAGCCCGCGCAGCTGCGTGCCGACCGTGGGCTCCGTGGAAGCCTCTTTCGGTTCCTTCATCGCCTGCACCCAGCGCCTGCCCGGCAAGGACAAGGTGCTCTTCATCGACCCCGGTTTCCCCATCCAGAAGTCCCAGCTCCGCGTGCTGGGCATCGCCTGGCGGGAGTTCGACATCTATGCCTGGCGCGGGGCCGGGCGCCTGCGCGCAAAGCTGGAGGTGGAACTCGCCGCCGGCGATATCGCCGCCATCGTGTATTCCAACCCCAACAACCCGGCCTGGATCTGTCTGGAAGAGGAAGAACTGCAGGTGATCGGCGAACTTGCCACGAAGCACGACGTGGTCGTGATGGAAGATCTGGCCTACTTCTGCATGGACTACCGGCGGGACCTGGGCCATCCTTACAAGCCCCCTTTCGTGCCCACGGTGGCCCGCTATACGGACAATTACATCTTGATGCTCTCGGCGTCCAAGATTTTCAGTTACGCCGGACAGCGCATCGCGCTCTGCTGCATCAGTGACGCCCTTTATGAGAAGCAGTATCCGGCCCTGGCGGCCCGTTACCTGGACGCGGGCGTGTTCGGGGTCACGCTGACCGCCTCCATCCTCTACATGATCACGAGCGGCTGTACGGCCACGACCCAGTACGGCTATGCCGAGATGCTGCGTCTTTCCTGTGAAGGCAAGATCGACTTCGTGGAGGATACGCGCGAATATGAGCGGCGGGGCGAGCGGATGAAGGAAATCTTCTCCCGCCACGGTTTCCGCGTCGTGTACGACCGCGACGTCAGCCAGGCGGTGGGGGACGGCTTCTTCTTCACCCTGGGTTACGACGGGATCAGCGGCGACGCGCTGGTGGTCGAACTCATGTACTACGGGGTCAGCTGCATCAGCCTCTCCACGACGGGAAGCCGCCAGGAAGGGGTGCGCGGCTGCACCAGCCGCATGCGTGAGGAGCTGTATCCCGTCCTGGAGGAACGCATGGCGGAGTTTGAACGGGACCACCCGAAGAATTGATATAGATGAGACGTAATAAGCTTGTCATAGACAGACCCTTCCAGTTTGAGGCCAGCGGCACGCTCGACCACATGGAACTGGTGTACTACACCTCGGACCGCGCTTACCGGCCCGGGGAGCGGGTGATCTGGATCTGCCACGCGCTGACGGGGAATTCCAACCCCGAGGACTGGTGGCCCCAGATGGTTGGTCAGGGCAGGCTCTTCGATCCGGAGCGCTATTTCATCGTCTGCGTGTCCATGCTTTGCTCGCCTTACGGGGAGACGGGACCCGCAAGTTGCAATCCCGCGACCGGGCGTCCGTATTTCTTCGATTTCCCGCGCACGACGGTGCGCGACATCGTCTCGTCCGAGATCCTGGTGCGCAAGCACCTGGGCATCGACCGCATCGACCTGATGATCGGGCCTTCCATCGGCGGCTTCCAGGCCCTGGAATGGGTCATCATGGAGCCGGAGGTGGTGCGCGACGTGGTCTTCCTGGCGACGGCCACGCGGGTCCCGCCCTTCATGACGGCTTTCAACGAATCCCAACGCATGGCCCTCGAGGCCGATCCCAGCTTCCGTGCGGCGAAGGACCTGCAGGGCGGCGCCGCCGGGCTTGCCTGCGCGCGTTCCATCGCCTTGATATCCTATCGTACCTACGAAGGCTACAACCGCACGCAGGAGGAGCCGGAGGTGGATACCCTCTTCGCCGACCGGGCCGCCTCCTACCAGCGCTATCAGGGCCTGAAGCTGCTGCGCCGCGATTTTGACGCCTACAGCTACTGGTACCTGACCCATGCGCTGGACAGCATGAACGTGGGCCGTGGCCGCGGCGGGGTCGAGTCCGCCCTTTCCCGCATCCAGGCCGACTGCATGATGATCAGCATCGACAGCGACGTCCTGTTCCCGCCCAAGCACGGCCGGGCCACCGTCGCCGCGCTGAAGCATGCACAGTACCGCGAGATCAGCTCCGCCTTCGGCCATGACGGCTTCCTGATCGAGAGCGACCAGCTGGCGGACATCCTGCGCCCCCTGATTGAGAAATACAAATAGCGATATGAAGATCATGAAATTCGGCGGGACCTCCGTGGGTTCTGCCCAGCGAATGAAACACGTGGCGACGCTGATGACGCGCAGCGGCCGCAATTTCGTCGTCCTCTCGGCCATGTCCGGGACAACCAATTCCCTGGTGGAGATTTCCGACTATCTGTTCAACCGAAATGTCGAAGGCGCGAGGGAGACCATCGGCCGGCTTGCGGCGAAATACAAGGGCGTCATCGACGAGCTCTATACGACCGCGGAGTATCGTGAACAGGCTCAGCGCTATGCCGACGGTGTGTTCGACTACATCAAGACCTTCACCAAGCAGCTCTTCACCCAGGTAGAGTCCAAGATCATCATCGGCCAGGGCGAACTTCTGTCCACCCACATGATGGCCTTCTACCTCCAGGAACAGGGGATCGAGGTCCAGCTGCTGCCCGCCCTCGAATTCATGAAGATCGACCGTCAGGGCGAACCTGACACGGATTATATCCGCGAGAAGCTGGGGGTCCTGATGAAGAAATATCCCAAGGCGCCGCTCTACCTCACGCAGGGTTTCATCTGCCGCAACGCCCACGATGAGATCGACAACCTCCAGCGCGGCGGGTCCGACTACACGGCTTCGCTGGTCGGCGCCGCCCTGGGTGCCGAGGAAATCCAGATATGGACCGACATCGACGGGATGCATAACAACGATCCCCGCGTGGTGGACCACACCGTCGCCGTGCGCCACCTCCATTTCGAGGAGGCGGCCGAACTGGGTTATTTCGGCGCCAAGATCCTGCATCCGACCTGCATCCAGCCGGCCAAGTTCGCGGGCATCCCCGTGCTGCTCCTCAATACGACGGAGCCGGATGCGCCCGGCACCCTGATCGACAATGTCCCTGAGAACGGGACCATCAAGGCTATCGCCGCCAAGGACAATATCACCGCCATCCGCATCAAGTCTTCGCGCATGCTCCTGGCCCACGGCTTCCTGCGCAAGGTGTTCGAGATCTTCGAGAGTTACCAGACCTCGATCGACATGATCTGCACCTCGGAGGTCGGCGTGTCGATGTCCATCGACAACACGCGCTACCTGGGCGAGATCGTGCACGACCTCAAGAAGTACGGCACCGTCGGCGTGGACCTGGACATGTGCATCATCTGCGTGGTGGGCGACATGGACTGGGAGAACGTCGGGTTCGAGTCCCGCGCGATGGAGGCGATGAAGGACATCCCCGTGCGGATGATCTCCTACGGCGGCAGCAACTACAACATCTCCTTCCTGGTCCGGGGAGAGGACAAGGCGCGCGCCCTGCGCTCCTTGAGCAAATGCCTGTTTGAGTAATGCTGAAGGGCGATTTCCCGGTGGACCGCTTCCGCGGCCTGCGGACACCGTTCTATTATTATGACCTGCCGCTGCTGCGTCGCACGCTGGACGCGGTCCAGGCGCAGTTGGACCGCAATCCCGCGTTCCGGATGCACTATGCGGTCAAGGCCAACAGCAATCCGCGCATCCTCGCGGAGATCGCTTCCCGCGGGTTCGGGGCCGACTGCGTGAGCGGCGGCGAGGTCCGCGCCGCGCTGGAGGCGGGCTTTCCCGCGGAGAGCATCGTCTATGCCGGCGTGGGCAAGAGCGATGCGGAGATCCGCTTCGCCCTGGAGGCCGGCATCGCCCGCTTCAACGTCGAATCCGCGGCCGAGCTGGAGATCATCGACGAACTGGCGGGGGAGATGGGCTGCGTGGCCCCGGTGAGCCTGCGCATCAACCCGGATATCGGGGCGCACACGCATGCCGGCATCACCACCGGCCTTGCGGAGAACAAGTTCGGCATCAATTACGAGCAGATGGACGACGTGCTGGACCTGTCACAGCGTCTGCCGCACGTGCAGTACTGCGGGCTCCATTTCCACATCGGGTCGCAGATCCTTGATATGATGGACTTTACGGCGCTCTGCAACCGGATCAACGCCCTGGTCACGCGCTTGCAGCGCGGCGGCCGGCCGGTCGGGGACATCAACGTGGGCGGCGGCCTGGGGATCAACTACCAGCATCCCAACCACCTGCCTGTCGCGGATTTCGGAGCGTATTTCGAGGTCTTCCGCAAGTACCTCCGGCTGCCGGCCGGCACGCCAGTGCATTTCGAGCTGGGCCGGAGCATCGTGGCCCCCTGCGGGTCGCTGATCGCCCGGGTGCTCTACGTCAAGCAGGGCACGCGCAAGCAGTTCGCCATCATCGACGGGAGCATGACCGAGCTGGTCCGCCCGGCGATGTACCGCGCATATCACCGCGTGGAAAACCTGACTTCGGACGAGCCGGAGGAGGTCTACGACGTCGTGGGGCCGGTGTGCGAGAGCTCGGACGTGTTCGTCAAGGAGATGGCGATTGACCGGTGCCGCCGGGGCGACTTCGTCGCCATCCGCTCGGCCGGCGCCTACGGAGAGTCCATGGCCTCGCAGTACAACTGCCGTCCGTTGCCGGAATCCTTCTTCTTTGAGGGCGAATCGTAGAACGGAAAAGGATTTTTTTTATATTTGCATATCACAAACACTAAAATCATCTAATTTGTTTATCTTATGAAGATTCTCAAACACCTTGCAGCCGCGGTGGCAGTCATCGCCCTGCTCTCCTCCTGCTCGATCCTCAAGAGCGTTGCGACCAACGCCCTGACGGCCGGTTCCAACACGGGTGCCGCCATCACAGACCTCGCTACCGAAGCCCTCTCCTCCGCCGGCAAGATCGACCTGGGCAGCATCACCAACCTCATCAACCTCGGCCAGGTCATCCGTGGCGCCAAGACCGTCTCTTCCGCCAGCACCTCCTTCCTGGAGTCCTTCACCAACGGTCTGATCAAGGGTTCTGCCAACAAGATCAACAACTCCAACGTCGCCAACGTGATCAGCGGCCTGAAGACCCTCAACGGACTCGATACCTCGAGCCTCAAGAACGCCGCCCTGAAGGCTGCGATGAGCGGTGCCGTGAGCGCTGTGAGCAACAATGCCCCCGGTGTCACCGAGACCCTCTCCCAGGTCAACAGCATCCTCGGCCTGCTGAAATAGTCAGCGCCTGACGCTCAAATATTTACGAAACGACCTTCGGACATTTCTCCGAAGGTCGTTTCGTATTCCGTTGATACCGGGGCGCCCTTATTCCAGGTTCTCCAGGATCGCCGCGTAGAGCTGCGGGAAGCGGTCCTTCAGCGCGACCGGACGGCCGGCATCGAGGAAGCAGTGCGTACTAGTAGCCGTACAGACCAGCTTGCCGTCCACCTTCATGGTGTAGGTGAAGCTGATCTTGAGCTCGCTCATCTCGCCGACCTTGACCTGGACCTCGATCAGGTCCTTGAAGGTGGTGGTGCGCTTGTAGTTGCAGCTGATGGCGACGACGGGGGAGACGATCCCTTCGGCCTCCATCCGCTCGAAGCCGTAGCCGAGCTGGTCCATCCAGTCGATGCGGGCTTCTTCCATGAAACGGATATAGTTGGAGTGATGGGTCACGCCCATCCGGTCGCATTCGTAGTATTTGACTTGGTGCAGGTAGGGTTTGGTCATGGGTTGAGGGGTTTTTCTTCCTCCCAGGAACTGGAGTCGATCCCGAATTCGGAAGGATGGAAGACGGGATCCTTTTCGCCGGCCTTCTGCCGGCGTTCATAGTCGCGCAACGCCGCCACGCCCTTCGGGCAGAGGAAGAGCAGGGCGACGACGTTGATCCAGGCCATCAGGCCCACGCCGATGTCGCCGAGCATCCAGATGGTGTCGGCTTCCTTGAGGGCGCCGAATACGGTGGCGGACAGCAGCAGGATGCGGAAGATCCAGATCGTGGCCGTCTCGGCACGTTTCGTGGCCGTCTTGCTGCGGTGGAACAGGTAGACGATGCCGGACTCGACGTAGAAGTAGTAGGCCATGATGGTCGTGAAGACGAAGAAGACGAGCACGATGCCGACGAACTGGCTGCCGACCCCGTGCAGGACGGTGTCGACGGCGGCCTGGGTGTAGCCGACGTAGTTGCTGCCGAGTTCGGGCGCGCCGGCGACGATCATCTCGCCGCTCTTGGCGTCGAAGATGTTGTAGGTGCCGGAGCACAGGATCATCAGGGCCGTGGCCGTACAGACCAGCAGCGTGTCCACGTAGACCGAGAAGGCCTGGGCCAGGCCCTGGCGGGCCGGATGCGGGACGTCGGCGGAGGCGGAGGCGATGGCCCCGCCGCCCTGGCCGGCTTCGTTGGAATAGATGCCGCGCTTGACGCCCATCATGATCGTGGAGCCGAGGATGCCGCCCGCCACCGGCTTGATGCCGAACGCGTTGGTGACGATGGCCCCCAGCACGGCGGGGACCTGGTCGATGTGCAGGCCGATGATGACCAGCGACAGGAGGATGTAGGCGAGCGCCATGAACGGCGTGACGTACGAGGCCACGCGTGCGATGCCCCGCACGCCGCCGATGATCACGAGCGCGAGCAGGGCGGCGAGCCCGAGGCCCGAGGCGAGGGGCGAGACGCCGAAGGCGTTGCCCAGGGCGGAGGAGACGCCGTTGGCCTGGACGGTGGGCAGCAGGGTGGCGTTGGCCACCACGGTCACGGCGGCGAACAGGACGGCGAGCCATTTGAGGTTCATCCCGTGCTCGATGTAGCTGTAGGGCCCGCCGCGGAAGGTGTTGCGGTGGTGGAAGCGGTACATCTGCGCCAGGGTGGACTCCATGAAGGCCGTGGAGGCGCCGAAGAAGGCTATGATCCACATCCAGAAGATGGCCCCGGGCCCGCCGAAGGCGAGGGCCGTGGCCACGCCGACGATGTTGCCCGTGCCCACGCGGCCCGACAGGGCCACGCAGAAGGCCTCGAACGAGGAGATGCCTTTCTTGGAGCCGTCGGCCTGCGTCTCCTTCTTCTTGGCGAAGAGCGAGCGGACCATCTCCTTGAAGCGGCGGACCTGGACGAAGCGGGTGCGGAAGGTGAAATACAATCCGGCCCCGACGAGGAGCACGACCAGGGCCGGGCTCCAGATGATGTCGTTGATGAGGGAGACGATGCGCTCGAACATGGCCTATTCAGATAATTTCCAATAGGTTTCGAGATCGGACGGCATCCGCCAGTCGCCGCGGGGCGACAGGGACACGGAGCCGACCTTGGGCCCGTCGGGCAGGCAGGAGCGCTTGAACTGCTGCTGGAAGAAGCGTTTCAGGAAGGTCTGGAGCCACTGGCGGATCGTCGCCTCATCATAGACCCCGTCGAAGGCTTTCCGTGCCAGGAAGAGCAGTTTGGCGGGGCTTGCACCGAAGCGGAAGCAGTGATAGAGGAAGAAGTCGTGGAGTTCGTAGGGGCCCACGGTATCCTCGGTCTTCTGGGCGATCTCGCCGTCCTTGCCGGCCGGCAGCAGTTCGGGGCTGATCGGGGTGTCCACGATGTCCAGAAGGGTGTCGTGGATGCTGCCGTCGGCGTCGAACTTGTTGTCCGCCGCCCAGCGGACCAGCGTGCGCACCAGGGTCTTGGGGACGCTGGCGTTGACACCGTACATGGACATGTGGTCGCCGTTGTAGGTGCACCAGCCCAGGGCCAGCTCGGAGAGGTCTCCCGTGCCCACGACGATGCCTCCTTCCTTGCCGGCGATGTCCATGAGCAGCTGCGTGCGCTCCCGCGCCTGGCTGTTCTCGTAGGTAAGGTCGTGGACCGATTCGTCCTGTCCGATGTCGGCGAAGTGCTGGCGGACGGCGGGGACGATCGGAATCTCCCGGGCGGAGATGCCGAGTTCCCGCATCAGGTCCACGGAATTGTCGTGCGTGCGGTGGGTTGTGCCGAATCCCGGCATCGTGACACCGATGATGTTCGCCCGCGGGAGTCCGAGGGTATCGAAGGCGAGGGCGGTGACAAGCAGGGCCAGGGTCGAGTCGAGGCCGCCGGACACGCCGATCACGGCCTTGCGGCAGCGGATGTGCTCCAGACGCGTGGTCAGGCCGGCGACCTGGGCGGCGAGGATTTCCCGGCAGCGGATACCCAGGGCTTCCGGATCTCCCTGCGGCACGAAGGGATGCGGCTCCACGGTCCGCAGCAGGCAGGCTTCGAAGTCCGTTTCGGCAGGTTCGCCGGCATCCTGGATGATGTAGGAGGGGACGGGGCCTTCGAATCCGAAGGAGTGCTCCTTGGCGCGCAGGGTCTCCAGCCGCTCCATGTCCAGGTCGGCGCAGATGCTGCGGCTGCCCCGGGCGAAGCGTGGTGCTTCCGCAAGGAGCGACCCGTTCTCACAGATCAGTGAAGATCCCGCCCAGACCAGATCCTGGGTGGACTCTCCCTCCGCACAGGAGCAGTAAACATAGGCGGCGTAGAGCCGCGAGGCTGTGGCGCTCACCAAGCTCCGGCGGTATTCGTGCTTGAAGAGGTATTCGTTGCTGGCGGAGAGGTTGAGCAGCAGCTGGGCACCGGCGAGGGCCGCCTGGGTACAGGGCGGGACCGGAACCCAAAGGTCCTGGCAGATCTCGATGGCGGCGAGGGTCTTCCCGATGCGGAAGAGTTGTCGGGTCCCCAGCAGGATGCCGTCCTGGCCGGCGAAACGGATGCGGACGCCGGCCTCGGGCAGGACCCGGGCCGAGGCGAACCAGCGGGGCTCGTAGAATTCGTTGTTGCCCGCCAGATAGGTCTTGGGGACGATGCCCAGGATTTGGCCGCCTCGGGCGGCGACGGCGCAGTTGTAGAGCCTGCCGGCGTGGCGCAGGGGAGTGCCGATGACTATCATGGCATCCACGGATGCACATTGGGAGACAATCCTGGCGACGGCGGTTTCTGCATCTTCCAGCAGTCGGTTCTGTCCGAAGAGGTCGGCGCAGGTGTAGCCGGTCACGCACAGTTCCGGGAACACGATGACAGTGGGGTGCCGGGCCTCCAGATCTTTGGTTAACTGGATGATTTCCCGGGCGTTGGCTGCCGGGTCAGCCAGGTGGACACGCGGCATGGCAGCCGCTACACGTAACAGACCGTATTGATTCATGATTACAAATATAAATGTTTTTTGCAATATTGCGACCGATCTCCGGAAGCGGGCGCAGATATGTGCGTCGAGATTCAAAAAATCAAAAAATCGCTTGCATTCCCGGATTTTCTTCTTAACTTGCACCGGAAATTTGTTGAAACAAATGGCATACAACGTTTATAACCAGCAGCAGAACCAGCAGTCCCAGGCCCAGCAGGTCCCGGGTGTTTCTGTGTGCGTATAACCGGCCGTGTGCCAGAAACGTTGATTGATATATTGAGGCTGGTCCGAGGGGATCAGCCTCTTTTGTTGGGGAACGGTTAGTTTAACAATATAAAGTGTAACAGTATGGACAGATTCGATCTGGTGAAGGAATCCTTCGAGAAGAAGTCGGTTCCGGCGGAAATCCCGGCAGGGAAGACTTCCGAGTATTTCGGCGAGCTGGTGTTTGACCGCAAGAAGATGTGCAAGTACCTGGATGCGGGGAGCCTGCATGCCTTGCTCGACTGCATCGAGGGCGGGCATGCCCTCGACCGCAAGACGGCCGACGGCGTGGCCCGCGGCATGAAGGAATGGGCCATGGAGCACGGCGTGACCCACGTCACGCATTGGTTCCAGCCGCTGACCGAAGGTACGGCCGAGAAGCACGACTCGCTGATCGATTACGACGGCAAGGGCGGCGTGATCGAGACCTTCGACGGCAAGATGCTCGCCCAGCAGGAGCCGGACGCCTCGTCCTTCCCCAGCGGCGGCATCCGCGCCACCTTCGAGGCGCGCGGCTACACGGCCTGGGATCCGACCTCCCCGGTCTTCATCCTGGACGACACCCTCTGCATCCCGACGGTTTTCATTTCCTATACGGGCGAGGCCTTGGACTACAAGACGCCGCTCAAGAAGGCCCTCAAGGCGGTCAGCGACGCCGCCGTGCCGATCTGCAAGTTTTTCGATCCGGGAGTGACCAAGGTCTTTTCCTACCTGGGCTGGAAGCAGGAGTACTTCCTCGTGGACGAGTCGCTCTACTCGGCCCGCACGGATCTGATGATCACCGGCCGGACCCTGTTCGGCCACAATTCCTCGAAGAACCAGCAGCTGGACGACCATTATTTCGGGTCCATCCCGCCCCGTGTGGCCGCCTTCATGCGTGACCTCGAGGTGGCCGGCCACCGTCTGGGCATCCCCCTCAAGACCCGCCACAACGAGGTGGCGCCCAACCAGTTCGAACTGGCCCC